>Ga0209057_1000160_pt1 | contig 59909 bp, 52 predicted proteins | sample GraSoiAngelo_146_FD_185903 | JGI IMG/M metagenome (GOLD analysis project Ga0209057, IMG submission 185903) | Grasslands soil microbial communities from the Angelo Coastal Reserve, California, USA - 14_1009_05_30cm (SPAdes) (version 2) | ecosystem: Environmental > Terrestrial > Soil > Grasslands ...
GATCAACGCTCAGGGCTCGCGCGCGGTGACCGACTATCTCGACCGCTACGTCTACGCCCCGGCCAACTTCGTCGACTATCTGGATCTGTTCGGCCCCGACCGGCTGCGCCGCCAGCACGCCCTGGCCCGGGAGCTCACGTGACGTTCACGCCGTCCGAGCTCCTCGCCGTCATGGGATCGCGGCAGCTCAAGAACGACACCACCGTGTTCGCCGGCGTCGGGGTGCCGTTGCTGGCCGCGGCGCTGGCGCAGCAGCGGCACGCCCCTCAGCTCACGATGGTCATCGAGGGCGGGATCATCGGGCCCCGCATCAAGCCTGGACGCTTGCCCATCTCGACCAACGAGATGCGCGCCGCCCACCAGGCCCAGATGCTGCCGGCCATCACCGACACCTTTCTCTTCGCCCAGCGCGGCTTCCTCGATTACGGCTTCATGGGGGGCGCCCAGATCGACCAGTACGGCAACATCAACACCAGCGTGCTGGGCACGGATTACTGGCATCCGAAGGTGCGGCTGCCAGGAACGGGAGGCGCCAACGACATCGCCTCGCTGTGTAAGGAAGTCATCATCCTCACGGCCCACGAGAAGCGACGCTTCGTCCCGCGCGTCGACTTCGTCACCAGCCCGGGGTGGGTCGACGGCAACGGCAGCCGCGCCAAGGCCGGGCTCATCTTCGGCGGCGTCTCGCGCGTCGTCACCACGCTCGGGGTCTTCGGCTTCGATCCCGAGACGCGCCGGATGCGGGTGGAGGCGTTGCATCACGAGGTGACGCTCGAGACGGTGCGCGCGAACACCGGGTTCGAGCTGCTCACCGCCGACCCCGTCGGCATCACGGCGCCGCCGACACCGGACGAGCTCCAGATGCTCCGCGCGCTCGATCCCGACCGTCGCTTCCTGAGCTAGATGCACGGCCACCGCATCATCGTCATCAGTATCGACGGCCTCGCCGCGTTCTACTGGAATGACCCCCAGGCCCGCATGCCGACGCTGCGCCGGCTCGCCGAGCGTGGCGCCGTTGCCGCGGGTGTGGAGACGGTGTTCCCGAGCACCACGTGGCCGACCCACGTGAGCCTCGTGACCGGGGTGAGCCCGCGCGCTCACGGCGTCGTGGCCAATCACGTCCTGAACCGCCGCACGGGCGCGCCCGAGGACCTCACGGGCGATCCGGTGTACGACGCCCCCGATCTGCTCCGCGTGCCGACGGTCTACGACCGCGCCCACGACGCCGGCCTGCGCACGGCCGCCATCGACTGGCCGGCGACGCGCAACGCGAAGACGCTCGACTTCAACCTCCCCTTCTTCAAGGACCAGCGCGTCTTCGAGACTCAGACGGCGCGCGCCGTGTGGGACGAGCTGCGGGAGCTCGGCTACCCGTTGCACCTCCAGGGCGAGTGGGCCCAGCTTCCGAAGCGCCTCTACAAGGACGAGATGGTGGGCAGCGTCGCGGCGCACGTCGTCCGCCGTCACGAGCCCGATCTGCTGCTGCTCCACTTCCTGTGCGTGGACAGCCTGCAGCATCTGCACGGACCTCGCTCCCCCGAGGCCTACTGGGCCCTCGAATACGTGGACGGCCTGATCGGGCGGTTGCTCGGCGCGCTGCCCGCCGGCGCTCTCGACCACACCACCGTCTTCGTCCTGTCCGATCACGGGTTCCTGCCATCGACGCGCGAGATCCGACCCAACGTTCGCCTTCGCCGGCTCGGCGCCCTCCGCGTCGAGGAGGGAAAGATCACCGGCGAGGCGCGCTTCGTGATGAACCACGGCGCCGGGGCGCTCTATCGTCTCGATGGTGACGTCGGCGCCGTGACCCGGCTCGCTCACGAGATCGAAACGATGGAAGGTGTGAGTGGGATGTGGCCAGCGGCTCAGTACGCAACGCTCGGCCTTCCGACACCCGAGGAACATCGTCAGGTGGCCGACGTGATGTTCGAGGCGGCGCCCGGCTACGCCTTCGGCGACGATGCCTCCGGCGACGACGAGCACGGTCCGCCGAAGTTCGCCGGCACCCACGGCCAGCGCCCGATCTATGCGGACAACGCGGCGTTCTTCCTCGCCGCCGGCCCCGACATCAAGCGGGGCGTCCGGCTTCCCACGATCCGGAGCCGCGACGTGGCGCCCACGATCACCGCGTCGCTGGGCCTCGATCTGGGGCCGGTCGAGGGCGTGACCCTCCAGCAGGTGCTCAACTGAGATGGACTGGGGACTGGCGATCAAGAACTTCGTCGGGCCCACCGAGACTCCCGACGTGTCCGCCATCCTCCGTTACGCGGAGCGCGCCGAAGCGCTCGGCTTCGAGTCGCTGTGGGCGTGGGATCACGTCATCCTCGGTGTCGAGCCGTCGTTCCCGATCCTCGATGCCGTGGGAATTCTCACCGCCATCGCCGCCCGCACCACGCGCATCAAGCTCGGCACCGGCATCCTCGTGCTGCCACTGCGCAACCCGACGGTCGCGGCCAAGGCGCTCGGGACGCTCGACGTGATCTCGGGCGGCCGGCTGATCCTGGGCGCCGCGGCCGGCTGGTACGCGCGCGAGTTCGACGCCGTCGGCGTGCCCTTCAAGCAGCGCGGCCGTCTCTTCGAGCGGAACCTCGACATCCTCACGCGGCTCTGGACCGAGGACCGCGTGACGGTGAAACAGGACGAGCTCAACCTGCGCGAGGCGGTCATGCGCCCGCGGCCCGTGCAGCGCCCACGCCCGCCGATCCTCGTCGGTGGCTACGTCGACGCGGTGTTGCGCCGGGCGGCGACGAAGGGCGACGGCTGGCTCACGTACTTCTACACGCCGGAGAGCTACCGTCGCTCGTGGGAAAAGATCGAGGCGTTCGCGCGGGAGGCCGGCCGGGATCCGAAGACGCTCACGGGCACCAATCAGCTCGCCATCTACGTCGGGCGATCACGCGCCGAGACCGAGGCGCCGATGCGCCAGTGGCTAGAGACCGAGTGGGACGTGGCCGCGTGGAGCGAGTCCACCATCGAGCACGCGATCCGCGGCAGCGTGGCCGAGTGCGTCGAGCAACTGCGGGCCCACGTCGCCTCGGGCGTGCATCGAATCATCCTCATCCCGTACCGTTACCAGCCGGAGCAGGTCGAGGTCATCGCCAGGGAGATCGTCCCCGCGCTGCGCTGACATTTCCTTGACCCTGCGTGCCAGACACCCTACCTTGCCATGGTGATCTCCAGACGGTCGTTCATCGCTTTTCTGGGCGCGTTGCTCGGACCACGAGCCGCTGATGCCCAGCGGTCAGGGCACGTTCCTCGGATCGGCATCCTGTGCCCGCACCGTCTCTCGGGCGCTCGCGGGATGCCGCGCGATGTGTTCGAGCACGCCCTCGGGGGATTGGGCTGGACGCCGGGGTCGAACGTCGAGCTCGAGTACCGTGACGCGGAGAAGAACGACGACGCCCTGGCCGAGGGCGCGGCAGGACTGATCCGTCTCAACGTCGACGTCATCGTGACGTGTGGCGGCCGGGCCACTCGCGGCGCTCAGCAATCGACGAACGCGATCCCGATCGTGATGTCCGCGACGAGCGATCCGAATCGGTCCGACTTCTTCTTCGACATGCTGCTCAACGGTCGCCGTGACAACGTCACGGGGGTCGTTTTGCTGACGACGGGCGCCGGTCCGAGAGCCCTGGAACTGCTCAGCGAGGCGGGGACCGGCTTCGACCGCATCGCCATCCTGTGGGACATCCGCACACCCTCGCACTCCGCCAAACTCAAGACCGTGGAAGATGCGGCGCGGAGTCTGCGTATTCAGGTCCGGCCGGTCGGTGTCCGGAGCCTGAGCGACCTCCCTTCTGCCTTCGCGACGATGCAACGCGAGGATGTCAAGGCGCTGTTGGTTCTGGGCAGCCCGTATTTCTTTGCCGAGCGGGGACGGATCGTCGAGTTGGCCACCCGGTATCGACTTCCCTCCATGTTCGACTCGAGAGACGCGACGGAAGCCGGCGGACTGATGAGCTATTCGGCAAACCACGCGGCCTTGTATCGACGCGCCGCCGGTTACGTCGACAAGCTTTTACGAGGTGCCAGGCCTGCGGACCTTGCGATCGAGCAGCTGTCGCAGTTCGAGCTGGTCATCAATCTGAAGACTGCGAAGGCGCTCGGACTCACGATCCCGCCGTCGGTGCTGCAAAGGGCGGATCAGCTCATCAAGTAGTCTCCGACCCCCGACGGGGGCCGTACGGGTTTCTCGGTAGTCGGACGGTGCCCACGCTAAGTTAGTTGGATGGCCTGGTACTTCGGCTTCTTCGTCATCTCCGGGTTCTGCAGTCTCGTCTACGAGGTCGTCTGGCTGCGGCTGGCCATGGCGGGCTTCGGCGTGACCACGCCGTTCGTGTCCATCGTGCTCTCCGTCTTCATGGCGGGCCTCGCGCTCGGGAGCTGGGCGGCCGGGCGGCTCACGCGCTGGCTCGGCGCCGTCCCACCACGCCGAGCGCTGCGCCTGTATGCCGCCGTGGAGGCCGTGATCGGCGTGTCGGGCATCGCGGTGCCCGGAGAGCTCGGCTGGGGACGTGCATGGCTCGGCGAGCGCGCTGTGGCCTGGGACTCCTCCACGTATTACCTGGCCTCCGGCGCGTGGATCGCGCTGACGCTCCTGCCGTACTGCATCGCGATGGGCGCCACGTTTCCTCTGGCGATGGCGGCCATGCGCAGCCTGTTCGGCGAGCGCGCGAAACAGTCCTTCAGCTATCTCTACGTCGCCAACGTGCTCGGGGCCACCGCCGGCACGATCGGCTCGGCGCTCGTCCTCATCGAGCTCTTCGGCTTCCGCGGCACGCTCCTGGTGGCGGCCTCGCTCAACGGCCTCCTGGCGGCGTCGGCCCTGGCCCTCGGCTTCGGGTTGCCCGCGAACGCGCCACTGGCGCCCGGTGCGACGGCGAGGCGCGATCGGATCGCCGCGCCAGCCGCGCCGACGGATCGGACGGCGGCCCTGGCCTGTCTGTTCCTCACGGGCCTGATCAGCATGGGCCTGGAGGTGGTGTGGATCCGTCAGTTCACGCCGTACCTCGGCACCGTCGTCTACACCTTCGCCGGCATCCTGGGCGTCTATCTCGTGGCGACGCTCGTCGGATCGCGTCTCTACCGCTCGGTGCAGGGTCGAGGCGATGCCCAGTCGAGTGCGTGGGCGGCTTCTATCTGGATGCTGTTCGGGCTGTCGGCACTGCTGCCCATGGCGACCACGGATCCGCGCGTGCCGCTGCCGGGCGAGATCTGCCTCGTCCTGGGGATCGCGCCGTTCTGCATCGGCGCCGGATTCGTCACGCCGATGCTCGTCGATCGGCGCGCCGGCTCGGATCCCGACCGGGCCGGCCGCGCCTACGCGGTGAACGTCATCGGATGCATCCTGGGCCCGCTACTTGCCGGCTTCTGGCTGCTGCCCTGGCTGGGGGAGCGCTGGTCACTCGTGGCACTCTCGCTCCCGCTCTTCGCGCTGGGCCTCGTCGCCGTGATCGCGCCACAGCGCCTGGTGCCCGTGGCCGTGCTCGACCGCGTCCGCGCCGCCACGCTGTTTGGAGCCGCCCTGATCGCCTCCGTCATCCTGCTGCCCCTGAGCCGCAGCTTCGAGACGCAGTTCCCGGACGCCCAGGTCCGCCGCGATCACACGGCCACCGTCGTCGCGGCCGGCACGGGTCTGCACAAGCACCTGCTCGTCAACGGACAAGGGATGGCAGCGCTGTCGGCGATTACGAAGATGATGGCCCATCTGCCTCTCGCCGCGCTCGACCGGCCGCCTCGGGATGCGATCGTCGTGGCGCTGGGGATGGGGACGACGTTCCGCTCGCTCGTGTCCTGGGGCGTCCGGGCCACTGCGGTCGAGCTGGTGCCGAGTGTCCCAACGCTCTTCAGCTTCTTCCACGCCGATGCCGCCAGCGTCGTGCGCTCGCCGCTGGCGCGTATCGTCGTGGACGACGGCCGCCGGTTCCTCGAACGCTCGGCCGACCAGTACGACGTGATCACCATCGATCCGCCGCCGCCGCCCACCGCGGCCGGGTCGAGTCTGCTCCACTCTCGTGAGTTCTACGCGGTGGCCAAGCGACGGCTGCGCTCCGACGGCATCCTGCAGCAGTGGGTGCCCAGCCGCGATCCCCAGACGATCGCCTCGATGACGCGCGCGCTGACAGAATCGTTCCCGTACGTGAGGGCCTTCAACTCCGTCGAGGGCTGGGGCGCGCACTTCCTGGCGCGAATGACGCCGATCGACTTGCCGTCGGCGGCCGTGCTGGCCTCCCGCGTACCGGAACGCGCGCGGGCGGACATGATCGAATGGGGCCCCGGTGCGACGCCGGAAGCGCAATTGGGCCGGATGCTGGACCACGAGCTCGTGCCCAGCCAGCTCATGGCGCCGGCGCCCGACGTTCCCACGCTGTCCGACGACCGGCCGTACAACGAGTACTTCTTCCTTCGCTGGTACCTCGCCGGGCTTCACTAGCGCATACTCGGGGCCGGGATGCGGAACTTCGAGCAGGTGCTGAAGCTCGAGCCGGGCCGGACGGCGCCGCTCGTGGTGGACATGCAGCGCGGCTTCGTCGATCCGGGTGAGGCGCTCGAAGTCCCGCAGGCGCGCCGGCTTCGAAAGACGGCGAGCAGGCGCTGGATCACCGGCGCTCGACGGCGCGCTCCGGGCGCGCGGCGTGACCTCGCTGGTCGTCACCGGCACGCTGACCGACATCTGCGTCCTGGCCAGCATCGTGGGCGCGTTCAACCGCGAGTACCGCGTCACGGTGGCCGAGGACGCCGTCGCCACGCTCTGGCCGGAGATCCAGCGGGCCACGCTGGACATCATTGGCCGGGCCTTCGGACGTGTCGTATCCTCCAAGGACATCGCCAGTGAGGTGACCGCATGGTGACGTTCTCGGGTGTGATGCCCGCCAACATCCTGCCCTTCAAGGCCGACCTCTCGATCGACGAGCCGGCCTACCGCGCGCATCTGCGCTGGCTCGCCGACACCCGCGGCGTCACCGGCATCGTCGCCAACGGCCATGCCGCCGAGGTCTCGTCGCTGAGCCGCGACGAGCGGAAGCGGTCGCTCGCGGTGGCGCTCGACGAGGTCGGCTCGGCCTGCCCGATCGTGGCCGGCGTCTACTCGGACGGCACGGCGGAGGCCGTTGAGCTGGCGCGCGACGCCAAAGCTCTCGGCGCCGCCGCCGTGCTGGTCTTCCCGCCGACGCTCTTCATGTGGGGCGCCCAGCTCAAGCCGGACATGGTCGTCCGTCACTTCAGCGAGATCGCCGAGAAGGCGGACGTCCCGATCATCGTCTTCGAATACCCGCCGGCGTCGGGCATCGGCTACGCGCCCGAGACGCTGGCGCGGCTGGCCCAGCTCCCACACGTGGTCGGCGTGAAGGACTGGTCGAACGAGATCGTCGCCTTCGAGAAGAACCTGCGCGCGCTGCGCGCGACCGGGCGGCCCGTCGCGATGCTGTCGGCGTTCACGATGTCGCTGATGGCGAGCTTCCTGCTCGGGGCCGATGGCGCCATCTCGGGCATGGGCAGCGTGACGGCCGATCTCCAGGCCGAGCTGTTCGAGGCGTGCCAGAAGGGTGACGTCGAGGGCGCGCGGCGGATCAACGACCGGCTCGACCCGCTCGTCGCCGTGTTCTACGCGCCGCCGTTCGTCGACATGCACAACCGGATGAAGGAGGCGCTCGTCATCCTCGGCCGGATCCCGGCCGCTCACGTGCGTCCGCCGCTCACACCGGTGAGTCACGCCGAGCGCCAGGCGATCGCGCGCGCGCTCGAAGCCTCCGGGCTGACGCGGTAACGCGGGCCGAGGCGCCGGGACCTCTTGCGGCGTTCCGCAAGTTAGGGTAGATAGAGACACTTTTCACGGCACTCCCATTGCCCCGCGCGTGGGCACCTCAGAGGAGGACGATCGATGGCTGAACGCTGGCAGGACGAGCCCTGGGCAAGGGATTTGTGGTGGCGCGGCAAGACCACCCGGCGTCGGTTCCTCAGTCTGTCCGCCGCCGCGGCGGGGGCCGTCGGCGCCACCATGCTGGTACCGCCGCCCTGGCGCGAGGCGTTCGGCCAGGCCAAGCCGTACAAGATCGGCGTTCTCCAGCCGCTCAGCGGCGTCGCCGCCGCCGGCGGCAAGACGGCGCTGGTCGGCACGCAAGTGGCGGCCGAACGCATCAACAAGTCGGGCGGGATCAACGGCCGCCCGGTCGAGCTGGTGATCGCCGACTACGAGTCGAAGCCGGACGTGGGCCGGCGCAAGGCCGAGAAGCTCGTCGTCGAGGACAAGGTCGACCTCGCCGAGGGCGGCTATCTCTCCAACGTGTGTCTGGCCTGCATGCCGGTCTTCGAGGAGCACAAGACCGTCTGGATGATCGGCGTCTGTCTCGACACGACCATCACCACGACCAAGTGCAGCCGCTACGTGTTCCGGCCCTTCGACTACGCGCCCGCCCAGGCCGTGGCCTTCGCGCCTTATCTGGTCAACAAGATGGGCAAGAAGTGGCACATCGCGTATCTCGACTACGCCTGGGGCCAGTCCACCCGTGACGCCTACGTCGAGCAGATCAAGAAGGCCGGGGGCGAGGTCGTCGGCGGCACCGGCATTCCGCTCGGGACCGCGGACATGACGGCGTTCCTCTCGAAGATCACCGGCAACTTCGACGGGCTGTTCGGCATCTTCTTCGGCGCGAACGGGATCGTCATGGCCAGCCAGGCCTACGACCTCGGCCTGACCAAGAAGTACAAGTTCGCGGGCGACGGCGCGATCGCGGAGTCGACCCATCTGCCCGCCCTCGGCCAGAAGATCGAGGGATTCGTCGGCATCAACCGGTACGTCCCCGTGCTCGACCCGCCGCTGAACACGCCGGCGCACAAGAAGTTCTTCGACGAGTCGGTGGCGGCGCTCAAGAAGATCGACCCGTCGGGCCCCCTGCCTGATCGCTACGTGCAGTCGAACTTCGAGGCGATGAACGCGCTCAAGATCGGCATGCAGAAGAGCGGCTTCCGAGGCCACGAGGACACGATGAAGCTCATCGAAGCCCTCGAGGGCCTGGAGATGAAGGAAGGCGACGACTTCCCGCAGGGCGACAAGACCATGCGGAAAGAGGACCACCAGGCGTTCGTCCGCGAGTTCATCTTCGACATCAAGAACGGCAAGCACCACATCATCGAGACGATCGCGAAAGAGAAGACGATCGTGCCGCCCGCCTGCAAGTTCGTCTAAGGTGACCGGGACGCAGATCGATCGGGCGGCCCCCGTCGCCGGGGCAGGGGCCGCCCCCCTCCTCCGGACAGAGAAGCTCACCATGCGGTTCGGAGGCCTGACCCTGACGGCGCTCAACGACGTCAGCATCGCCGTTCCCGCCGGCGAGGTGCGCGCCATCATCGGGCCCAACGGCGCGGGCAAGTCGACGTTCTTCAACTGCGTCACGGGCGTGCTGAAGCCGAGCGCGGGACGCATCCTGTTCGCCGGTGAGGACATCGCCGGGCTGCCCCCGAACCTGATCTCGCGCAAGGCCATCGCCCGCTCGTACCAGATCACCAACATCCTGCCGGGGGCGACGGTGCTGGAGAACGTCCGCATCGCCGCCCAGTCCCGCCATCACAACTGGAGCATGCTCCGTCACCATCGCGCGTACCGGGACGTCATCGACAAATCCCATGCGGTGCTGGCTTCCGTCGGCCTCGACGGCGAAGCGGACGAGCTGGCGGTGAACCTGTCGCATGGCGCGCAACGCAATCTCGAGATCGCCATCGCGCTGGCCACGGAGCCGAAGCTCTTGTGCCTGGACGAGCCTACGGCGGGCATGAGCGTGGCCGAGACCCACGCGAGCGTCGAGCTGATCCGCCGGATCGCCGCGAACCTGACCATCCTCATCGTGGAGCACGACATGGAGGTGGTGATGGGGCTGGCCCAGACGATCACCGTGCTCCACTACGGCGAGGTGCTGGCCGAGGGCACGCCGGCGCAGATCCAGGCCAATCCCCGCGTGCAGGAGGTCTATCTCAAGACCTGATGCTCGCCCTCCACGACGTCCACACCTACTACGGCAAGTCTCACGTCCTGCACGGTGTGTCCATCGAGGTCGGACCCGGCGAGGTCGTCGGCCTGCTCGGGCGCAACGGCGTCGGCAAGTCGACGACGCTCAAGACCATCATGGGCATCGTCCGGCCCGCCCAGGGGCGCGTCGTGTTCGAGGACCACGACGTGGGCGGGATGCCGCCGTATCGCGTGGCGCGCATCGGCATCGGCTACGTACCCGAGGACCGACGCATTTTCCGGTTGCTCACCGTGCTGGAAAACCTGCGCACGGGCCTGGACCGCCAGGGCGTCACCGACGCGCGCCGGGAGGCGCTCCTCGAGAAGATCTACGTGAATTTCCCCGTGCTGCGCGAGCGACGCCACCAGGCGGGTGGCACGCTGTCGGGCGGCGAGCAGCAGATGCTCGCCATCGCGCGGGCCATGATGCTCGAGCCGAAGGTCATCCTCCTCGACGAGCCGACCGAAGGGCTGATGCCGCGCATGGTGGGGCAGATCCACGAGATCATCCGGGTGCTCCACGGCGAGGGCGTGGCCATCCTCCTCGTGGAGCAGAACGTCCCGTTGACCCTCGAGGTCAGCAACCGCGTCTACATCATGGAGAAGGGCGTCGTCCGCCACCACGCGCCGGCCGCCGAGTTGCGCGCCGACCACGCCGTCATCCATCAGTACCTGGGGATTTAATGATGGGGGACCCCGACATGGCCCCCCAAACCCCCCAGACGCTGAGAGCGCCCCGGCAAAGCCGTGGCGCTCCTCGAGAGACTCGGAGAGGTTTTTAGCCGCATGGACGCCTTCCTCATCCAGACGCTCAACGGGGTCGTCAACGGCTTGATCCTGGCCCTGGTGGCATCGGGGCTGACGCTGATTTTCGGGATCATGGACGTGGTCAACTTCGCGCATGGCGAGCTGTTCATGCTTGGCGCCTACGCGGGCGTCATATGGCTGGCGGTGACCGGCAACTTCTGGGTGGCCTTACTCGCTGCCGCGGTGACGATTGCGGTGCTGTCCGCCGCGCTCCAGGTCGTCGCGCTGCGCCCCCTGCTCGGCCGCGACCCGCTCTACACGATCCTCGGCACCTTCGGCATCTCGCTGGTGCTCCAGAACTACGCGCTGTGGCAGTTCGGGCCGGTCCCCCGCAAGCTCACCGAGCCCCTCACGGGCCACTTCCGCCTCTTCTATCTCGAGTACCCGTACTACCGGATCGTCATGGCGCTCTTGTCGGCGGCGATCATCGGTGCCCTGTGGGCGTTCCTCAAGTACGGCAAGTACGGCATCTGGATCCGCGCCACGACCCAGGACCGCGTCATGGCCGCGGCCATGGGGATCCCCGTGCCCATCGTCCACACGGTCGTGTTCGCGATCGGCGCCTCGATGGCGGCGGCGAGCGGCGTGCTCTTCGGGCCCCTCGTCGGCGTCACCCACGCGATGGGCGCCGACTGGGTGTTGAAGGCCTTCGTCGTGGTCGTCGTCGGCGGCATGGGGAACCTCGCCGGGTCGATCCTCGCCTCCATCTTCATCAGCCTGCTCGAAGCCTACGCCTCGCTGATCGTGAGCCCGGCGCAGGCCGTCATCGTCGCCTTCATCGCCCTCATCGTGACGCTCCTGGTCCGGCCGACCGGCCTCTTCGTCCCCACGCCCAAATAGCCCGATGCCGGCCGCACGCACGGACAATAGAGGCTACTGGATCGGCTTCGCCGTCGTGCTGGCCCTCCTCTTCGTGGCGCCCCTGGTGCTGCCGGAGTTCTGGCGACGGTTCACGACCGAGATCCTGATCTGGGGTCTCCTCGCCATGTCGTCGGACATCCTGATCGGCTACACGGGCATGGTCTCGTTCGGTCACTCGGCGTTCTTCGGCCTCGGGATGTACGGCGCGGCGGCCGCGCTGCTCACCGTGCGGCCGCCGAACCTCTGGCTCGCGCTGGCCTATGGCCTGGTGGCGGCCGCGGTGGTCGCGGCCTTCGTGGCGTACTTCTCCACGCGGCTGCGTGACATCTACTTCGCCATCACCACGCTCGTCTTCTCCCAGATCTTCTACGTCATCATCTTCACGTGGACGGAGGTCACCGGCGGCGAGAACGGCCTCACCTTCCGCCAGCCCGCGCTCGGCGTGCCCGGCCTGTTCGCGATCCCGTTCACGCCCGTGACGCTGCACTGGTTCGTGGTCGCCATCGTGACCATCTCGTACCTGCTGCTGCGCCGCATCACGCAATCGCCCTTCGGCATGGTGCTGCAGTCGATCCGCGAGAACGAGCCGCGCACGCGCGCCATCGGCTACGCGGTGGAGCGCTACAAGATCGTGGCCGTGATGCTGTCGGGGGTCTTCGCCGGGCTGGCCGGCGTGCTCTACGCCGTCCAGAACAAGTTCGCGGCGCCGGACTTCGTGTTCTTCCTGATCTCGGGCGAGGTCGTGATCTTCAACATGCTCGGGGGAATGGGCACGCTGGTGGGGCCGATCGCGGGCGCCGCGTTCTTCCTGATCCTGCGCGAGACCTTCTCGCGCTTCTGGACGGAGTTCTACCTGATCCCCGTCGGCGTCATCTTCACCCTGATGGTGATCTTCGTCCCGCAGGGGCTGCTCGGCTTCGCCCGCCGCGCCCTGAACCGGTAACCATCCCGCTCGTCACGCGACTCGGCCGCGCAGCACCTCGCGGACCTTCCGCGCCAGGTCGTCCACGCTGAAGGGCTTCTGCAAGAAGTGGCCTGACGCCAGCGTGAACCCGTGTTGCCGGATCAGATCGTCGGTGTAGCCGGAGATGTAGAGGACACGGGTCCCCGGCCGTCCGGCCGTGAGCCGCTGGGCGAGCGCCTCGCCGCTGATGCCCGGCATCACGACGTCGACGATGATCAGATCGAGCGCGCCGCGATGGCTGGCCGCGACGCGGAGCGCTTCCTCCCCGTCGCCGGCCGCCAGCGCGGTGTAGCCGTGCAGGCTCAACACGTCGACGATCATCTCGCGCACCGGCTCCTCGTTCTCTACGACGAGCACGGTCTCGCTCCCGTGGTGGAGATCGACGTCGGGCATGAGGGGTCTCTCCAGGACGGCGTTGTCGAGCCGCGGAAGGTACACTTCGAACGTCGAACCGGCGCCGGGGCCGCTCGTCACGCTGACGGCGCCTCCATTGCGCGTGACGATGTCGTGGACGGTCGCCAGGCCGTAGCCGCCCGGAAAAACGCGTGATCCGGCGGTCTCGCTCGTCCGACGCCCGGTGTCGCTGACGGCCAGCCGGACGTAGTCACCCGCGGCCAGCAGGCCGGCGGCGCGGCGCCCGGCCTCGTCCACCTGCACGGTGTCGGCGACGATGCCGATGATGCCGCCGGCGCCGACGGCCTCGCGCGCGGTGACCACGAGGTTCACGAGCATCTGCTCGAACTCGCCCGGAGGGAGCTCCACGATGGCCGCCGCACTGTGCCGGTTCACGGTGAGGCGGGTGCCGTTTCCGACGAGCAGTCGCAGCGCGGGCTCGGCGGCGGTCAACGCCATGTCGACGGCGAGCCGCGTCGGCGGCAGCGGCGACCGCCCGGCGGCGGCCATGAGCCGCCGCGTGATCCGGGCGCCCCACGTCGCGGTGTCGCGGATGCCCCGCACACCGGCGCGCACGTGCTCGTCGTCGGAGGCGAGCCGCTGCAGGACGAGCTCGCTGTAGCCGCCGATCGCCGCCGCGAAATTGTTGAAGTCGTGGATGACGCTCGCGGCGAGCGCGCGCAGCCGCTCGTTGTCGGCGAGGAGGATGGCCAGCTGCGGCGGCTCAACGCGGGTCGTCATCGTGCTCCGACGTCAGGTGGAGGTCGGGAACGAGCGGGAGCACGATCCGGAACACCGTGCCCCCGCCCCGCACGCTGCGGAAGTCGATGCTGCCGCCGTGGTCCTGCACGATCTTGTGGGTGATGGCCAGGCCGAGCCCGGTGCCCGTGTCCTTGGTCGTGAAGAACGGGTTGAAGATGCGGTCGGTGGCCGACGCCGGAATTCCCGTTCCGCTGTCCTGCACCTCGAGCCGCAGCCGCCGATTGAACGCGCGCCGCACGCGCCCCGGTGGATCACCGCCCTCGCTCCAGCCCAGGCGGAGCGTGAGTCGCCCGCCCGCCGTCATGGCGTCGAGCGCGTTGGCCACCAGGTTGACGAGCGCCCGATAGAGCGCTTCCTCGTCGGCCTGGATCGGCGGGACGTCGCGCGCGAACTCCCGGGTGACGGTGACGTCGCTCGTCTCGATCCGGTCCTCGTAGAGCTCCACGATCCGCTCCAGGAGCGCCGGGAGTCGGACGAGGGAGAACGACATGCGAGGCGGCCGGGCCAGCTCGAGCAGACGCTCGACGATCCGATTGATGCGCTCGAGCTCGCGCGGCACCACGCTCTGGAAGCGCTCGCGGAAGCGCGCGTCGTCGAACCGGCTCGCCACCCGGCTGATGAACGTGCGCAAGGACGTGAGCGGGTTCTTGATCTCGTGGGCGAGGCCGGCGGCGAGGGTGCCGACGGCGGCCAGTCGATCCGAGCGCCGGAGCTGGCTCTCGAGCTGGCGCACCACCGTGAGATCGCGCAGGATGCCGACCGCGCCGAGGTCCTTGCCGTCGCCGCCCTTGAGCGGCGCCGTGGACAGCTCGACCGGCAGCCCGCTGCCGTTGCGCCGGCGGAGCGTGAGCGGCACGTTGCCGATGGGGGCGCGGCTCGCCAGCGTCTCCATCAGGATGTCGCCGATCTCCGGCGTGAGCCCGAAGACCTCCGTGCAATAGCGTCGGCCCGCCTCGCCGGCGAAGAAACCGGTCAGCAGCTCGGCGGCCGGATTCAGCGTCACGACGCGCCCTTCGAGATCGACGGTGATGATGCCGTTGGTCAACGAGTTCACGATGCTGTCCGTGTAACTCTTGACGTCGGCCAGCTCCTGGAACCGCCGCTGGAGCTCGAAGTGGACCTCCTCCAGCGCCGAGCGCTGCTGGAGGAGCTGGGCCGCCATGTGATTGAAGGCGATGGCCAGACGGCCGATCTCGTCGAAGGTCGTGGGCTCGATGCGCTGGTCCAGCTCGCCGCGAGCGATGGCGGCGGCTCGGTGCTCGAGCTCGCGGACGGGGCCGGCGATCCTCCGGGCCACGACGGCGGCGACCACGCCACCCAGCACCAGTGTGCCGAGGGCCAGCAGTCCGAGCTCCAGCCTGGTTCTCCTGATGGCCTCGTCCATGCGCCGCTTGGTGAGCCCGACCCGGACCGTTCCCCACTTCTGGCCGTCGATCTCGACCGGCAGCGAGAAGTCGTAGAGCGATTCCTGCGTGTCCGCCGCTACGGTCTGCTGGACCAGCAGCGATTCCGCCCGGGCCGCCCGCTCGTGCACGTCGCCCGTCAGCGAGATGCCGATCCGCTCGGGGCGACGGCTGTGCGCGGCCACCTTGCCGTCGGCGTCGAGCACGATCGCGTAGACGACGTCGTCTTCGCTGGCCACCCGGGCAGCATTCTGCTCGAGCGCGGTGAAGTTGTAGAGCAGCAGCGGCCCCGACGAGATCGCGGCCAGGTTCCGGGCCAGGACCTCGCCGCGCCGGTCGAACTCGCCGACGATGGCGTCCCGCTGGCGTTGCTCGACGACGACCGTGACGGTGGCCATGAGCAGGCTGAGGAGGAGTACCGCGCCCCACAGCAGCTTGGCCTCCAGCGAGTGGAGCCCGAGGTCGACGCCGCGGGGGCTCACGGGGCGCGCTCCAGCCGGATGCGGCGAAGCGGGATGTAGGGATCGCCGAGGCCGTTGACCTCGACGGCGCGGACGTAGGGCTGGAACAGACGCTCGTAGGTGTGATGGAGCACGGGCAGCAGGGGCGCGTCGTCGAGGATCATCTGCTCGGCGCGGCGATAGAGGTCGACGCGCCGGAACAGGTCGCGCTCGGCGCGGGCGTGCACCAGCATCTCGTCGACGGCGGGATTCGCGTAGCCGAAGAAGTTCCGGGGGCTCTTCGAGTGGAAGAGCTTGAAGAGGAAATTGTCGGGATCGGGGACGTCGGCGTACCAGCCGTAGAGGAACATCGGGAGCCGGCCTTCGTCGAGTTGTCGCGAGAACGCCGGCCAATCGGTGAGGTAGTGCACCTCGATCGTCACGCCGACGGCGGCGAAATAGCGCCGGATCTCGTCGAGCTCGCGCACGATCTCATCGCGCTTCACGCTCGACCAGACCGCGATCGGCGGCAGGCCGCGTCCCTCCGGGTAGCCGGCGCGGGCCAGCAGGTCGCGGGCGCGGTCGGGATCGTAGCCGTAGCTGCCGAGCCGGGGGTTGAACCCCTGCGTGCCTGGCGGCAGGATGCCGCGGGCGAGCGTGTAGCGTCCGAGGTGGACGGCTTGCAAGATCGCGTCGCGATCGATCGCGTAATTGAGGGCCTGGCGCACCCGCCGATCGTCGAGCGGCTTGATCCGCGTGTTGAACCCGTAGAAGCGAAGGCTGATCATCGGCCGCTTGATGTACTGCTGGCCGGCCGTGGCGACGGCACGGAGGTAGTCGCGCGATGGCAGGGGGCTGTCCTCGAGGCTGCCGCGACGAAACTCGTCGTACATGGCGTCGAACTGCTCGCCCAGGAAAATCCGGTAGACGACGCGGGCCAGCCGCGGCGGGCCGTCGAAGTACCCCGGGTGGGCCGCCAGCGTGATCTCCTTGCCTCGGTCCCAGCGCACGAACCGGAACGGGCCCGTCCCGATCGGTTTCTGTCCGAAGCCCTCGGGGTCACGCTCGACGATTTCCTTGGGCACGATCTTGGCGTGGCCAACGGCGAGGACGGAAACGAACGGCACGGTCGCGTCGTTGAGCACGACCTGAACGGTGTGACGGTCGAGCGCGGTGAGGCCAGCCACCGTGGGCGCGCGGCCTTCGCGGAACTCGCGGGCGCCCTTGATCGCGCCGAAGAGGTCGGCGGCTCCCGATCGGGTGCGAGGATCGAGGATCCGCGTGAACGAGTACACGACGTCGTCGGCCGTGACCTCGCGGCCGTGATGGAACTGCACGCCCTTCCGCAGCATCAACGTCCACGTCAAGCCGTCTCGCGAGGCCCGCCAGAACTGAGCGAGCGCGGGGGCGATGGCCAGCGTCTGGTCGAACTGGACCAGGCCGTCGAAGATCTGCTGCGACACCGACAGGCTGTAAATGTCCTTCATACGCGCCGGATCCAGCGTCGCCGGATCATGGCCGAGCGGGCGTCGATAGACGCCGTCCTCGACGCGCCCATCGGCCGCTCGGACGCTGCCCGGCAGCGCGCCGACGACGAGCACGATGAGGAGGAGGAAAGGGACCACCCCGCGCCCCTTCCTCCTCCGGTCGTCGCCTACGACCCGCCGCCTTCGGCCGTGCCAATGGCCTGGAAGTACTGCGTGGTACCCGACGACTCGATGATCGGAGCGGCCAGCAGGAACGACGCGAGGACCAGGAGCGCTGCTACGAGCTTGCCCATTGTTCTCCCCCTTGAGATTCGGGCCCGTCTCGATGACGTCCCGTCCCGAGGAGGAACGCAGAGCAATGCGCTGGCCAGATCCGCGGCCGGCGAGCCGCGCGGAGATGGCGCGGATTTTCAGACGATTCGAGACTGCGCGATGCGCCGCCATCGCCGACCACTCACGTCGTGCAGAACACAATTCGTGCAGTGACATCGCCTGGCGCCGTCACGTCGGCGACAAGACGTTGTCGGAGAATCACTTGCGGGGATTGCCCAGAGATGGTGCGAAATGCACATGAACGGTGCAGCTAGTCGTCGACGCCGGATCCCGTCAGGCCCCAGCGGGCGAGCATGAGCTGCAGCGAGTTTCGGTGGAGGCCGAGGATGCGCGCGGCCTCGCTGCGGTTCCAGTGCACGCGCTCGAGCACGCGGGTGACGATCTGTCGTTCGAACTCGTCGGTCGCTTGCTTGAGCGGCAGCATGGCGGTGTCGCGCACGCGGGCGCGCGAGTCGGGCAGCAGCAGGTCGAGCGGTATGTCGTTGAGGCCGACGACCGGGCCGTCGACGAGCGCCACCACGCGCTCGATGACGTTCTGGAGCTCGCGGACGTTTCCCGGCCACGGGTAGTCGTGGAGCGCCTTGAGCGCTTCCGGCGTCAGACCCTCGAGCCGCTTGTTGAAGGCCTGGGTGTAGCGCCGCACGAAGTGCGCGACCAGCAGGGGCACGTCGTCACGGCGATCGCGCAACGGCGGCACCGCGACCGGCACCACGTTGAGACGGTAGTAGAGATCTTCGCGGAACTTCCCGTCGGCCACCGCCTGCCGGAGGTCCACGTTGGTGGCGACGATGATGCGGGCGTCGATACGCACCGGCCGGGTGCCGCCCACGCGCTCCACCTCACGCTCCTGGAGCACGCGCAGCAGCTTGGCCTGGAGCTCGGGCTTGAGCGAGCTGATCTCGTCGAGGAACAGCGTGCCGCCCTGGGCCAGCTCGAAGCGGCCGAGCTTGCGCTGATACGCGCCGGTGAACGCGCCCTTCTCGTGACCGAACAGCTCGGATTCGACGAGCGAGTCCGACAGCGCCGCGGGATTCACGGCCACGAACGGCTTGTCGCGACGCGGGCCCTGCCGGTGGATCGCGCGGGCGATCAGCTCCTTGCCGGTCCCGCTCTCGCCGGTGATGACGACGGTGGTCGTCGTGCGCGCCACCTGCGAGATGAGACGGTAGAGCTTCTGCATCTCGGGATGCTGGCCGACCAGCTCGTCGAAGTCGTGCCGGCGCGCCAGCTCCGAGCGGAGGAAGGCGACCTCGCGCTCGAGCGAGCGCTTCTCGAGCGCGCGCCGGATGAGCGAGAGCAGCTCGTCCTCGTCGAAGGGCTTCGTCAGGTAGTCAAAGGCGCCGAGCTTCATCGCGTCGACGGCGATGCGGACGGTCTTCACCGCGGTGACCAGGATCACTTCGACGCCGTCGTCCACGGCCTTCATCCGCTCGAGGACCTCGATGCCGTCCATCTCGGGCAGGCGGATGTCGAGAAGGACCAGGTCGACGGGGCTGGCGCGGAGGCGCTCGAGCGCCTGACGGCCGTCGGCCGCCTCCAGCACCTCGTACCGGTCCTCGAGGATCAGGCGGAAGGACTCGCGGACTCCGTGGTCGTCGTCGACGACCAGGACGACCGGCCGTACGCCCTGGACGGAGTCGCTCGCCTCGGCTGCTCGGAGAGCCATGGGCCCCGGAATGTATCACGCGCGAACGTCTACGACGACCTGGCGTTCGCGCGGGCCGTCGCACTCCACGAGCGCGATCCCCTGCCAGGTGCCGAGCAGGAGCCTGCCGCCACCAATAGGGATCGCTTCCGAGGGCCCGAGGACGGCGGCCTTGAGGTGGGCGGCGCCATTGTCGTCGACCTTGTCGTGCTGCCACACGCCCTGCGGGAAGAGCTTGTCGAGGGCGGCGATGATGTCGTGACGGAACCCGGCGTCGGCGTTCTCGTTGATCACGATGGCCGCCGTCGCGTGACGCACGAAGACCGTGCAGAGTCCCTCGACGACGCCACTGCGCCCGACGGCGTCCGCGACCTTGGCCGTGAGATCGACGACCTCGAATTTCTGACTGGTCTTGACGCGCATCGTCTCCTGCATGCTGGGATTGTATCCAAACCGTCACGTTGACGAGGGCCGGCGCGCGCCGAAGAATCGCGGCGTGCTCGCACGGATCCTGTCGACGGCGCTCCTCGGGGTCGAGGCCGTGCTCGTGCGCGTCGAGGTCGACGTGGCGAGGGGCCTGCCGGCGTTCACGACCGTCGGGCTGCCGGACTCGGCGGTGCGCGAGAGCCGCGAGCGTGTGAAGACGTCGATCCGCAATGGCGGCTACGCCTTCCCGAATGACCGCGTGACGGTGAATCTTGCTCCCGCCGACCTCCGCAAAGAAGGCTCGGCCTTCGACCTTCCGATCGCCCTCGGCATCCTGACGGCCACGGGGATCGTCAAGGCGCGCACAGCGCCGCTGGCGGTCGTGGGCGAGCTGGCGCTCGATGGCCAGATCCAGCCCGTGCGCGGCGTGCTGGCCGCCGCGCTGACCTGCCGACGTGAGCGCGTCGGCACCCTGCTCGTCCCCGTCGCGAACCGCGCGGAGGCTGCCGCCGTCTCCGGCCTCGACGTGCTCGCGGCCTCGACGCTGCGCCAGGCCGTCGCACTCCTCAACGGCGAAGCGGCGAGCGAGACCGAGAAGCCCGTCGAGGTGCCCGAGGCAACGACCGCCGACGACGCCGACTTCGCCGACGTGCGTGGCCAGGCCCACGCCAAGCGCGCGCTCGAGATTGCCGCCGCCGGAAACCACAACGTGATCCTCCTCGGACCGCCCGGCGGAGGGAAGACGATGCTGGCTCGCCGGCTTCCCGGGATCTTGCCGCCCCTCACCACGGACGAGGCGATCGAGATCTCGACGATCTGGAGCGTCGCCGGCTTGCTCGCGCCGCGCAGCGGGCTCTGCCGCACGCGACCGTTCCGCGCACCGCACCACACCATCTCCGTGCCCGGCCTCATCGGCGGCGGCGGGCCGCCGCATCCTGGTGAAGTCACGCTGGCGCATCGGGGCGTTCTGTTCCTCGACGAGCTGCCCGAATTTGCCCAGCACGTGCTGGAGTCACTGCGCCAGCCGCTCGAGGACGGCCGCGTGAACATCGCTCGCGCTAGCGGGCTCGGTGATTTTCCCGCGCGCTTTCAGCTCGTGGCCGCTGCCAATCCGTGCCGACGAGGGTGTCCCTCGCTCGACCGCTGTCTCTGCACGCCGGCGGAACGCGGGCGGTATCTCGGCCGACTGTCGCGGCCGTTGCTGGATCGCATCGATCTGCACGTCGAGCTGCCCGCGCTCGCCCACGGCGACCTCGCCGGCGACGCCGTCCCTGAGTCCTCGTCCGCCGTCCGGGCCCGCGTCATCGCGGCGCGCGAGCGCCAGCGCGCCCGGGCCCGCGAAACGCGGGCCCGGGTGAACGCCGAGCTGTCGCCCCGTCAGCTCCGTCGGATCTGCCCACTCCTGCCCGAGGCCGAGCGCCTGCTCGCCGCCGCCATGAGCCGGCTCGGGCTGTCGGCCCGCGGCCACGACCGCGTGCTCCGCGTGGCGCGCACGATCGCCGATCTCGAGGACGAGGAGCGTATCGCGGCCGCCCACGTCGCCGAGGCGATCCAGTACCGTGGGCTCGACCGTCAGTGGCGGGGATGACAACGGGCTGGGGTACACTCCCTCTGCCTCGTCGCCGGCGCGACGAATCACGCTCTGATCCGAGGGAGGCCGTCATGCGCGGAGGCGATCTGATCGCCGAGTATCTCGTGAGGGAGAACGTGCCGTACGTCTTCGGCCTGTGCGGCCACGGGATCGTCGGCCTGATGGACGCGCTCGGACAGCGCGCGGATCGCATCAAGATGATCGGCGTCCATCACGAGCAGGTCGCCGGCTACATGGCCGACGCGTATTATCGGGTGGCGCATCGGCCGGCGGCGACGTTCACGTCGTGTGGCCCGGGCTCGGTCAACCTCACCATCGCGCTCGCGTGCGCGATGATGGACTCCTCGGCCTTCGTCGCGATCACCGGGAACGTGCCCACGCCGCAGTTCAACCGCGGCCCCTTTCAGGAGACGTACCGCCATCACCAGGCGGACTTTCCCTCCGTGATCCGCCCGTACGTGAAGCGCACCTTCCAGGTGCCGCGTCCCGAGATGCTGCCGCTCGCGCTGCGACAAGCGTTCAAGACGGCGGCGACGGGGCGGCCGGGGCCCGTGAACGTCGACGTGCCACTCGACGTCTTCGCCGAAGACGCGCCGGCGGCCGCCGTGCCCGATCCACGGGAGTGGTGGCACGAGATCGATCGCCGGCCGGCGCCGTCGCCCGAGATCGCGCGGCGCGCGCTCGAGCTGCTCGTCAGCGCCCAGCGGCCGGTGATCCTCGTCGGCAACGGCACCGTGCTGGCCGAGGCGGCTCCGGAGGTGCGCCGGCTCGCCGAGCTGCTCGGCATCCCCGTCGCCAACACGCCGCAGGGCGCGGGCGTCATGCCGGCCGATCATCGGTTGGCGCTCGGGGTCGTCGGCCGCAATGGAACGTACCCAGCCAATCAGGCCACGCGCCAGGCCGACGTCCTGCTGGCGCTCGGCGCGCGCTTCGACGACCGCGTGAGCAGCGGCTGGATTCCCGGCTACACGTTCACGATCCCACCCACGCGGCTCATCCACGTCGACATCGACTCCGAGGAGATCGGCCGCAATTATCCGGTCCACCTCGGTGTGGTCGCCGACGTGAAGAGCTTCGTGACCGCGCTGCTCGCCCTGGCCGAGGCCGGGAACGCTCGGGGCCGCCACGAGAAATGGCTGAGCGAGGTGGCCGCGTGGCAGAGTGACTGGGCGCAATTCAACGAGAGGCGCTACCGGCCGGATGCCGTTCCGCTCCAGCCCGAGCACGTCATCCGCACGCTCCGTCGTGCGGTGCCGCGAGACGGCATCGTCCTCGTCGACGTCGGTGTCCACCACAACTGGATGGTGCAGCAGTGGCCGGTCTACCAGCCGCAGACGCTCTTGCAGTCGTGGGGCTTCGCCGCGATGGGCTTCGCCGTCGGCGGTGTGCTCGGGGCCAAGCTCGCCGCGCCGGGACGCCGGGCCGTTGCCGTGTGCGGCGACGGTGGCTTTCTCATGACGTCGAACGCCGTCGCCACGGCCGTGGAGTACGGCATCCCGGCGACGTGGGTCGTCTGGAACAACTATGGCTACGTATCCATCCGCGATCTGCAGAAGGGCGCGTTCGGCAAGGAGACGACGACGATGTTCAGCCGCGAGGCGACCGGCGAGCCGTTCTCACCGGACTACGCGATGCTCGCGCGCGCTTGCGGGGCCGAGGGCATCCGGGTGACGGCGCCGAGCGAGCTCGATGACGCGCTCGCCACCGCCATCCGTTCCGACCGCCCGACGGTCGTCGACGTCACGGTCGACGTCGCGGCGCCCATCGCGACGGGCACGTGGCAGCTGCCGCCCCTTGAGCATCCCGAGCCGAACTACCCGGCGCTGGTGGCGGCTCCCAGAGCACGTGGCTGACATCGCGCCATCCCCCCTCCGACTCGGCCGGGATCGCGTCGATTACCCTGGAGCCGCGTATGCCGACGCCATTCACGATCGCGCCGAAGCGGATCCTCATCATTGACGACGAGATCCTGGTTGCGTCCGTTCTCCGGGATGTGCTCAAGCACCAGGGCTATGCCGTCGAGCTGACATCGGGCGGCGAGGCCGGGCTCAAGGCGCTCCGGCGCGAACGCGCCGATCTAGTCCTGCTCGATGTCAACATGCCCGGGATGAACGGCCTAGTCCTCAAGCACATCAGCGACCAGTACCCGGACGTGCCCGTGATCATGGTCACGGCCCTCACCGACGACGTGGCGGTCAGCGCGGCCATGCGGGATGGGGCGTACGCGTGGCTGGGCAAGCCGTTCGACATCAATGAGCTGGGACACGTCGTGGATGCCGCGCTGAACCGGCGTCCGTACCGCACGCGCTGATTGCTCGCGCGCTGATTACTCCGCGACGGTCACCCGCAAGATCTCTTCGACGGTCGTCACGCCTTCGATCACCTTGAGCAAGCCGGCCTGGCGCAGCGTCTTCATGCCCTGCGCCTGAGCGACCTGACGCAGCTCCGAGGTGGAGGCCGATCTGAGCACCAGGTCGCAGAGCTCCTGGTTGATGGGCATGACCTCGTAGATGGCGATTCGTCCCTTCATCCCCGTGAAGTTGCACGCCGGGCAGCCCCGGCCCTTGTAGAACGGCGTGCTCCCGACACCGATGGGGACGTGACCCAAGGGCACCAGGCGTTCCTCGTCGGCCTCGTACGGCTCCTTGCAGGACGTGCAAACCTTGCGGGCAAGGCGCTGAGCAACCACCAGCACCAGCGAGGAGGCGACCAGGAACGGCGGGACGCCCATGTCGATGAGCCGCGCGACGGTCGACGGTGAGTCGTTGGTGTGCAGGGTCGAGAACACCAGGTGCCCGGTCAGCGCCGCCCGGATCGAGATCTGCGCCGTCTCCAGATCGCGCGTCTCACCGACCAGGATCACGTCCGGGTCCTGGCGCAGGAAGGCCCGCAGCGCCGAGGCGAACGTCCGCCCGATCCCGTCGTTGATCTGAACTTGATTAACTCCCTTCAGATTGTATTCGACAGGATCTTCGGCCGTCATAATATTGTGCTCGGGCGAGTTGATCGTGTGGATGGCCGAGTAGAGCGTCGTCGTCTTGCCCGAGCCCGTCGGCCCCGTGATCAGGACCATCCCGTAGGGCTGATGGATCGCCTTCTCGAACTGCTCGAGCGCCCCCGGATCGAAGCCGAGCCTGGTCAGGTCGAGCTGCAGCGCATCCTTGTCGAGGATGCGGAGGACGGCCTTCTCGCCGAAGATCGTGGGCAGCACCGACACCCGGAAGTCGATCTCGCGCGCGCTGTAGCGCAGCTTGATGCGGCCGTCCTGGGGCAGCCGGCGCTCGGCGATGTCAAGGTTCGACATGATCTTGAGCCGCGAGATGATCGCGGACTCGAGCCGCTTGGGCGGTGCCAGCAGCTCGTGCAGGACGCCGTCGATGCGGAACCGGACGCGAAACGCCTTCTCGTAGGGCTCCCAGTGGATGTCGCTCGCGCCCTTCTGGATGGCGTCGACCAGCACCATGTTGACCAGCTTCACGACGGGCGCCTCGTCGGCCGACTCCTTCAGCTCGAACACGCTCGTGGTGCTCTCTTCGTCGTCGAGGACCTGAACTTCGTCGAGCTCGCCGCCGAGCACGGTCATCATGTCGGCGACCGATACCTGAGCGATGGGCGGCGCTGAGGCCTTCGGCGTGTTGAAGTGTCCGAGCGTCGGCACCCCGCCCTGACCACCGTAGTGGCGGCGAATCTCGTGCTGCACCTCGCTCCGCATGGCGACGACCACGCAGACGTCGAACCCCGTCATGTAGGCAACGTCGTCCCGGGCGAGGACGTTGGTGGGATCGGTCATGGCGAGCGTCAGCGTCTGCCCGGTGAGCTCGAGCGGTAGCACCTCGTGCTTCCAGGCGACCGCGGCTGGCACGAGCACGAGGACGTCACCCGAAATGTCGCGGCCGTTGAGCGTGACCGGTGGGATGCCGTAGCGCCGCGACAGGAACCCCGCCAGCTCGGCCTCGCCCACGAGATGCCTCTGGAGCAGCAAGGTCAGGACTCGGGCGTTGGATCTCTTGTGCTCGACAAGGATCCCGTCGAGCTCGGCCCGCTTGACCAGGCCCTCCTGGGCGAGGAGCTCGGCGACGTCGCGGGCAGTCGCGTTCAAACCCGCGGCGGAGCCCGGCATGGGCTCCTGCGTGCGGAACGCTGTCGAACGCTCTTCCACTGTCGTGCTGGTAAGGGCCATCGGTGTCGGCAGCCATCCCCTGGTGCCCCAGGCCGCCAATCGATGTTTTCGGCTGTTGGCTGGCACTTCAGGAGGCGGGGACCGGCCAGCGGATCGGCCGGTCTGCCGATGCCCTCGTGAGAGAATTGCCCTGAAGATGACGCGCTACTTCGACCTCCATTCCACGGTCCTGATCGTCGTCGGCCACGGCCTGCTTCCGGAAGAGGAAGACCGGCCCATCGCGTATGAGTTGAAGCGGCTGGTGAACACCCGGGCCGGCGGGGCCGATGGGCGGGCCGCCGTGGTCGTGACCGACGTCTGGATCATGAACAACGAGCTCGGCGATTTCTTCCCGGCGATCGCGCTGGGCGGCCCCGGCGTCAACGGCTTCACGGCCCAGATCTACGAAGACCTGCCGGTGGCCTTCACGCACGACGACCGCGTGTTCGTGCAGGTGGCCGAGGGCGAAAGGCGAGCCGCGGTATGGGGAATGGATCAGGCGGCGACGCGTGAGGCGATGGCAGCGTTCGTCAGCGAAGGCCTGCTCGAGAAGTTCCTCGACCTGGTGTGGACCCGGCGGGGCTGACGCGGGCTACAGCCGGGGGCGCGGCGGGATGTTCGTGTAGACGACCGTGCCGTCGGATTCCAGCTTCTTGAAGGTCTCGGTCGGGAGCGTGGTGCCGTTCGTGGTGGTCCCGTAGAAGAACCGCAGGACTCGCGCGACGTAATCCTGGGTCTCCGCATAGGGCGGGATCCCCCGGTACGTGACGACTGCGTTTTCGCCGGCGTTGTAGGCGGCCAAGGCAAGCGGGACGTCGTTGGAGAAGCGCTCGATCAGGCCTCTGAGGTGGCGCGCGCCACCGTCGATGTTCTCACCCGGGTCGAAGGAATTGCGCACACCGAGGATCGAGGCCGTCGACGGCATGAGCTGCATGAGGCCACGAGCGCCCTTGCGAGACACGGCCCGTGGGTTGAAGCCGGATTCCACGCGGATCACCGCCGAGATCAAGGCCTCCGGTAGCGCGTAGCGCTCGGCCGCGGCGCGGATCTCACTCATGTACGGCGCGAGATCGGTGCTGGGAAGCCGGAACCACCCGGCGCCCGTCCCGGTTGCGCCTGGCGGCGTCATGCCCTGGCGCCGGTAGCGGGGGTCGGTCGGGGCGTTCGTGAAATGAATCGTGCCGTCCGGTGCGACGAGACGGAACGTCTCAGCACCGGCCGGAAGGGCCATCGCCAGAGACGCGACGGCAAAGATCACGGCCGCGAACCGCTTCACGCCATCGATTTTAGCGTCCCGTTCTCGGTGGGTTCAAGCGCACAAAACTGACAATAATCCCGACGCTTAGACCGTGGCGCCCACCTTCTGGGCGTAGCCGGGGACGCCCAGAGCGTGGTGAATCGCCTCGGTCACCGACTCCACCAGATGGAAGGTCATCGCCTCCCGCACCGACCGCGGCACGTCCTCGAGGACGTTCTTCTCGTTTCGCTTCGGAAGGATCACCGTCCGCACACCGGCTCGGTGAGCCGCCAGTACCTTCTCCTTGATGCCGCCAACCGGCAGGACCCGCCCCGAGAGGCTCACCTCACCGGTCATGGCGACGCCCGAGGCCACCGGCCGGCAGGTCAGGAGCGACACGAGCGCGATCGTCATCGTGATTCCGGCCGACGGCCCATCTTTCGGGATCGCGCCGGCAGGGACGTGAATGTGGATGTCCGAGGTGTCCCAGAAATCTCCGGGGATGCCGAGCTCCCGTGGGTGCGACCGAACCCACGACAGCGCGGCCTGAGCCGACTCCTTCATCACGTCGCCAAGCTGGCCGGTGAGGGTGAGGTTGTGCGTACCCTTCATGCGCGTGGCCTCAATGAAGAGCAGATCGCCGCCGGCGGGAGTCCACGCGAGGCCGGCCACCACGCCGGGCATCCGCGTGCGCTCCTCCAGCTCCTCGTACTCGAAGCGCGGGACGCCGAGGTACGACGTCACCGAGTCCGGCGTGATCGTCGCCGCCGGGGGATCGCCCTCGGCCTTGCGGCGGGCCACCTTCCGGCAGATGCTGCCGATCTCGCGCTCGAGATGGCGCACGCCAGCCTCCCGCGTGTAGCCACGAGCGAGGAGGCGCACGGCCTCGGGGGTGAAGCTCACCTCGGTGCCGTCGGCCAGCCCGTGCTCGCGGGCCTGGCGCGGCGCCAGATGCTGGAGCGCGATGCGGACCTTCTCCTCCTCCGTGTAGCCAGCGAGATGGATCACCTCCATCCGGTCGCGGAGGGGCGGCGGGACGGCATCGATGACGTTGGCCGTCGTGATGAACAGGACTCGCGACAGGTCGAAGGCCACGTCGAGGTAATGATCCCGGAAGGTCGCGTTCTGCTCGGGGTCGAGGACCTCGAGGAGCGCCGACGCCGGATCGCCCCGGAAATCGGTACCGAGCTTGTCCACCTCGTCCAGCATGAAAACGGGGTTCCGGCTGCCCGCGCGCCGCAGTCCCTGCACGATCTGACCGGGGAGCGCGCCGATGTACGTCCGCCGATGACCACGGATCTCCGCCTCGTCGCGCATGCCGCCCAGCGAGATACGATGGAACTTGCGTCCCAGCGCACGAGCGATCGAACGGCCGAGCGACGTCTTGCCAACGCCGGGAGGTCCCACGAAGCAGAGGATGGGATCCTTGCCCTCGGGCCGGATCTTCTTGACGGCGAGGTGCTCGAGGATGCGCTCCTTGATCTTCTCCAGGCCCTCGTGGTCCTCGTCCAGGATGGTCCGGGCCCGCGCGATGTCGACCGCGTCGGTCGTCTCGTGCTGCCACGGCATCGCGAGCAACCAGTCGAGATAGGTCCGAGCCACCGTGTACTCGGCGGCCGCCGGCGGCATCTTGGCAAGGCGTTCCAGCTCACGCAGCGCCTCCTTGCGCGCCTCCTCGGTCATACCAGCCTGCTCGATCTTCTCGCGCAGGCCGTCGATCTCTTGCGTGCGCTCGTCGCCCTCGCCCAGCTCTTTCTGGATCGCCTTGAGCTGCTCGCGCAGGTAGTACTCGCGCTGCGTCTTCGACATTTCGGACTGAATCTCTGACTGGATCTTCGAACCCAGCTCGAGGACTTCGGCCTCCTTGCCGAGCGCCGTCACCAGCGCCTGCAGGCGTGCCTTCACGTCGACGGTCTCGAGCAGCTGCTGCTTGACCGGCAGCGCGAGCGTCGGCAGTGAGGCGGCGATCACGTCGGCGAGCGCACTGAAGCCCTCGGCCGTCGTCACCACGTTGGCGAGCTCGTCGGGCAACGCGGGCGACAGGGCGACGACCTTTTCGAAGAGAGCGGTCGCGCTGCGGACGAGCGCCTCGGCCTCGACGTCCTGCTCGACGGCCGGCACGTCACTCAAAAACTCCACCCGCGCGCGCAAGTAGGGCGTCGTCTCCACGACTTCCACGACACGCAGTCGGCCCACGCCCTGCACGATGAGGCGCAGGGTGCCATCAGGCTGCTTGAGGACGCGATGAATCATCGCGAGCGTGCCAATCGGATGCAGACCGCTCGCTCCGGGCTCCTCTTCCGAGGGGTCACGCTGCATGACCACGGCAATCAATCGGCTCTGCTTGGCGGCGTCCTCGATGAGGCGCTTGGACGACGCCCGGCCCGCGGCCAGCGGCGACATGGCGTGCGGGAAGACCACGGCCGCCCGCAACGGCAAGATGGGCAGGATGTCCGGCACGGGCCGGTCGATTGGCTCCTGATGACCCGACATTTGTCAAAATCCCCTTTTCCCGGTCGCCCGGGAACTCTCGTCAGAACACGTCGATGGACTGTAGCTGTCCGCGCGCCGCGCGCACGATCGCCTCACGAGGCCGCGGCTGCGAGCCCCGCTCAGCGTCGGCGCCGCCTTCACCCTCGGCGCGGACGTACGTCAACAAATCTTCGATCTGCTTCTGCATATCCAGCATCCGGCGTCTCATCCTTAAGATGATTTCAACGCCGGCAAGATTCACTCCGAGATCGCGGGTCAGCCGGATGAGTCGTCCGAGCTGCTCCACGTCCTCCTGGGAGTACATGCGTGTTCGTCCTTCGGTTCGGCTCGGGCGGAGCAGGCCCTTCTTCTCGTAAAAGCGCAGGGTCTGCGGATGGACGTGCAACATCTCGGCGACGACGCCGATCATGTAGAGCGGCTTGGCGGGATTGGTCATGCCTCGCCTCTCACGTACTGCTCGAGGCCGTGGCGGGGCGCGACCGGTAGGAGCCGTTCGAGCTCTCGCACGAGCTCGTCGGTACGCGCGTCGAGGCCATTCGGCAGCTCCACGCGAACAGTGACGAGGAGATCACCGACGCCATCGTCGGAGAGTCGCGGCAGGCCATGCCCGCGCAGACGGAAGCTCTGGCCAGCCTTCACCCCTGCCGGAATGACCAGCACGGCTTCGCCGAGCGGCGTGGGAATGCGTACGCGCGCGCCCCGCAGCGCTTCCCACACGCTGATCGGCACCTCGCAATGGACACCTTCCCCCTGTCGCTTGAAGAACGGGTGCTCGCGCACCCGGGTGCTGATGATCAGATCGCCGCGCGGCCCGCCGAAGGGACCTGCGCTGCCCTCACCGGCGACGCGGATCTGCACACCAGAATCCACGCCGGCCGGAATCGTCGCGGCCACCCTGTCCAGGACGCGGCGGACGCCTCGGCCCTGACACGCCCGGCACGGCTCGCCGCCCACGGCGCCACTCGCCCCGCACGGAACACAGGGCGAATAGCGTGGGACCTGGAGGGTCGTCGTCACTCCCCGCGCAGCATCCGCGAAGCCCAGCTCGACGGCGACGTGCACGTCGTCACCGTGACGACCCGGTTGGAGCGCGCTGGTGCCGATCTCCGGGCCGTGCCGGTCGTACATCGCGCGCGCCGTGGGATCGCTGAGGACGCGGTACGCTTCGGCGATCTCGTCGAAGAGCGACCGCGCCTCGGCGTCCCAGAAGTTGACGTCGGGAGAATACTGTCGCGCCAGGCGCTGGTAGGCGCGCCGAATGTCGCGAGGTGCCGCCGTGGCCGTGATGCCCAGCACAGCGTAATAGTCGCGGCGCACCGATCGCTTCATCGTCCTATGTCACTTCTTGTCACCGAGATCTTCGAACTCGGCGTCGACGACTTCGCCTTCCTTCGGGCCGCCGCCGCTCGGCGCGCCGCCGGCCGTGGGGCCTCCGGCGCCGCCGGGCTGGCCCTTCGCCTGAGCCTCGCGGTACATGATCTCGGCGAGCTTGTGGGAGGCGCGCGTGAGGCTCTCCTGCGCACGCTTCATGCGCTCGACGTCCTCACTCTTGAGCGACTCCCGTGCTTCGTTCAGCGCGTCCTCCACGGCCTTGCGGTCAGCCTCGGGAAGCTTGCTGCCGTGCTCACCAAGCGTCCGCTCGGTCGAGTAGACGAGCGAGTCGGTCTGGTTGCGAACTTCGATCTCTTGCCTCCGCTTGGTGTCCTCGGCCGCGTTCGACTCGGAATCCTTCACCATGCGATCGATCTCGTCCCGCGTGAGACCGGACGAGGCCGTGATCGTGATGTTCTGCTGCTTCCCCGTCGCCGTGTCGCGCGCCGACACGTTGAGAATGCCGTTGGCGTCGATGTCGAAGGTGACCTCGACCTGGGGCACTCCACGCGGCGCCGGCGGGATCCCGATCAGATGGAACTTGCCGAGCGTGCGATTGTCGCGCGCCATCGGCCGCTCGCCCTGGAGCACATGGACCTCGACCGAGGTCTGGCTGTCGGCGGCGGTCGTGAACACCTCGCTCTTCTTGGTCGGAATCGTCGTGTTGCGCGAGATCAGCGGCGTCATCACGCCGCCCAGCGTTTCGATGCCGAGGGACAGCGGCGTCACGTCGAGAAGCAGGAGGTCCTTCACCTCGCCCGTCAACACCGCCGCCTGCACCGCCGCGCCCACCGCGACCACCTCGTCGGGATTGACGCCCTTGTGGGGCTCCCGGCCGAAGAGGCTCTTCACGGCGTCCTGGACCTTGGGCATGCGCGTCTGGCCGCCGACGAGGATCACCTCGTCGATGTCGTTCGTCGTCACGCCGGCATCCTGCATCGCCTGACGGCACGGACCGAGGGTGCGCTCCACGAGGTCGGCCACCAGCGACTCCAGCTTCGCGCGAGTCAGCGTAAGCACCAGATGCTTCGGACCCGTGGCGTCCGCGGTGATGAAGGGCAGGTTGATCTCGGTCTGGAGCGTCGTCGACAGCTCCATCTTGGCCTTCTCCGCGGCCTCCTTGAGCCGCTGGAGCGCCATCCGGTCCTTCCGGAGATCGATTCCGTGCTCCTTCTTGAACTCCTCGGCGATCCAGTCCATCACGCGCTGGTCGAAGTCGTCGCCGCCCAGGTGCGTGTCACCGTTGGTGGCCTTGACCTCGAACACGCCCTCGCCGATCTCGAGGATCGAGATGTCGAACGTGCCACCGCCCAGGTCGTACACGGCGATCGTCTCGTCCTTCTTCTTGTCCATGCCGTAGGCGAGCGCGGCCGCCGTCGGCTCGTTGATGATGCGCATCACCTCGAGGCCGGCGATCTTTCCGGCGTCCTTGGTAGCCTGGCGCTGGCTATCGTTGAAGTACGCGGGCACGGTGATCACGGCCTGCGTCACCTTCTCCCCCAGGTAGGCCTCGGCCGCTTCCTTCAGCTTGCGGAGGATCATGGCGGAGATCTCGGGCGGCGCGTACTGCTTGCCTCGGATATCGACCCGCACGTCACCGTTGCTGGCCTTGACGACCTTGTAGGGCACGAGCTTGATCTCGCTCAGAACCTCGTCGTAGCGACGGCCCATGAACCGCTTGATCGAAAAGACCGTGTTCTCCGGGTTCGTGATGGCCTGCCGCTTCGCCACCTGACCGACGAGGATCTCGCCGTCCTTGGTGAAGCCGACCACGGAGGCAGTCAGGCGACTGCCCTCCTGGTTCGCGATCACGGTGGGGTTCCCACCTTCCACGACTGCGACGACGGAGTTCGTCGTGCCGAGGTCGATACCGATCACCTTCGCCATGTCAGTCTCCCCTTGATGACGGTCGCGAGCGGGACGAGCCGGGCCCGTCCCGCTCTCATGCGCATCCGCCTACAGAACGTCGATCTTGATTTCCTTCGGTTTGACTTCTTCCGCCTTCGGCAGCCTGATCTCCAGGACGCCGTCCCGGTACGCTGCCTTCACCTTGTCGGCCTGGACCGGAACGGGAAGAGCGACCGAGCGCTCGAATTTCCCGTACACCCGCTCGAGGCGGTGATAGGAATCGTCCGTCTGCTCGCTCCCCCACTTGCGCTCGCCCTTGACGGTCAACAGGTCGCCGGAGATCGAGACACTGACTTCCTTCTCCCGTACGCCCGGAACCTCGAACGCGATGTGGAGGTCATCCTTCGTCTCGTACATGTCGACCAGCGGGACCCACAGACGATCACCGGCCGTCATCGTTGCAGGGCGGCCGAAGAAACTGTCGAAGAGGCGATTCATCTCTTGCTGGACGTCCGTGAGACCTTCCCACCGAACCTGCGACCCACCGAACGGACGCCAACGCTCAAGTGACATACTGTGACCCTCCTTAGATTACCGATGTCGCCGGCCTCCACGCCGGCATTAAATCTAAGTATGCTTATCGTATATCATCTGTATTTAGGACTGTCAAATAGGGTCCAAACAGGGGGCTGTCACCAGCCCTTAAATTGTCTCAGCTAAAGAAGTTTCGTGGTTCCTGGTGGTAGTCTCTCGGTGTGCGGCGGCTAGGCTGCGGCTGCCTGTCCATCATCTTTCTCGTAGCGTTCCTGATCGGGGGGGTCGGCTGGATGGCTCAGGGCCTGTTCAAGGTCGCCGAGCTTCAGCCGGTGATCTTCACTCCCGCCGATGGCGTCAACGCTCAGCAGAAGATCTACGAGATGGTCGGGCGGGGACCGGGCGGCAAACGGACTCCTCGTTCGGTCGCCTTGTCGGAGCAAGAGCTCAACGCGTTCCTCGCTCGACACCTGGCCGAGATCGCCGACATGCCGGTCATGGGAGCGATCGTGCACCTCAGGGTCAACGATGTCTTCGACCTCGCCATCCGGTTGCCGACCCGGGTCCTGCTCGCAGAGACACCCTTGAGCAGCATCCTGGATCTGTCGCCGCCGCGCTGGGTCGACCGCCCCGTGTGGCTTCGACTGCGAGCCCGGACACAGGTGGAACCGGCGCCGTCGGGACAGCGTCGATTTCTCCGGCTGGACGTCGAGCGGCTCTATCTCGGCCGAACGCGGCTGCCTGCGGTCGCCCACCGGCTGCTGCTGAGCCCGATGGCGCTGAAGCTCCTTCTCTGGCCGCTACCCGCCGGAATCGACGATATCAGGGTCGAGCGGCAACAGGTCGTCATCCGGGGCGGCGGGTAGCCTCGACGTAGCGAAGCTGCAATCCATAGACGACCTCGTGGAGCACCTTGGTCTCTTCGGGAGTGCGCCTGCCCTCCGTCTTTTCCCTGAGGAGCACCAGCACGTCGATCAGCTCGGCCGCTTGTCGAAGATCGCGCTTGGCCTGTCCGCCGCCGGAATCCGGCATCCCTTCGAGGGCCGCGGCAGCGACACTTCCCAGCATGATGAACAGCCCGACGAGGCTCCGAGCCCCTCCTGCTGTCGACTCGGGCGGCGAAACCGGCTGGGGTGGTGAAACCGGCTCGGGTGGCGTCATCGGCTCGGGTGGCGTAACCGGCCTCGGGGACGAGGCCGGCTCGTCGGCGCGCCCGCGGCGGTCACGGACACGAAATCCCTGGTCGGCTTCGCTGTCGCTCATCACCGCCTTCGTAGCATACGCAGGAAATCCTTGCTGTATAATCGCATGACCGTCAGGTAAGGACATGACCGAGTCCGCCGGTCCCCTTTTCGAGCGCCTCCTTGGAATCATGGCGCGGCTCCGCGGGCCTGGCGGATGCCCGTGGGATCGCGAACAAACGCCGAGCTCCCTCAAGCCGTACCTCCTCGAAGAGGCCTATGAGGTCCTCGACGCGCTCGACGCCCGCGGCGAGCATCTCCTGGAAGAGCTTGGGGATCTGCTCTTCCAGGTGGTCTTCCATTCTCAGATCGCCGCCGAGCGCGACGAGTTCTCGATGAAGGACGTGGTCCGTCGCTTGAACGACAAGATGGTCGGACGCCATCCCCACGTCTTCGGAGATGCGGCCGTCGAGACCCCGACGGAAGCGCTGGCCCAATGGGAGGTGTTGAAGCAGCGCGAGGCGGAGGAAGCCGGACGAACGCGCTCGGTCCTCGACGGTGTCCCGCGCATGCTCCCGGCCCTCCTGCGCGCTCAACGCACGCAGGCCAAAGCCGCACGTGTCCATTTCGATTGGCCCGATGCCCGAGCGGCGTGGTCGAAGGTGGAGGAAGAGATGCAGGAAGCGGCGGCCGCGGTCGGCAGCGGTGATCGTGGCCGCATCAAGGACGAGCTGGGGGACGTGTTGTTCTCGCTGGTCAACGTAGCGCGGCTGGCGTCCGTCGACGCCGAGGACGCACTGACCGGGACGATCGAAAAATTTCACCGGCGGTTCACGCACATGGAGGCCGAACTGAGCGCGCGAGGCAAGTCCGTAGCGAGCGTCTCGCAGGAGGAGCTGGAGGAGTCGTGGCAGGCAGCGAAGGCCGACGAACGGCGGAGCGAGCAGGGCTGACGATGAAGCTCAAGATCGGTCAGGCGAGCATCGCGATCGAGCGCGGCGACATCACGGACTGGGACGTCGACGCCGTGACCAATGCCGCCAACACCAACCTGACGATGGGGGCGGGCGTCGGCGGCACGATCAAGCGCAAGGGCGGGGTCATCATCGAGGAAGAGGCGATGCGGCAGGGCCCGGTCGAAGTCGGCGAGGCAGTTCTCACGCCGGGCGGCAATTTGCGGGCGACGCACGTCATTCACGCCGCGGTGATGGGCCCCGATCTCAAGACCAACGCGGAGACGATAGGGCGAACCACCAAGGCCGTCCTTGCCCTCGCCGACAAGCACCGGATCACGTCGCTGGCGCTTCCGGCGTTCGGAACTGGAGTCGGGCACGTCCCGCCCGCGGCATCGGCTGAGGCGATGCTCAAAGAGGTGATAGGGCACCTAAAGGCCGGTCACTCCAGCCTGAAACGGGTCGCCTTCGTCCTCTACCAAGACGATGCGTACCGAGCCTTTACGGATACATTGAAGCGATTGGGGGGAGTATCGTAGAAAGGTTAAATGGGGCAAATCAGGCTGGGGCAGCCTGTGAACCGGCGACTGGGAGATCTCCTGGTCGCCGAAGGGCTCGTCAAGCAGGAAGAGCTGCAGCGCGCGCTCGCCGAACAGAAGGGGACCACTGAGAAGCTCGGATCGGTCCTCGTCCGGCTGAAGCTCGTCAACGAGGAACAGCTCACCGGCTTTCTGTCCCGACAGTACGGCATCCCGTCCATCACGCTGTCGCAGCTCGACATCGATCCCGGCATCCTTCGCCTCGTGCCACCGCAGATCGCCAGGAAGTACGAGGTGCTTCCCGTCAAGCGCGCGGCCAACACGCTGACGCTCGCCATGGCCGATCCGACGAACGTCTTCGCGCTCGACGACGTCTCCTTCATGACCAACTTGCAAGTCCTGCCGGTCGTCGCGTCCCAGGCGGCCATCCGGCGGGCGATCGAGCGCAACTACGAGAACCAGGGCGCCGCCATCACGGACGTGCTCACCGAGTTGGCGGAGGACCAGGCCAGCAACGTCGAGGTGGTGGACGACGACGAGGATAGCGGCGGCAAGGTCGACGTCTTCGAGCTGAAGGAGTCGGCCGACGAGGCGCCGGTCGTGAAGCTCGTCAACATGGTGCTGGTCGACGCCATCCAGAAGGGCGCCAGCGACATCCACTGGGAGCCGTACGAGAAGGCGTTTCGCGTCCGGTTCCGCATCGACGGCGTGCTCCACGAGATGCTGACGCCACCCAAGCGGCTCGAATCCGCGATCGTCTCCCGGCTCAAGATCATGTCGAGCCTCGACATCGCCGAACGCCGAGTCCCGCAGGATGGACGAATCAAGCTGCGATATCACACGCGCGAGATCGACTTCCGCGTGTCGATCCTGCCCACGATCTTCGGCGAGAAGGCCGTGCTGCGTATCCTCGACAAGGACGCGCTGCAGCTCGACCTGACGAAGCTCGGCTTCGATCCCGGGGCGCTCGAGACGTTCGAGAAGGTCATCCGGCAGCCCTACGGGATGATCCTGATCACGGGGCCGACGGGCTCGGGCAAGACGACGACGCTCTACTCGGCCATTCACACGATCAACTCGCCCGAGCACAATATTATGACGGCCGAAGATCCTGTCGAATACAACCTGAAGGGCGTGAACCAGGTCCAGATCAACGACGGGATCGGGCGGACGTTCGCCTCGGCCCTACGAGCCTTCCTGCGCCAGGACCCGGACGTGATCCTGGTCGGCGAGACGCGCGATCTGGAGACGGCGCAGATCTCGATCCGGGCGGCGCTGACCGGCCACCTGGTGTTCTCGACGCTGCACACCAACGACTCACCGTCGACGGTCGCGCGGCTCATCGACATGGGCATCCCGCCGTTCCTGGTCGCCTCGTCGCTGCTGCTGGTGATGGCGCAGCGCCTGGGGCGCAAGGTGTGCAAGGACTGCAAGGAGCCGTACGAGGTGGACGAGGACTCGCTGCTGCCGTACGGCCACGTGCTCACCGGCGTGGGCCGGACGCAGTTCTACAAGGGGCGGGGCTGCGCGACGTGCAGCTTCACGGGGATGAAGGGCCGGGTGGCCATCTACGAGGTGATGCCGGTCAGCCAGGAGATCCGCAACCTCATCCTCAAGAACGCGCCGGTGACCGACATCCGGGCGATGGCGCAGGCCCAGGGCATGAAGACGCTGCGCCAGGCCGGGCTCCTGAAGGTGCTGGCCGGAGCGACCACGGTGGACGAAGTGCTGCGCGTGACCGTGGCCGAGTAAGGGACCAAGGGAGGGCTCATGGCGGCCAACATGGCGGACCTGCTGCAGATCCTGGTGGAGCGCGGAGGATCCGACCTTCACCTCACGACCGGTACGCACCCGCAGATCCGGGTCGCCGGCAAGCTCACGTCGCTGACGCAGTTCGAAGTGCTTGCGCCTCAGGACACGCAACGGCTCGCCTACAGCGTGCTCAACGAGGGTCAGAAGCAGAAGTTCGAGGAGGAGAGCGAGCTCGACCTCTCCTTCGGGATTCAGGGGCTCGCGCGCTTCCGCTGCAACGTGTATCGCCAGCGCGGCGCGGTCGGGACGGCCATCCGCGTCATTCCGTACAAGATCCGGTCCTTCGACGAGCTCGGCCTGCCGAAAGTCGTGCAGGAGCTCGCCGACCGTCCCAAGGGCCTGGTGCTCGTCACGGGACCGACTGGATCAGGTAAATCGACGACGCTCGCGGCCATGGTCGACAAGATCAACAACGAGCGCGCCGAGCACATCATGACCATCGAGGACCCCATCGAGTTCGTGCACCCTCACAAGAAGTGCCTGGTCAACCAGCGCGAGGTCTTCGCCGACACGCAGTCGTTCAAGAACGCCTTGAAGGCCATCCTTCGCCAGGATCCGGACGTCGTGCTGGTGGGCGAGATGCGCGACCTGGAGACGATCGCGGCGGCCATCACGATCGCCGAGACCGGCCACCTGACCTTCGGGACCCTGCACACCAACTCCTGCGCCCAGACCATCAACCGAATCATCGACGTCTTCCCGACGGGCCAGCAGTCCCAGGTCCGCGCCCAGCTCTCACTCGTGCTGGAGGGCGTGCTGTCGCAGACGCTGGTGCCGAAGATCGGCGGGGGCCGCGCGATGTCCATGGAGATCATGGTGGCGACGCCTGCCATCCGCAACCTGATCCGCGAGGAAAAAATTCACCAGATCTACTCCTCGATCCAGTCAGGATTGAAGTACGGCATGCAGACGATGAACCAATCGCTGGCCGATCTCATCCGGCGACGGCTCATCACGCGCGAGGATGGGATGAACCGCTCGACCATTCCGGAAGAGCTGGCCCAATTGCTGACGCACGAGAGCGGGGGAGCCGGCGCGGCGCCCGCACCAGCGGCGGCGGGCAGCGGCTCGCCGTTCGCGCGGCGCTAGGAGGACACGATGACGGTCTATGCCTATCGGGGACGGACCGGCGCCGGTGCGGTGGCCGGTGAGCTGGAGGCCACCGATCGCATGGCGGCCGTGGCCCAGCTCAGGTCGAGAGGTGTCGTCGCCACCGCCGTGCAGGAGAAGAAGGCCAAAACGGGTGGATTCACCTTCTCCTTCGCCAAGACGTTCGGGGGCCGGGTCAGCGACAAGGACATGGCCATCTACACCCGGCAGTTCTCGACGATGGTCGACGCCGGTTTGCCGATCGCGCAGTGTCTCACCATCCTGGGCGAGCAGAGCGAATCGAAAACGCTGCGTGAGGTGACGACGAACATCGCGCACGACGTCGAAGGTGGCGCGACCCTGGCCGACTCCTTCCGGAAGTTCCCCAAGACCTTCGACGATCTCTTCACGAACATGATCCAGGTCGGTGAGTCGGGCGGTGTGCTCGACGTCGTCCTCCAGCGCCTGTCGGGGTACATCGAAAAGGCCGCCGCCCTCAAGCGTAAGGTCAAGAGCGCGATGGTCTACCCGGCGACCATCATCAGCGTGGCCGTCCTCGTCATCATCTTCATGATGACGTTCGTCATCCCGACGTTCGCCTCCATGTTCCGGAACATGGGCGCCGAGCTGCCGCTGCCTACCAAGATCGTGCTGATGATCTCCGACTTCACGCGCCAGTACGTGTTGTTCATCCTCGCGGCGCTGGCCGGGTTCGTCTTCGCCTTCAGGAAGTACTACTCGACCGACCAGGGCAGCCAGGTGATCGACGCGCTTTTGTTGAAGGTGCCGATCGTCGGCATGCTCATCCGAAAGGTCGCGGTGGCCCGCTTCACCCGCACCCTCGGCACGCTGATCTCGTCCGGTGTCCCGATCCTGGAGGGCTTGCGCATCACCGCCCGCTCGGCCGGCAACCGGGTCGTCGAGAAGGCGGTCATGTCGGCGCGCGCGGCCGTGACGGCGGGCCGCACGCTGGCCGAGCCCCTGCGCGCCTCGCCGGTGTTCCCGCCCATGGTCGTGCACATGATCAGCGTCGGTGAGAACACGGGCGCGCTCGACCAGATGCTGGGAAAGATTGCCGACTTCTACGACGACGAAGTGGACGCCGCCGTCAGCGCGCTGACGTCACTCCTGGAACCGCTCATGATCGTGTTCCTCGGCGTGATCGTCGGCGGCCTGGTCGTGGCCATGTACTTGCCGATCTTCCGCATGGTGACGTTGATCAAGTAGGCGCTTTGCTGACCGAGTCGCGAGACGACGGCCCGTGACGGCGTTCGACGTCAATCGCCTGCTCCGCCTTTTTGCCTGGGCACGCCTCGGCATCGCGGAGGTGCTGCTGATCATGGCGCCGCTCCTGCCCAGCGACCTCGTGCCGGGCACGAGCATCGGCATCCTGGCCTTGCCGCTGTTCGTCGTCGTGGTGACGTCGGGCGGCCTGTTGCTGCTGCCACCTCTGACCCAGCCCCGGAGGGTCGCGTGGCTGTTGTGTCTCCTCGACGTGGTCCTGGTGACGGCGGTCGTGGCCGCCACCGGCGGTCCACGGTCGATCTACGCCTTCCTCTATGTGCTCTCGGTCACCGCCGCCTGCGTGCTGCTGCCTCGCGCGGGCGCCTTGGCCATGGCGGCAGCCGGGAGCCTTCTCTACACGGCCCTCGTGTTCATCCGCACGATCTTTCCGGTGACGGCGTTCTTCGAACCCCCCCATGAGACGACCGCGCTCGAAGTCCTCACCATCTTCCTGAACGCCGGCACATTCCTGGTGGTCGCCATCGTCGCCGGCGGACTCGCCGAGCAGTACCGGACGACGCGCCAGGAACTGGAGCGTCAGCGCCACGACCTTCGCGACCTTCAGGCGTTCAAGGCCGTGATCCTGAACTCCGTGGGCACCGGCCTCATCGGCCTCGATCGCGAGCACCACGTGACGGCGCTGAATCCCGCGGCAGAGGAGATCACCGGGCGGTCGGCGACCGATGTCATCGGGCAGCCGTGGGCCGAGCTCTTCGGCGCGGCCGTGCCCATCGCGGCGATCGAGCACGCCATCGCCGAGCATCCTCGAACTCCGGCACGGCACGAGACAAGCCTGACCCGACAGGACGGCGGTGTCGTTCCCGTTCGGTTCACGTTCTCCACGCTGCGCTCCGGCGACGGTCACCGTCTCGGCATGATCGCCATCTGCGAGGACCTCTCCGAGATCCGCGAGATGGAGGCCCGAATGCGGCAGGCCGATCGCCTGGCCACCGTTGGACGGATGGCCGCCAACATCGCCCACGAGATCCGCAACCCGCTTGCCTCGATGACCGGCGCCATCGAGGCGCTGGCTGGCCCCGTGCCCGGGAGAGACGAGCGTGAGCGTTTGACACAGATCGTGTCGCGCGAGTCGGAACGGCTCAATCGCATCATCAGCAACTTCCTCGAGTACGCCCGACCGGCGCCGTTGACGCTCGAGACCGTGAACGTGGCGGAGATCCTGGACGAAGTGCTCGTGCTCCTCGAGCACCGCGAGCTCCCGCCCAGCCTCAAGATCGTCCGTGAGTTTCCGACGATCGTGACCGCGCGCGTGGACTCGCAACAACTCCGGCAAGCGGTGTGGAATCTCTGCCTGAACGCCGTGGAAGCCATGCCCGATGGCGGTGAGCTACGCGTGAGCGCGGGGCTCGAAGATCATCGGCTCTATCTGGTGATCCGCGACACCGGCGACGGCATCCCCAGCGCCGATCAACCCCACGTCTTCGAGCCCTTCTTCTCGACGAAGCCGGGGGGCAGCGGGCTCGGGCTCTCCCTCGTGCACCGGATCGTACGCGATCACGGGGGGGACGTGAGCCTGCGGGGCGGCGCCAGTGGCGGCACCAGCGCCGTGCTGATCCTGCCGGCGGCGGCCGCCACGGCGGTGACGCGATGACCGCCGCTCGCGTCCTCGTCGTCGACGACGAGCGCAGCATGCGTGATCTCCTGAGCATCACGCTCCGACAGGCCGGCTACGACGTGACGCTCGCCGACGGTGGCGAGAACGCCATCGACGCGCTGAAGAGCGACAGCTTCGACCTGGTGATCACCGACCTGCGCATGCGCAAGCTCGACGGCCTTGCCGTGCTGCGCGGCGCCAAGGAGATCTCGCCGAGCACGGTGGTGGTGGTCGTCACCGCCTTCGCCTCCACCGAGACCGCGGTCGAGGCCATGAAGCTCGGCGCCTACGATTACATCACCAAGCCCTTCAAGCTCGACGAGATGCGCCTGACCATCGAAAAGGCGCTCGAGCGCAAGCGACTCCAGGACGAGAACATCGCGCTCAAGCGCGAGCTCTCCAAAGAGCGCGGGTTCGAGAACTTCGTGGGGCACAGCCGGCGGATGCTCGAGGTGTTCGACACCATTCGCAAGGCGGCGAACGGAACCTCGACGGTGATGGTCACCGGGGAAAGCGGGACGGGAAAGGAGCTCGTCGCCCTGGCTATCCATCACGAGGGCGGCCGGCGGCACGGCCCCTTCGTGTCCGTGAACTGCGGCGCGATCCCGGAAGGACTCATGGAGTCGGAGTTGTTCGGCCACCTCAAGGGCGCCTTCACCGGCGCGGTGGCCAACACCCAGGGATTGTTCGCGTCGGCCGAAGGCGGCACGCTGTTCCTCGACGAGATCACGGAGATCCCGACGACCATCCAGGTAAAGCTCCTGCGGACCATCCAGGAGCGCGAGGTTCGTCGCGTGGGCGACACCCGGGACGTCAAGATCAACGTGCGACTCATCGCCGCGTCCAACCGTGACCTCGGCAAGGCGCTGGCCGACGGGTTGCTCCGCGAGGACCTCTTTTATCGACTCAACGTCATCCCGGTCCACCTGCCGCCCCTTCGGGATCGGCGCGAGGACATTCCCCTCCTCGTCGCTCACTTCATCCAGAAGCTCGCGGGCCAGCTCGGCAAGCGCGTGACGGCGGTGGCGCCCGATGCGCTCGTCGTGCTCGAGCGCTATCACTGGCCCGGCAACATTCGCGAGCTCGAAAACGTCATCGAGCGGGCGATCGTGCTGGGAAGCGGTGAGATCCTCGGCGTCGACGCCCTGCCATCTTCGCTGGCGGCGCCGCGCAGCGTGCGGGAAGTCGCGATCGACCTGCCATCGGCAGGCCTGAATCTCGACGACGTCCTCGATCGGATGGAGCAGCGCTACATCGAGATGGCCCTCGAGCGCACGGGGGGTGTTCAGACCCGCGCCGCCGAGTTGCTGGGCCTCAGCTTCAGGCAATTCCGCTACAAGCTCCAGAAGCATTCCCATCGCACGAATCCACGGCCGACGGCAGCACCACGGCCGGACTGACGGTTTTCGTCAACTCACTGACCGCGGCGGTCACGATGCCCAGGTCGTGAGAGGCCTGCTCGATCCGCTAAGCCTCTGAAATGCCTGCCGGATTCGCTCCCCGCCGGGTGTGGCACCCCGCGTGCACCTCGTGACCGACCGACAGTCGAAGCCATTTCTCAAGGGGGCAGCGATGATTACGTTTTGGAACAAGAAGCGCTGCACGATGGGCGGTCAGCGCGGCTTCACGCTCATCGAATTGATGATCGTCGTCGCGATCATCGGCATCCTGGCCGCCATCGCCGTTCCGCTCTACGCCAATATGCAGGCGCGGGCGCGTATCGCGAAGGCTCAGGCGGACATCCGCGGTATGGCCTCCGCCGTCTCGGCGTGGGGGGCGCACATGGGTACGCTGCCAAGCGTGCTCGATCTGCTCACGGCCATCGCGACCAGCCCGCAGAACATCACGGCCGGGCCGTTCATGGCCGCGATCCCGACGCCGCCCAGTACGGCGTGGGGCTCGGCCTACTTCTACGCTGCCAACGCCAACGGCACCTTCACGATCTCGGCCGCGGGCGACGGCGCCACGGTCTCCGCTCCGTAACGGTCCTGCGCGGAGCGCGGTCGGGGCCGTGAACGCGGTACCCGACGCGCTCCGCGCATGATGGTTCCCCGAATGACTTCTCTCGAAAACGCACCCTCTCGCAGTGAGGCGCTGCCGCGGCCACTCGGCTTCATCGCCAGCCCGGCGACGCCCGGGCTGGCCGGGCGAGCTCTGTCGGTCGCGCTCGCCGCCCGCGTCCCGCTCCTGATCGCCCTGGTCACCTTCGTCGTCTTCTCTCCGGCGCTCTGGAATCACTTCGTGGACTGGGACGACCAGGTGAACTTCCTCACCAACAACGACTACCGTGGGCTCGGCTGGACGCACATCCGGTGGATGTTCACGAGCTTCCTGATGGGGCAGTGGATCCCGCTCACCTGGATGACGCTCGGCCTCGATTACACGCTGTGGGGCATGAGGCCGCTCGGGTACCACCTGACGAACCTGTTCCTGCATGCAGCGAACGCGGCGCTGTGCTTCCTGGTGGCGCGGCGGCTGCTCGCACGCGCCATGCCCAGCCTCTCGGGAGCCACGCTGACCTCGGGTGCCGCGGCGGCCGCGTTGTTCTTCGCGCTCCATCCCCTGCGCGCCGAATCGGTGGCGTGGGTGACCGAGCGCCGCGATCTGCTGTCCGGATTGTTCTTTCTGCTGACGGTCCTGACCTATCTGGCGGCGCGCGACGCCGCGCCCGAGCGCGCCCGCCGCTGGACCGCGCTGTCGATCCTCTGCTACGCGCTGGGCTGCCTGTCCAAGTCGATGGTGGTCACGCTGCCAGTGATCCTGCTGCTCCTCGACGTGTATCCGCTCCGGCGTCTGGAGTTGCGTCAGTGGCGCACCCCGGCCGCGCGTGCGCTCCTCGTCGAGAAGGCGCCCTACATCGGCCTCGCGGTCTTCACCGCCGTGATGGCGGTCTGGGCCCAGCATTCGAATCGCTACCTGACCTCTCTGGAGTCGCTCCCGGTCTTCGAGCGCGGCCCGCTCGCACTCTTCAGCCTGGCGTTCTACGCGAGCAAGACCGTGCTTCCGCTCGGGCTCTCTCCTCTGTACGAGTTGCCGGCGCGGATCCACCCGCTGGAGAGTCAATTCGCGCTCAGCGCCGCCGCCGTGGTCATGGTCACCGTGGGTGTCTGCGTCGTCGCACGGCGGTGGATGGCGCTGCCCGCGGTGTGGGCCGCCTACGTGGTCAGCGTGGCGCCGGTGAGCGGCATCCTGCACAACGGCCATCAGCTCGCCCACGATCGTTACAGTTACTTGAGCTGCCTGCCGCTGGCCCTGCTCTTCGGAGGCGCCATGGCGGCCGCGCTCGTCGCCGTCCGAACCGGCGTGATCCGACCGTCGCTGGCCCGCGTAGCCGTTGCCGTCGGCGTGGCCTGGCTCGTGGGACTGAGCTTGATGACGTGGCACCAGGTGAAGGTCTGGCGTGACAACGACACGCTCTGGCGGTATGCGCTCGACGCCGATCCGGACTGCGCCATCTGCCACAGCAACCTCGGCGTCTCGCTCTACAACCGCCGCATCATCGACCTCGCCCTGGAGCGCTTCGAACGCTCCATCGCGCTACGTCCCGACCGCGTGCGGACCCACGGCAACCTCGGCCTCGCCCTGATGGCCGCCGGGCGCTCGGAGGAGGCCGTGTCGCACTTCGAGCTGCTCCTGGCGAAGTATCCAACGCACAACGAGACGCGGAACAACCTCGCGGTGTCGCTGCTCCAGCTCGGCCGATACGAGCCGGCGATCGTCCAGTTGCACGAGATCCTGCGCCAGGAGCCGGACCACGTCCTGGCCCACACCAATCTCGGCTCTGCATTCCTCGATCTCCATCGACCTGGAGATGCCGCGGTCGAGCTCGAGCGGGCCGCGGTCATCAAGCCGGACCTTCCGCAACCGCGCGTCGGTCTCATCAAGACCTATCTGGCGCTGCGTCGCATGGACGCAGCCCGGTCACAGCTCGAGATCCTGCGCGGGATCGACGCGGTCGCCGCGGTGCACATCAGCCCGCTGTTCATCACGGAATGGTAGGGTCGAGGGGCCATGCTCGTTCTCGTCGGCGTCTTCGGGCTCGCGATCGGCAGCTTCCTCAACGTCGTCATCGCGCGCCTGCCCGAACACCGTAGCCTCTGGCGGCCAGGCTCGGCGTGCCCGACGTGCGGCGCGGCCATCGCCTGGCACGACAACATCCCGGTCGTGTCCTATGTCGCGCTGCGTGGGCACTGCCGTGCCTGCAGTGCAGTGATCCCGTGGCGCTATCCCGTGGTCGAAGCCGCGACCGCCCTCCTCTTCATCGCTGCATTCGAACGCTTCGGGGCGACGGCGAACTTCGTCGTGGCCGCTGTGCTCCTGGCCGCGCTCGTCGCGATCACGGCCATCGACGTCCGGCTTCAAATCATTCCGGATGCGATCACGTTGCCCGGTATCGTCGTCGGGTTCATTGCCAATCTGGCCACATCGCGTGTCTCCTGGGTCGATTCGGCGATTGGAATCGTCGTCGGGGGAGGGATCTTTTGGGCCATTCTGGAAGGCAGTCTCCTGCTGACGGGTCGAGAAGGAATGGGCGGTGGGGACGTCAAGCTCGGCGCCATGCTCGGGGCGTTTCTTGGCTGGAAAGTCGCGCTCTTGTCGATCTTTTTGGCCGTGCTGCTCGGCGGCATTGTTGCGCTCGTGCTGCTCGGCTCCAGGACAACGGGACGCAAGGATCCCATCCCGTTTGGTCCCTTCCTTGCAGCCGGTGGAGCTGCCGGCCTCTTCTGCGGCGAAAGGCTCGTTACTTGGTACATGAGCGCATTCGCAGGTTAGGGGTACGAGGCGTCGGCCTCGCCGAGTTGATCGTCGTCGTGGCGATCCTCGGCCTGCTGGCCGCGGTCGGCGTGCCTTACCTCGTCAGCTACTGGCAGGCGTCGACCTTGACGGCCGGGGCCCAGGAGCTCCAGACCATTCTGAACGGCGCACGACAGCTCGCGATCCGGAACAACACGTCGGTCTGCGTGAAGCGCAACACGACCAGCGTGCAATACATCAGCAACGGATGTGGCGGAACCGTCTGGACCGGCGCGGGCAGCGATAACTCCGGCTGGATTCCGCTCGTCAACGGCATCACGATCACGGCGGGCCCGGCGCCCGACGTCATCTTTACGTACCTCGGTGCCGCCGCCCCTGGTGGGACGTACACCGTCAAAGCTCCCAGCAACGCACAGACAGTGACGGTCACCGTGGCCGGCTCCGGGAGAGTGACGATCCCTTGACGCTCGACGCCCGCGGGCTGACGCTCGCCGAAGTCGTCGCCGCGGCCATGATCGTCGGGATTGGGCTCGCCGGTTTGATGATCGTGGTCCCGATCGGGAGCTTCGGGCTTGCCGAAGGCAATCAGCTCACGACCGCTACGTTCCTGGCCGAAGAGCGGCTCGAACACGTCAGGAACGCACTGTGGACGTCGAGCCCCGACAACGACTGTGTGGGCATCGGGCCGATGGCCGCGCCGACGGTGCCGGCCACCAAGAATTGCACGAACGGAGCTCTCACGCTGGCCGCGGGTGACGTCACCTTCGGTGACGAGCCCAGCGTGGCGGCGCCGTACACGAGCTACGCCCGGACCGTGCGCATCCAGGACTGCGCCTCGACACCGTGCACGGGCATCACAACCGCCGGAATGCGGCAGGTCACGGTCACGATCAGCTACCGTCCCCTCACCGCCGCTGGCGTTGCGGCCAGCGACAAGTCCGTGACGCTCACGATGCTGGTGGCCCAGCGATGACGGACCGCCGGAAGGATCCGCTCGGCCTCGAACGGTCGTGATGATTTTCAAAGTCCGCAGTGTGGTGGACACGCACGACGTGAACCTGGAGCGCCGAGGCGTGCCTAAAACGTTGGTGCCCGTGAGGTGGACTCCTATACTGGTGAACGAGTGAAAATCGATGTTTAACATTCCATTTTTCCGGCGGACCTCGGACACGTTTGGCCTGGATATCGGTTCCAGCGCCGTGAAGGTCGTGCAACTTCACGGCTCCTCGTTGATCGGGCTCGGCGTGGCGTCACTGCCTCCCGATGCGATCGCGGAAGGCACGATCAAAGATCCCCCGAGCGTCGTCGAGGCCATCAAGGACGCCGTCGGCCGAGCGGCCGTCGGGTCCAAGGAAGCGGCCATCGGTGTGTCGGGGCGCGAGTTGATCATCAAGAAGGTCCAGATTCCTGAAGTGCCGGTCAAGGAGCTGCGAGACGCGGTGCAGCTCGAAGCCGAGCACCACATTCCGTTCGCAATCGACGAGGTCTTCCTCGACTATCACGTCGTGGGCCGCCACGACGGCGCCATGGATCTGATCCTGGTCGCCGTGAAGAAGTCCAAGGTCGTCGAGTACGTGGGCGTGGTCGAAGAGGCGGGTCTCAACGCCGTGGTCGTGGACGTCGACGGCTTCGCGCTCGGCAACCAGTTCGAGCTCAACCAGCAAAACGAGCGCGGCGAGGCGGTGGCGCTCATCGATATCGGCGCCTCCATCATGAAGACGAACGTGCTCCGGGGTGGAACGCCGATCTTCGCGCGCGACATTCCCTTCGGCGGCAACAACTACACGAACGCGATCGCCCAGCACCTGAAGATTCCGTTCGATCAGGCCGAGAGCGCCAAGCTCGGACGAGACGTCGGCGTGAGCTGGGAATCGCTGGTGCCGGCCCTCGAATCGGTGTCGCGCGAGCTGTCCCTCGAGGTCCAGCGCACGTTCGACTACTTCGCCTCCACGGCCGACTCCGAGCGCATCGGCAAGATCGTCCTGGCCGGCGGGTGTGCCCAGCTGCCCGGATTGACGGACTACCTCTCCTCGACGTGGGGCATCCCGGTCGAGCTGGCCCAGCCGTTTGCTCGGATCGATGTCGGCGGCGGCCACTCGGAGGTCGTCGGGGCGGCCGGGCCGTCGCTCGCGGTCGCGGTGGGCCTGGCCCTCCGCCAGCCTGGAGACAAGAACGAATGATCAGGGTCAACCTGTCGCCGGCGGGACGAGCGCGGCCAGCCTTTCAGTTCAAGCTGCCGAGCTTCAATGTCGGCCTCCTCTTCCTCGTCGTGTATCTCGCCGCGCTGGGCGGGGTCGCGACGTACTGGTGGCAGCTGGAGAGCGACGAGAGCCGGCTCACCCGCGAGATCGACGTCATGAACCGCGAACTCACCACGCTTCGCGCGGTGACGGGACAGAGCGCCCAGATCAAAGCGCAGGCGGCCGAGCTCCGGCAGCGCGTCCAGGTCATCGCCGAGCTGACAAAGACCCAGGGCCGGCCGCTGCGGTTCCTGGACGCCTTCGCCGACATCATTCCGAAGGACCTCTGGATCACGGGCATCGAGGAAAAAGGCGCTGTCCTCCTCTTCAGGGGCACGGCGTTCTCCACGACCGCGGTGTCGGACTTCATGCAGAACCTCCGGGCATCCGGACGGTTCAAGGAAGTGGACATCGTCGTGGCACGCCAGGAGATCACCAAGACACCGCGCTTCGTGACCTTCGAGGTCACGTGCCGGTTCGAGAGCTGATATGGCCCTCCCCGCGTTCTTCGACCCGATCGTCAACGCGCCGCGCTGGCAGAAGTTCGCCCTCGGCATCTTCGGACTGGTCATCCTCGGGGCCGGTAGCTACTTCTTGGTGCTCTCGCCGCTCGAGATCAAGGTCAACGCGCTCCGGGCGCAGCGGTCCACCGTTCACCGCGAGCTCCTGGAAGCCCGGGCGGCCGCGGCCGACCTCGCCCGCGTCCGGCTCGAGATCGCCGCACTGCAGGCCCGACTCGACACGATGAAGGAACGCCTGCCCGGCGAGAAGGACCTCCCACCGTTGTTCCGGACTGTCACCGATGCCGCCTACCAGTCCGGGCTGCAGGTGTCGCTGTTCCAGCCGAAGGAAGGACGCATCCACGATTACTACGTCGAGATTCCCATCACCCTGGCGGCCGAGGGCGGGTACCACCAGCTCGGTGAGTTCTTCGAGCGAGTCGCCGGTTTCCCCCGCGTGGTCACGGTGCAGGAGATGAAGATGGCGGGGATCTCCAAGAGCCGGACTCCGCTGAAGGCCGACCTCGTGCTCGCGACGTACCAGTACCGACCCGTGGGCTCGCCGCCGGCGCCGAAGCCCGGACAGCCTGGAGCCCAGAAGTGAAGGCCGTCCCGGCGCTCGTCGTGGTCGGGCTCGCGACGAGCCTGACCGCGTGCAGCGGCGGCAGTGCGTCGCAGGCACCATCGGCCTCGGCGCCGACCGCACCGATGCCCGCCGCACCAACGGCGTCTCAGCCGGTGGCGAGCGCGACGGCGTCGGAGCCTCAGGCGCCCCCGCCGGTGAAGTACCAGGCCAAGGGCCGGCGTGATCCCTTCGAGAACCTGGAAGTGCGCGAGGGCGCGAGCGGTCCCACCCTCGCCTCCGCCAAGCTCACCGGCATCGTGCAGGGCTCTCGGGGCCCCCTCGCGCTCGTGGAGACCTCGGATGGCCTCGGTTACATCCTGAAGCCCGGCGATACGCTCGGGGACGGTCGGCTGCTCGAGATCGGTTCGGACTCGGTCGTGTTTCGCATCGCCGTTCGCACGGGCTCCACTACGGACCGCGTGGTCCTCAAACTTCCGGGTGACTGAATGATCACACAGCGACGCAGTGGGCAGTGGGTGACGGCAGGGTTACTCGCGCTCCTGATCGCGCTTCCGGCGCGGACCCCGGCCGAGGAGCCGAAGCTGGCCTCAGCGACTGAGCTCAAAGAGGTCGCCGTCGAACATCAGCCCGACGCGACGATCGTGCACATCACGACGTCCGGCGCCGCCAAGTATCACGCCGAGTTCATGGATTCTCCGAGCCGGCTCGTCGTCGATCTCGAAGACACCGTGTATGCGTGGCGCAAGGCGCCCCTGCCCGTCACCGAGGCGCCGGTGAAACAGATCCGCGGCGCGCAGTACCGGAAGGGGATCGCCCGCCTCGTCATCGAGTTCACCCGCAAGGTCGGGTACGCGATCCGTGAGGACGAGGACGGTCTGACGATCGTGGTCCCGCGGGTGGTCGCCGACGCCTCCACGGCTCCCAAGCCGCTGCCCTTGAAGAGTCCCGTGGTGGCCGAAGCGCCGGCCGAGCCCAAGGACGCGCCGTCGGCTGCGCCAGCGGAGATCAAGCCGATGCCGGTGCTCCCGGCGCCGGTGAAGCCCGCGCCGATCCCGAGGCCTGCCGCGAGGGTGGTGGCCCAGGCGCCAGCTCAGGCGCAGGCCCCGGCTCCGGCGCCCACGCCGGTCGTTCCGCCGCCGGCGGCCACGGGCGGCCCGCATCTCATCTCGCTCGACTTCAAGGACGCCGACGTCATCAACCTGCTCCGCATCCTTGCCGCCGAGAGCGGCCGCAACATCGTCATCGGCGACGACGTGAAGGGCAAGATGTCGATCGCGCTCCGCAACGTGCCCTGGGAGCTCGCGCTCGATACCATTCTGAGCGCGCGGGGTCTCGAGAAGGTCGAGCGCGGCGGCGTGATGCGCATCGTCTCCACCGAGCAGCTGACCAAGGAGCGCGAGGCGCGGGCCCGCGTAGAAGAGGCGAAGCTGAAGGGCGAGGCGGAAGTGCGGGCGAAGCTGGCTGAGGCCCAGGTCAAAGAGGCCGAAGCGGTCCAGCGCAAGCTCGCCGCGGAGGCCGCCCAGCGGGAGCAGGAGGCGAAGGGTCCCCTGCGCGAGGAAACGATCCGCATGCAGTACGCGGACCCCGAGGAAGTCGCCAAGACGCTGCAGGGCATCCTGGGCATCCCCGCCGAGGGCGCCAAGGTTGCCGGCCCCGGATTCCTCGGTCTTCCGCCCAACCCTGACATGGGCATCGGCTACCAGGGCGCGCCTCCAGCCGGGGCCCAGGTGCCGATCACGCCCGTGTCGGTCTCCCAGGACGTGTTGAACAAGGGCTTGACCATCCGCGCTCACAAGCCGACGAACACCCTGTTCCTCCGCCTGTACGAGGCCGACCTCGAGCGCGTGAAGAAGCTCATCCGCGAGGCGCTCGACATCCCGCTGCCACAGGTCAAGATCGAAGCGCGCATGGAGATCCTCGACCGCAGCGCGCTCGAGCAGATCGGTATCCAGTGGGGCGGCCTGTGGGCCGGGGTTTCGGGAACCACGACGCTGGTGGGCCAGGGACTTCAGACGACGACCGTCGGCGGGCAGTCGGTGCCGTTCCAGCCCGGCTTCGTTCAGGGCACCAGCACCGTGATCGGCCTCGTCCCCGCCAACGGAGGCGCCGGCTTTGGGCCAGGCGTGTTGGCGACCCCCGGCGTCGTGCCGCCCGCGATTCCGCCGGCCACCGGCGGCTTCCCGATCAGCTTCCAGACCGGCCTGCCGAGCGGTGCGAACCTCGTGAACTTGCCGATCAGCGCGTTGCCGAACGCCGGCCCGCTGCCGGCGGCCGGCCTCGCCTTCGGCATCGTGGGGCGCACGTTCAACATCAACCTCGCGCTGCAGGCGCTCGCTCAGCAGGGCAAGACCCGGACACTGGCCCGGCCCGAGATCGTCACCGTGGAGAACAACAAGGCGACGATGTCGCTCGGTGAAGAAATCCCCTACGCGACGATCAGCTCGGCCGGTACCCAGATCCAGTTCAAGGAAGCCTTGCTGAAGCTCGAGGTCACACCCACGGTCATCCGTGAAGACGACGTGATTCGCATCAAGCTCATCGTCGTCGTCGAGAACAACTCACGCGGTGACGTGGTCAACCTCGGCAACGCCGGCTCCCCACCCGCGATCAACCGCCGCAAGGCGGAGACCCAGGTCCTGATTCGCGAGGGTGATCGCCTGATCATCGGCGGCGTGACGACCAGCGTGAACCAGAACACCGTGCGCAAGATCCCGCTGTTCGGCGACATCCCGATCCTGGGTCACCTGTTCAAGCAGAACGAGAATTTCGAGCAGGGCCGGGAGCTGGTCGTCTTCCTGACGCCGTCCGTACTGAAGTCGACCACGACCGCGGCGATGTCGGGTGCGGCGACCCCCGCGCCCGCTCCCGCACCTCGGTAAGCTGCTGGCCGGTCCCGCCCTGGGGGCCGGCACCAGCCGCGCGTCGCGTGGTACTCTCAACGGCACGCGACGAGGGCTTCTTCGATGGCTGAGATCTTCCGTTTCCTGACCGCTGGCGAGTCCCATGGCGAAGCACTGACCGCCGTCATCGACGGCGTTCCCGCGGGGCTCCCCTTGACCGAAGCTGATATCGACGTCGATCTGGCGCGCCGCCAGCGCGGCTACGGCCGTGGTGGACGGATGAAGATCGAGCGCGACCGCGTTCACATCGTGTCCGGCCTCCGCTGGGGCCAGACACTGGGCAGCCCGCTCACGCTACAGATCGCGAATCGAGACTGGGAGAACTGGAAAGCCACGATGTCGGTCGGACCTCCCGAGGCGGGCGCCGCGCACAAGGAAGTGACGCGCCCGCGCCCCGGGCACGCAGACCTCGCGGGCGCGATGAAGTACGGCCACCGCGACATCCGCAACGTGCTCGAGCGCTCCAGCGCTCGCGAGACGACCGCGCGGGTCGCGGTGGCGGGCGTGGCCAAGCGCCTGCTGGCGGAATTCGGGATCACGATCCTCAGTCACGTCACCGAGATCGGCGGCGTGCGAATGTCCCTCGACTTCGAGATGCCGTGGGACGAGGTCAAGCAGCGCGCGGAGGCCTCGGAGGTCCGCTGCGCTCACGCCGAGACCGAGGCGGCCATCATCGCGGCCATCGACGACGCGAAGACCAAGGGCGACACGCTGGGTGGCGTCTTCGAGGTCGTCGCCCTCGGCTGTCCGGTCGGGCTCGGCTCCTACGTGCAATGGGATCGGCGTCTCGACGGCCGCCTCGCCCAGGCCTTCTCCGCCATTCAGGCCATCAAGGGCGTCGAGATGGGCCTCGGCTTCGAGGCGGCGCGGCGCCCTGGCTCCGCCGTCCACGACGAGATCCTCTTCGACGCCGACAGTGGCTTTCGGCGCTCGAGCAACAACGCCGGAGGCCTCGAGGGTGGGGTGACCAACGGCCAGCCCGTGATCGTGCGTGCCGCCATGAAGCCGCTCTCGACGCTGCGGACGCCCCTCAAATCGGTCGATCTCGCGACCAAGGAAGCCGTCGAGGCCGTCGTCGAGCGCAGTGACGTCTGCGCGGTGCCGGCGGCCGGCATCGTGGGCGAGGCGATGATGGCGATCGTCCTGGCCAACGCGTTCCTCGAGAAATTCGGTGGCGACAGCATCGACGAGATCCGCCGCAACCACACCGCCTACGTCGAAGGCCTGAAGCGATGGTAGTGCGAGGTGAGCCGCGCCCGGGCGGTGAGCCGAGCGGTGAAATCGGCTCGACAATCGTGCGAGGTGAGCCGCGCCCGGGCGGTGAGCCGAGCGGTGAAATCGGCTCGACAATCGTGCGAGGTGAGCCGCGCCCGGGCGGTGAGCCGAGCGGTGAAATGCTCGGATCATTGCCCCGATGAACATCGACGTCCAGCTGGGCTCCCGATCCTACGCGATCGTCGTGGAGCGCGGTGCGCTCGCCAGCGTCGGCGCCCGGTTGAAATCGCTCGGCGTCGGCTCGCGAGCGGCGCTCGTGAGCGCGGCTGGCATCCTCAGCGCCCACGGCAAGACCGTCACCGAGAGCCTCGAGAAGGCCGGGTTCACGGTCACGACCCTGGAGGTTCCCGACGGCGAGGCGGCCAAGACGCTCGGCGTGGCCGAGCGGTGCTGGAATGCGCTGCTCGAGGCCGGCCTCGACCGCACGTCGACGGTGCTGGCGCTCGGCGGGGGCGCCGTCGGTGACGTGGCCGGCTTCGTCGCCGCCACGTACATGCGTGGCGTCAACTTCGTCCAGCTCCCCACCACCGTGCTGGCGCAGGTCGACGCCTCCATCGGCGGCAAGACGGCGATCGATCATCCGCGCGCCAAGAACCTGATCGGCGCGTTCCACCAGCCACGGCTGGTGCTGAGTGACCCCGCCACCCTGTTGACGCTGCCCACGCGCGAGTTCAAATCGGGGCTGGCGGAGATCGTCAAGCACGGCATCGTGCTCGACGCGGCCTACTTCGACGACGTGGCGGCCAGCGCCCGGGCGCTCCTGGACCGCGATCCGGCGACGCTCGAGCGAATCATCGGGGGCTCGTGCCGGCTCAAGGCCAGGGTCATCGAGCGGGACGAGCAGGAGGCCGACCTGCGCGCCGTGCTCAACTACGGACACACGATCGGTCACGCGCTGGAGGCGGCCAGCGGTTACGAGCGCTGGACGCACGGTGAGGCTGTCTCGCTCGGCATGGTCGCCGAGGCCCGCCTGGCTCGGCAGCTTCGCCTCGCCGATGCGTCGACCGTCGAGCGTCAGGAGCGGCTGCTCACGGCGGTCGGTCTGCCCACCCGCGCCGAAGGCATCGACGTCGACGGCGTGCTGACCGCGATGCGACGGGACAAGAAGTCGCGCGATGGGCGCGTGCCGTTCGTGCTGGCGCCCACGATCGGCGCCTTCAAGGTCGTCTACGACGTTCCGCCGGCCGACGTTCGGGCGGCGCTGGCCTCACTCGCAGGGTAGCGCGTTGACAAGCGAAACGAGCGCCCCGTATAACGGTTCTGCGATGACGGTGGACGATCCCGCGATCACCGGCGCCATCCGTCGGCACGAAGAGCGGCTCCAGCGGGATCCGGAGTCGCTCGCCTTCGCCCAGCTCGCCGATCTCTACCGGAAGTCGGGCCGTGCCCGTGACGCCATCGCGCTCTGCCGGCGTGGCCTCGACCGCTATCCTCACTACACGACGGCCCGACTGATCCTGGCCAAGACGCTGCTCGGAGAGGGCGACCACGACGCCGCGCTCGCCGAGCTCACCTCCATCCTCGGGGAGAGCCCGAAGGAGGCGCAGGCCCATCGCCTAAGCGCCGAGATCCATCGGCTGCGCGGTGACCTGGACGCGGCGGCGCACCACCTGGACGCGGCGGCGCGGCTCGATCCGACCGACCGAGAGTCACGGGCGCTACTCGGGCTCTTGCGGGCTGCGCCGCACGACGGCGAGATCAGCGGCCTCGCCCGTGTGCTCGCCGACGACACGTTCGTGACGACCGCGTTCGGCGCCCTGTGCCTCGACCAGGGCCTCACCGAGGAGGCCCTCAACATCTTCATTCGGATCCTGCGCAAGGAGCCGAACAACGCCGACGCACGCGCGGGACTGGAAGGCGCCCTGCGCGCGCGCCTGAAACGGAGGGGTTAGCGCGCGATGCAGGTGTCGACCGCCGAGTTCCGGAAGGGGCTGCGCATCGTCTTCGACGGCGAGCCGTATACGATCGTCGATTTCCAGCACGTCAAGCCCGGCAAGGGCGGCGCGTTCGTCCGCACCAAGCTCAAGCACATGCGCCAGGGCCGGGTCATCGACAACACGTTCCGATCGGGCGAGAAGGTGGAGCTGGTCGACTTCGAGGACAAGCACATGCAGTTCCTCTACAAGGACGACCGCTTCCACTTCATGGACATGGAGACCTACGATCAGGTGTCGCTCTCGGAGGACGAGGTCGGCGACGCGGCCCTCTACCTCAAGGACAACACCGAGGTCGAGGTGCTCTACATCGACGGCTCGCCCGTGAGCCTCGAGCTCCCCAACTTCATCGAGCTGGCCGTGGCCCGAACCGATCCCGGCGTGCGTGGCGACACGGCGCAGGGCGGCACGAAGCCCGCCACGCTGGAAACGGGCGCAGTCGTCCAGGTCCCGCTCTTCCTCAACGAAGGCGACATCGTCAAGGTCGACACGCGCACCGGTGAGTACCTCGGACGCGTGGCGACGGCCGGTTAGCGATGCGCGTCAGCCGCCGGCCCGATTCGCAGGCCGCCACCGAGCTCGCCCGCCAGCTCGGCGCGCTCATGCGGGAGATGGACCTGGCCGAGATCGAGGTCAGCCTGGGCACCCTCAAGGTCCGCCTGCAGCGTCCCGGCGCCGCACCAGCGGCGTACCCGGTTCCGATGGCGCCGGCGCCCACGCCGGCCGCGGGGCCGGTCGTCGACGTCGTCACCAGCGCCACGCTGGTCACCGTCGAGGCGCCGATGGTCGGAACGTTCTATCGCTCCTCGTCGCCGACGGCCGAGCCGTACGTGCGCGACGGTGACGTCGTCAAGCAGGGCCAGGTCCTCTGCATCATCGAAGCGATGAAGCTCATGAACGAGATCGAATCGAAGGCCGCCGGCCGCATCGAGAAGATCCTCGTGGAGAACGGGCAGCCCGTGGAATATGGGCAGCCGCTGTTCCTGATCGAGCCCGCGGGGTAAGCCACCGTGCGGGTGGCTCGAGCCGGCTGGCTGATGATCGCGTCGGTCCCGCTCGTGGCCGGCGTGTTGCTCCTGGGCTGGCGTTCCCAGCCGACCGTTCCCGCCGATGAGCGCGCCTACGTCGCCACCACCGTCGCCGTCAGCGGCGGAGAGCGGGCCGCCGCGCTCCAGCTCTATGCCGCCGGGCAGTTCCCCGGCGCCTGCGAGCGCTTCAGCCGCGCGGCTGCCGACAATCCGAAGAGCCCGGTGTGGCGTCAGGACGTCGCGCGCTGTTTCGAAGCGTGGGGACGCGACGTGCTGAGGCAGAATCGGCCCGAGGAGGCGCTGCTGCTCTTTCGCCAGGGCCTGAAGGCGCTGCCCGACGATCCCGCGCTCCTCAAGGCCGCGGGCATCGCCGCGATCCACGGAGGGCGTCCGACCGAGGCCCTCGAACCGCTCGAACGCGCCACGGCCACCGAGGACGACGTCGAGGTGCGGCTGCTCCTGGCCCGGCTCTACGACCAGCGCGATCAGACCGACCTCGCGCTGGCTCACCTCACGGCGCTCCTCGCTCGTGAGCCCGGGCACGCGGCAGCGCGACGCCTGCTCGAAAAGATCGAGCGTGAGCGCCGCGTCGAAGCGGCGTTCCAGCGGGAGACGACGGAGCACTTCGTCGTCGTCAAGCACCGAGCGGCCGGCGGTGAAGCGGTTCGGCCCGTCGTCCAGGCGCTCGAACGAGCATGGGAACGGGTCGGCGATCAGCTCGACTACCACCCGACCGAGCGCGTGACCATCGTCCTCTACGAAGGCGTCCAGTTCCACGACGTGACGCGGGTCCATGGGTGGGTGACGGGCCTGTACGACGGAAAGATCCGCCTGCCCCTCGGCACCGGCCTGCCGTCCGGCGCCGCGCTCGATCAGCTGGTCGTTCACGAGTACGCCCACGCTGCCATCCACGAGCTGTCGCGTGGTCGGACTCCGCGCTGGCTTCAGGAGGGACTGGCCCAGTACCTGGAGGGCGTCCGCGTCGATCCGCTCCTGCGCGGACCGGGTGGACTCACGCTCGGCGGCCTCGAAGCCCTCATCGGCGACCCTGACCCCGCCCGCGCGCGCGTCGGGTACGACATCGCCCTCTGGGTGACCGAAGATCTGGTGATCCGCGGTGGGCTCGCCTCCGTGCGCACCGTGCTGATGCGCCTCGGCAACGGTGACTCGATCGCGGCCGCGATGACCCAGGTCTACGGCATGCGCCTGGCCGAGCTCGAGTCCCAGTGGCGCAACCTCCTCGGCGGGTAGTGCGACATCACGCGCCCACGATGCCAGCGGCTTCGAAGCGACCGGAGCCTACGCGGTTGTACGTGAGGATCGCCGTGGCCGTGCGAAGCCGCAGCGGCGTCGAGGCGCGAGGCGAGCCTGCGTGGGACCGAGAACGAAGTGAGGCGAAGATAGTCGGAGCCGCCCGTGTTTCATAAGATCCTGATCGCCAACCGGGGCGAGATCGCCCTCCGCATCATCCGCACGTGCCGTGAGCTGGGCGTGCGCACGGTCATCGCCCATTCGACCGCCGACGCCCGCTCGCTGCCCGTGCGGCTGGCCGACGAGTCGATCTGCGTCGGGCCGAACGACGCGCGCTCGAGCTATCTCAACATCCCGTCGATCATCTCGGCGGCGGCCGTGACCGACAGCGAGGCGATCCATCCCGGCTACGGCTTTCTCGCCGAGAACCCCGCCTTCGCCGACATCTGCCGGGCGTGCGGGATCACCTTCATCGGGCCCTCGGCGGAATCGATCCGGTTGATGGGCGATAAGGCCCAGGCACGCGAGTTCGCCAAGGCGGCCGGAGTGCCGGTCGTTCCCGGCAGCGAGCGGCCGCTCCAGGACGTGACCGAAGCGGTCGAGGTCGCCGACCGCGTCGGCTATCCCGTCATTTTCAAGGCCGCCGCCGGTGGCGGCGGGCGCGGTATGCGGATCGTCCGCGAGCGCGAGAGCGCCGCGCAGGCCTTCGCCGCCTGCGAGTCCGAGGCCGCGGCTGCCTTCGGATCGTCGGAGGTCTACTGCGAGAAGTACGTCGAGGAGGCGCGCCACGTCGAGGTGCAGGTCCTGGGCGACACCCACGGCATCCGGGTTCACCTCGGCGAGCGTGACTGCAGCGTCCAGCGGCGGCACCAGAAGCTCATCGAGGAGTCGCCCGCGCCGGCCCTCAAGCGGGAGACGCGCAACGGCCTGCACCGGGCGGCGCTGCTCGCCGCCACCGCGGTCAACTACGTGAACGCGGGCACCGTCGAGTTCCTCGTCGACGGCGGCGGCAACTTCTACTTCATCGAGATGAACACACGCATCCAGGTCGAGCACCCGGTGACCGAGATGGTGACCGGGCTCGACCTCATCCGTGAGCAGATCCGCATCGCCGCTGGCGAGCCCCTGGGCTACCGGCAGGACGCCATCCGCCTCGACGGCCACGCGTTCGAGTGCCGGGTCAACGCCGAGGATCCCGAGACCTTCGCGCCGAGCGTCGGCCGTGTGACCGCCTGGATCGCGCCCGGCGGCTACAACGTCCGCGTCGACAGCCACATGATGGCGCCCTACGACGTCCCGCCCTTCTACGACTCGCTGCTGGCCAAGGTGATCGTCTACGGCCAGGACCGCGCCGAGGCGCTCGATCGGATGCGGCGCGCGCTGTTCGAGACGACGGTGGAGGGCGTCAAGACGTCCATTCCCTACCTGCTCAAGGTCCTGAGCGATCCCGCGTTCGTGGAGGGCCGCTTCACCAGCGTCGACGGCCGCCGCCTGCACCCGTGAAGGATCCGCGCCTCTACGTGATCCTCGACCGTGCCGCGGCGCGCGGGCGTGATCTGCTGACGATTCTGGACGCGACGCTGGCCGGAGGCTGTCGCCTCGTTCAGCTTCGCGAGAAGGAGTGGCCGTCGGGACGCCTCCTGCCGATGGCCGAACGGCTGCGCGACCGCTGTCGCGCGGCGGGCGCGACGTTCGTCGTCAACGACCGGCTCGACCTCGCGCTCGCCCTCGGTGCCGACGGCGTCCATCTGGGCCAGGACGATCTGCCCCCCGCGGCGGCGCGACCACTGCTCCGACCCGGGATGATCCTCGGCCTGTCCACGCACAGCCCCGAGCAGGCGCGCGCCGCCCAGGCCGCAGGTGCCGATTACGTCGCCGTCGGCTCGATGTTTCCGACCGGCACCAAACCCGACTTCCAGCTCGTCGGCCCCGAGATCATCGGGAAACTTCGCGGCGAGATCAGTGTTCCCCTGATCGGGATCGGCGGCATCACCCACGACAACGTCACCCAGGTCATCCGTGCCGGCGCGGATGGAGTGGCCGTGATCTCCGCGGTGTGTGGAGCGCCGAATCCCGAAGCCGCCACACGCCGATTTCTCGGGGCGATCGAGAGCGCGCGTAACTTGACCACCACCCAACGTCGGTCGCTATAATGACGCGGCACAAACGTCGTGGCGTCCACAGCTCGACCGACTCCGCTGAGGAGGGGCTGC
>Ga0209057_1000162_pt1 | contig 59558 bp, 46 predicted proteins | sample GraSoiAngelo_146_FD_185903 | JGI IMG/M metagenome (GOLD analysis project Ga0209057, IMG submission 185903) | Grasslands soil microbial communities from the Angelo Coastal Reserve, California, USA - 14_1009_05_30cm (SPAdes) (version 2) | ecosystem: Environmental > Terrestrial > Soil > Grasslands ...
TCGTCTGCCGTGCCGCCGCCGGCGAGTGTGACATGGCCGAGAGATGTCCCGGCAACGGTCCCGACTGCCCGGCGGATGCGAAGAAGGCCAGCGGGACCGCCTGCACCGACGACGGCAACCCGTGCAGCCGCGACGAGTGCGACGGCAGCCGCGACGACTGCCGGCACCCGGCGGGCAACGCGGGGGCAGTATGCCGGGCGGCAGCGGCCGACTGCGACGCGGCCGAGACCTGCGACGGCACGAGCACCGCCTGTCCCGCCGACACCTTCCTCCCCGCCACGACGCTCTGCCGCGCCTCGGCCGGCGAGTGCGATCCCGCAGAGTTGTGCACGGGATCGAGCGCCGCGTGTCCGGCCGACGCGAAGAGCGCCGCGCGTACCGCGTGCACCGACGATGGCAATCCGTGCAGCCGCGACGAGTGCGACGGCAGCGGCGATGACTGCCAGCATCCGGCAGGGAATGGGGGCGCGGTGTGCCGCGCGGCCGCCGGGGACTGCGACGTCGCCGAGACCTGCACGGGCACCAGCACGGCGTGCCCCGCGGATGCCAAGAGCCCGGCCGGCACGGTCTGCCGCGCCTCGGCTGGTGCCTGCGACGCGGTCGAGACCTGCGACGGCGCCGGCAACAGCTGTCCCGCCGACGACTTCCAGCCCTCGAGCGTCGTCTGCCGCGCGGCCAATGGCGAGTGCGACCTGGCCGAGAGCTGTCCCGGCAACGGCCCCGACTGCCCGGCGGATGGGAAGAAGGCGAGCGGCACGGCCTGCACCGACGACGGCAACCCGTGCACGGCCGACACCTGCGACGGCAGCAGGAACGACTGCCAGCACCCCGCGGGGAACGCGGGGACGGTGTGCCGGCCGGCGGCCGGGGACTGCGACGCGGCCGAGACCTGCGACGGCGTCAGCGACCGCTGTCCCGCCGATGGCTTCCAGTCCTCGAGCGTCGTCTGCCGCGCTGCCGCCGGCGAGTGCGACCTCGCCGAGAGCTGTGCCGGGACCGGCCCCGACTGCCCGGCCGACGCAAAGCACGCCGCGGGCACCGCCTGCACCGATGACGGCAACCCGTGCACGACCGACACCTGCGACGGCAGCAGCGACGACTGCCAGCACCCCGCGGGGAATGCCGGTGCGGTGTGCCGGGCGGCCGCGGGCGACTGCGACGTGGCCGAGACCTGCGACGGCACGAGCACCGCGTGTCCCGCGGACGGCTTCCAGCCCTCGAGCGTCGTCTGCCGCGCCGCCGCCGGCGAGTGCGACCTCGCCGAGAACTGTCCCGGGACCGGGCCCGACTGCCCGGCGGACTCGAAGGAGGCGAGCGGCACGGCCTGCACCGGCGACGGGAACCCCTGCAGCCGCGACGAGTGCGACGGGAGGAGCAACGACTGCCAGCATCCGGCGGGGAATGCGGGCGCGGTGTGCCGGCCGGCGGCCGGCGACTGCGACGTGGCCGAGACCTGCGACGGTACGAGCACCTCCTGTCCCGCCGATGCCTTCCTCCCGACGACGGCGCTCTGCCGCGCCTCGGCCGGCGAATGCGACCCCGCGGAGTTCTGCACGGGATCGAGCGCCGGCTGCCCCGCCGACGCGAAGAGCACCGCCGGCAGGGCCTGCAGCGACGACGGCAACCCCTGCAGCCGCGACGAGTGTGATGGCGGCAGCAACGACTGCCAGCACCCGGCGGGACATGCGGGCACGGTGTGCCGGCCGGCGGCCGACGACTGCGATCAGGACGAAACCTGCGACGGCACCCGCGACACGTGTCCCCTGGACGTCCGGACCCTCAGCGCCGAGTGCCTGCCCGCCGTCAGCTGTACCTATGTCGGCGCGGGCTGCAACGGCGGTTATGCGGCCACCGCGAGCTTCACGTGCATCTCCCCGTCGCTCCTGAAGATCGTGATCACCAATACGTCGGCGATCAACGACGCCGCCGACCCGTCGAACAACATCCTCACCTCCCTCAGCTTTGCGGGCGCCGCGCCGATCGACAGCCCCGACGACAGGGCCAGGGTCGCGGCGGGCAGCACGCTCCTCCCGCGGGGTCTCGAGGATTGCAGCGGCGTCACGGACGGGCCGGACGTCACCTGCGAGTGGTCGGCAGGCTCGAACTTCTGCCCGAGCTGTGCGGCCGGCAGCGATGGGCAGTGCCCGACGCCGAAGTCGGAGTGCGGCAAGAGCTTCGTCAGCAGCCGCCAGTCCTCCGACGTGAGCTGCGACATGGCGCACGATTTCGTGCTCGCCCCCGGCAGCATCGACAACAGCAACGACGGTCCGGATTTCGGAGTCATCAACGCGCCGACGCAGGACCATGGAGGCCAGGAAGCGATCGACGACCGGGTCGAGATCGTCGTCGACGTGGGAAACTGCACCTTGACGGGCGACTTCTGCGACGGCTGCGCGACCTTCGGCAGCCATTTCCGGCACGCTTGCAGCGACGCCGTGCCCACCCCCGCCACCACGTGCGGCAACGGCGTGGTGGATTCCGCCAGCGAGCAGTGCGACGAGGGGGCGGCGAACGGTTCGGCGAGCTCCTGCTGTAACTCGATCTGCCAGTTGAAGACGGCGGGCACGGTCTGCCGCCCCGCGGCGGGCGACTGCGACGTGGCCGAGACCTGCGACGGCGTGAACGGAGCGTGCCCGTCGGACGCCTTCGTCCCCTCGAGCACGGAGTGTCGCGCCGCCGCCGGCGAGTGTGACCTGGCCGAGAGCTGTCCCGGCAACAACGCCGACTGTCCGGCCGACGCGCAGCGCGCTGCCGGCACCACCTGCACCGACGACGGCAACCCGTGCACGGCCGACACCTGCGACGGCAGCAGCAGCGACTGCCAGCATGCGGCGGGGAATGCGGGGACGGTGTGCCGGGCGGCGGCCGGGGACTGCGACGAGGCCGAGACCTGCGACGGCACGGGCACGGCCTGCCCTTCCGATGCCTTCCTCCCCACCGCGACCCTCTGCCGCGCCTCGGCCGGTGAGTGCGACCCCGCCGAGTTCTGCACGGGATCGAGCGCCGCGTGTCCGGCCGACGCGAAGAGCACCGCCGGCACAGCCTGCACCAACGACGGCAACCCCTGTAGCCGCGACGAGTGCGACGGCAGCCGCACCGACTGCCAGCACCCCGCCGGGAACGCGGGGACGGTGTGCCGGCCGGCAGCCGGGGACTGCGACGTGGCCGACACCTGCGACGGGGTCAGCGACCGCTGTCCCGCCGACGGCTTCCAGCCCTCGAGCGTGGTCTGCCGCGGTGCAGCCGGCGAGTGCGACCTCGCCGAGAGCTGTCCCGGGAACGGCCCCGACTGCCCGGCCGACGCGAAGAGCGCCGCCGGCACGGCCTGCACCGATGACGGTAACGCGTGCACGACCGACACCTGCGACGGCAGCCGCAACGCCTGCCAGCACCCGGCAGGGAACGCCGGCGCGCCGTGCCGGGCGGCGGCCGGGGAGTGCGACGAGGCGGAGCACTGCTCGGGGACCAGCGCGAGCTGCCCGCCCGACGGCAAGAAGACCGGGGTCTGCCGGCCGAAGGCGGGGGCGTGCGACGTCGCCGAGAGCTGCGATGGTATGACCGACCGCTGTCCGACCGACGGGTTCGAGCCCGACGGCACGGCCTGTGACGATCGCAACGCCTGCACCACGCGCGACACCTGCCAGGCGGGCGCCTGCGCGGGCGGACCGCCGCGCGACTGCGATGACGACAACCCCTGCACGGATGACCGCTGCGACCCGGCGACGGGCTGCAGCCACGCCGCCAACACGGCCCCGTGCGACGACAGCAACGCCTGCACGCAGGCAGACATCTGCCGGGATGGCGCCTGTGCCGGGACCGACGTGGTCTGCCCCGACTCGGATGTCTGCGATGGCATCGATGCCTGCGATCCCAACACCGGCAATTGCCTCGCCGGCGCGCCACCCGACTGCGACGACGGCGTCGTCTGCACGGCCGACGCCTGCGACCCGGTGAACGGGTGCACGCACACCCCCATCCGCGGCTGCTGCCGCGCGGACGGCGATTGCGATGACCACGACGTGTGCACAGGCACCGAGACCTGTGACGTCGCCACCGGGATGTGCCAGGCCGGCGGCCCGCTCGACTGCGACGACCGGGATGGGTGCACCGTGGACGGCTGTGAGGCGGTCGGCGGCTGCACCCACCAGCCGATCCCGGCCTGTTGCAAGACGGACACGGACTGCGACGACCACGACCCGTGCACGATTCGAGACTTCTGCGAGGAGGCCGACCACGGTGGCGGGCCCGACGGCTCGCCACGCGTCTGTCATCACGACGTGCGAGCGTGTTCCGACGACGATGTGTGCGACGGTGAGGAGACCTGCGATCCGGCCACCGGCCACTGCGCTGCCGGACAACCGCTCGACTGCGACGACGGGGTGACCTGCACGGCGGACGCCTGCGACCCCGTGAACGGGTGCACGCACACCCCCATCCCCGGCTGCTGCCGCAAGGACGACGACTGCGAGGACCACGACGCGTGCACGGGGATCGAGACGTGCGACGTCGCCACGGGGACCTGCCGCGCCGGCGCCCACCTCGACTGCGACGACGACGACGCCTGCACCGAGGACCGCTGCGATGCCGCCCAGGGGTGCCTGCACACCGAGAACACCGCCGGGTGTGACGACGGCAACCCGTGCACAGCCGACGGCTGCAACGCGAAACGCGGCTGCGTCCACACGCCGGTCCCGGGCTGCTGCAGGTCCGACGCCGACTGCCTCGATCAGGACGCCTGCAACGGGGACGAGACCTGCGTCAACTTCGCCTGCGTCGCCGGCACGCGACTGCGGTGCGACGACGACGACCCCTGCACCGACGACCGCTGTGACGCCCTCCGCGGCTGCCTCCACACCGCCAACGCGGCCTCGTGCGACGACGGCGACGCATGCACCCAGCACGACTCCTGCCGTGACGGCGTGTGCCGCGGCGTCGGACTCGCCTGCGACGACGGCAACCCTTGCACGGATGACAGCTGCGCCGGGGGGGCTTGCATCCATACCGCCAACGCCGCTCCGTGCAACGACGGCAACGCCTGCACCCGCCGGGATACCTGCATCGCCGGCGTCTGCACCGGCGGCAACGCCGTCGTCTGCACCGCCCCGGACCAGTGCCACGACGCAGGCTCCTGCGACCCCGCCACCGGGACGTGCAGCACCCCGCCCAAGCCGGACGGCACGGCCTGCGATGACCGCAACGCCTGCACCCGCGCGGATGCCTGCATCGCCGGCGTCTGTACCGGCACGCAGCCGGTCGTCTGCATCGCGCGGGATCAGTGCCACGACCCCGGCGTCTGCGATCCCGCCAGCGGGCAGTGCTCGGACGCCGCCAAGCCGGACGGCGCGGCCTGCGACGACGGCAACGCCTGCACGGCGGGCGAAACCTGCTCGGGAGGAAGGTGCGGCGGCGGAGCGCCGGTATGCCCGGCGGCGGCGCCGGTGGCGGTGGTCGAGGCCGATGCGTCGGTCAGCTCGGCGAGTCCCGCCATCAACTTCGGAACGAGCGCGGTGCTCGAGCTGGACGCCAGCCCCGTGAAGCTCACGTTCCTCCGCGTCCGCGTGAGCGGCGTCGCAGGGCGCCAGGTGGCGTCCGCCCGCCTGCGGCTCCAGGTGGCGAGCCTCCCGAACTCCCAGAGCGTCGCGGGAGGGCGCATCCACCCGATGAGCTGCAGCTGGAACGAGCGAACGGTCAGCTGGAAGACCAAACCCGCCATCGACGGGCGCGTGCTCGCCACGGTGGGTATGGTGGCGCTCGGCCAGGCGGTGGACTTCGAGGTGACGAGCACGATCCGCGGCGACGGTGTGTACTGCTTCGCCCTCGAGAGCCCCTCCGCCGACGGCGTCCGGTACAACGCGCGCGAGGCAGCGGCAGGGAAGCCGCAGCTCGTCATCGAGGTTGGCGGAGCTCCGCTCTCGACGACGACCACGACGTCCACCACCACGACCACCACGACGACGCTTGTCGCGCCGGCCCCGGTCGCCACGGTCCAGGCCGACACCTTCGTCGAGTCCGACCTGCCGGCCATCAACTTCGGGACCAGAGCGCTGCTCTCGGCCGATGCCGGCCCCGCCGCGACGCGCACCTTCGTGCGCGTGGCCGTGAGTGGCGTCGGCGCCCGCAGGATCTCCTCCGCCCGCCTCCGGCTGCAGGTGGCGAAGGTGACGAATGCCCAGAGCGTCTCCGGCGGTAGCATCCACCCGATCACGAATTGCAGGTGGGACGAGCGGACGGTCAGCTGGAACACGCGGCCCGTGATCGATGGGCCCGCCCTCGCGACCCTGGGGGCCGTGGCCCAGGGCCAGCTGGTCGACTTCGACGTGACCGCCGCCATCTCGGGCGACGGCGTCTACTGCTTTGCGATCGACAACGCCTCGGTCGACGGCGTGAGCTACAACTCGCGCGAGGCGAGCGCCGGACGCCCGGCGATGATTCTCACGGTCGCGCCCTAGCGGCGAGTCGATCCCCCCGGGCACCCCACGAGGCGTTAGGCGCGCCTCAAGAGGGACGGGAGGGCGCGCCGAGGCGGCAGTTGCTAACGAGACCGCATGCGAGCTGGCAGCGTGGCCCAGCTCCTCGTCGTGAAGTACCTGCCATCGGCTCTGTCCACAGCTGGCCTTGCCGCGATGGCCGCCCTCGGAGTTCTCCTTCCACGCACGGCGCTCGCCCAATCGTCGGCCACCCCTGCCTTCGTCCAGGGAGCGGCATTCTCGACCGGGTCGCGGGTCTCGGCGATCACCGTTACACTCACCAGCCCCGTCGCCCAAGGGGATCTGCTGGTCGGGTGGATTTCCCAGTTCGACGCCCCCGAGCAGGCTCAGGTATCGGACAACGTGAACGGCACCTGGACCCGGGCGCCCGGGTCGATGACCTTCATGAGCGACACGGGCGACATCGCCCTCTATTACCGCGAGAACAGCCAGCCGGCTCCCAACGGGATCGCAATCACCGTAGCCGTCCCATCGACCGCGTACCTGCAGGGAACCGTCGCCGAGTATGCGGGCGTCGCGCTCGCCGGCTCGCTGGACCAGGTCGCCGCGGCGCGGGGTGTGGGGACGGCCGTCGACACCGGTGCGACCGCGGCGGTCGACGCGGGCGAGGTCGTGTTCGCGGCCCTGGTGACCGGCGGCTCTCCCGGCTCCGTGACGCCCGGCAGCAGCCTGGGCGTCCCGTACACGCCGCGGGCGCAGACGGCGAACGGATCCGCCTACGAAGAGGACATCACGTCGAGCGCCGCGGGCGGCCAGCAGGGGACGGCCACCCTCGCCTCCGCCACCGATTGGTACGCGGTGTGCGCCGTTTTTCATGCCCTTCCCGCCACTCCGCCCGGGGCCCCCTCCACCCCCGCCGGCTTCGAGGCCACCAGCGTGGCCTCCACACGAGTCACCCTCTCGTGGTCGGCGTCCACCGGCAGCGTCGCCGGCTATACCGTGTATCGAGACGGTTCCCCCATCGCGATCCTCTTCCTGAACGGTGCCGAGATCGGGAGGGCACGGCCCGACCCCACGACCTACGTGGACGAGGATGTGACGCCCTTGACCACCTACGCCTATTCCGTCGACGCCTTCGACATCGCGGACGAGCATTCGGCGCAGTCGGCACCCCTCACGATCATCACGCCGGTCGCTTCACCGGAATTCGTCCAGGGAGTTGCAGGTTCGTCCGCCAGCCGCATCGCCTCAGAGACCCTTGTCCTGACCGAGCCGGTCTTGCCCGGCGACCTCCTCGTCGGGTGGTTCGGCCAGTTCGACGCTCCCGGCGAGGTGCACGTCCTGGACAACGTCAATGGTCCGTGGACGCGCTCGGTTTCGACGACGTTCGGCGGAACGGGCGACATCGCACTCTTCTACCGCAGGAGTTCCTTCCCTGCGCCGTTCGGCCTCGTGATCACGGTGTCGGCGTCCGCCCCCGCCTATCTGCAGGAGGCGGTCGCGGATTACCGAAACGTGGCCGTGCTGGGAACGCTCGACCAAGCCCTGGTCGCGCAAGGTGTGGGAACCAACGCCAGCGCGGGTCCGACCGCCGCGATTCCCGCCGGTGAGCTGGTCGTCGCGGCCGTCATCACCGGGGGCCAGCCGGCTTGGGCGATTCCCGGAAGCAGCCAGATGGTGCCGTACGTCCTCGAGGTGCAGAACGGCAGCGCGTCCTCCGACATCGAGGACATCCTCTCCAGCGCCGCCGGCCCGCAGGAGGCGAGCATGACCCTCGGCACGGCTACCAACTGGTACATGGTGCTTGCCACCTTCCGTCCACTCCTGGGGATAGGACCAATTCTTCCTTGAACCGGCACATGGGGATCACCGCGTTCGCCCTGCTCGCACTGGCGGTCTTCGTCTCCGGGCCCACCCGGGCGGCACCGGCGCCGCGGCCGCCGGGCGCTCCGGACGATCCTTTTCTCTGCTACCGGGTACGGGCGTTCGGGATGCCGCGGTTCACCCCGATCCCGGCTGTTCCGGTGGCCGGTCCCCTCGGGCCGCTCACCGCCCACGTCACGAGGCCGATGTGGCTCTGCAACCCGGCCGACGTGAACGCCCGACGGGTGGTCGACGCGGCCACCGCCCTGGAGGGGTACAGGATTCAACCGCCCATGGCAGCCGTGCCGCAGCGCACGCTGCAGGTCACGAACGAGTTCGGGCCCCTGCGCGCGGAGATCGGGAGGCCCGACGACCTGCTCGTCCCGACCGCCGAGAGCCTCGACAGCGACCCGCCGCTGCCCGCCGCGAGCGACGTCGACCGCTACGCGTGCCACAGGCTGAGGCTCGTCACGGACGGGCCTCCCTTCGCGCACATCGAGGGCGTTCGGCTCACGGATCAGTTCGGGACGAGATACCTCGACCTCACGACGCCGCGACACCTCTGCGCCCCGGTCAGCAACGACGGCGCCGGGATCAAGCACCTCAGCGGCTACTTCCTGTGCTACCGGGCGCAGCTCAGCCTCGCGGCGCCGCACGCCGCGCTCGGCCCCGCCCGCCAGCTCCACACGAACAACGAGTTCGGTCCCGGACGGCTGGCTGCAATCAGACAGGCGGAGCTGTGCGTCCCGTCCGTGAGGACCCCGGCGCCGCGCGGCTGCTTCAGCCGGGATTCGAGCCCGACCGGCTTCGACGCCATCGTCGCCGCCGGCTTCACGGTGATCGACACCGGCACCGACCCCGGAGTCGTGAACGCGCTGCCCGCCGGGCGTCGCGCGCTCGTCTGGCTCGGGAACTACGACAACACGACCTGTACGTGGGAGCGATCGGACGACTGGGTGGTCGCGAACGTCGGACCGCTCGCGGGCAACCCCAAGGTCGAGGCCTATAACCTCGCCGACGAGCCGCGCCTCTGGCAATGCCCCTCGGCGGTCCGGGACCTCGCGGCGCGGTCGGCGCTCGTCAAGTCGCTGGATCCCGGCAGGCCCACCTTCGCCGTCATCCAGCCGCACTTCCCGGAGAACCCCTACGCGCCGTACGTCGGCGCGGTCGACATCATCGGGGTCGACCGCTACCCGTGCTCGTGGGCGGCGGGCTGCGTCTACGCGAAGATCGACGAAACCATCGGCCTGCTCGAGGCAGCAAAGGTGCCCCGCTACTGGGCGGTCGTGCAGGCGTTCGCGGACTCCTACTATCGCTGGCCGACCGTGGAGGAGCTCCACGAAGAGTTTCGGCACTGGCGTGCGTCGCGCATGGAGGGCTACGTCGTCTTTTCCTGGGCCTACCTCGGCGACAGCCTGGCGAACCATCCCGACGTTCTGAGCGCATTGACGGCGGAGAACGGCAGCTAGGAGTGCGCCGGGAATGACTCCAGAGGGCCGCCACCCGCAAGGACGGGACCGCGAGGGAGAAGGTCGGGGAGAACTCGCGTTCCGGAGGGGTGAGCGGGCAGCGCGAGGAGCAAATGCGCGCCTCGCGCGCGAGCGTCGACGAAGCCTGGTTCCTCGACCCATCTTGGGCACAGCGTTATTGACAGCTTGAAGTGCACGCGCCTATTGACACTGAGACTTCGCGCTCTCGGGTGCGATCATCCGAACAACGGCACTAGTCTAGATGCCAAGCGCGAGCAGGGATACGGTCCACGTCGAGGTGGACAGCGAGCGCAGGCTGGTCAGCCGCAGCCCCGCGCTACAGGGAGTCTTCCGCCAGGTTCAGCAGGTGGCGACGGCCGACGTGTCGGTCTTGATCACGGGTGAGACCGGCACCGGCAAGGAGCTCGTCGCCCGACTCGTCCACAAGCTGAGCCACCGAGCGTCCCGGGAGTTCGTCGCCGTGGACTGCAACGCCGTCGCGCCGACGTTGCTCGAGAGCGAGTTCTTCGGCCACGAACGCGGCGCCTTCACCGGCGCCGACCGTCGGCGGGTGGGCGTCTTCGAGCTGGCGGACGGCGCCACCCTTTTCCTCGACGAGATCGCGAACTTGGCCCTCGAGGCCCAGGCAAAGCTCCTGCGCGTGTTGCAGGAGCGCGAGTTTCGACGCGTCGGCGGCTCGAGCCTGATCCGCAGCGACTTTCGCCTGATCACCGCCAGCAACGCCGATCTTGCCTCGCGCGTGCGAGCGGGCGCCTTCAGGGAAGACCTGCTCCATCGCCTGACGGTGGTCGAGATCCATCTCCCGCCGTTGCGCGAGCGGCGGGAAGACATCCCGCTGCTCGTCAGCTACTTCATCGACCAGAAGCGACTGCTGCTGAAGCGCCCCGGTGTCTCTCGGGTCAGCCACGAGGCCCTCGACCTCCTCGTCGCCCGTGACTGGCCGGGAAACGTGCGGGAGCTCGAGAACGTCATCGAACGCGCCATCGTCGAGTGTCCCGGCGAAATGATCGAGGCCGCGCACCTCGTCCTCGGCGTGCATTCCGGATCGGGGCGACTCCCGGCGGAGGACATGGGCCTTCCCTTCCGCGTCGCCCGGCGACGCGCCCTGGGGATGTTCGAGAGCCTCTACCTCCTCTCGCTGCTGCGCCGCTGCCAGGGGAGCATCAAGAAGGTCGCCCTGCATGCCGGCATCACGACCAAGCACGTCCGCACCCTGATGAAGCGGCACGGGCTCTCGCGGCGGGACTTCCGGCCGCTGCGCGTGCGCGCTCGTCGGGTGCCCGTCGCGGGCGGAACCCAGCCGCTCTGATCGCACCGACGAGGTGCGCTTCGGTGCGGCGCGAGGGCGAGATGCGTCCGAAGCGCACCGGGGAGGTTCCTCCTGCGCGCTCACGACGGGGTGAGAGCACACCTCCGCGGTGCGCTTCTGGAATCGCCGGCGCGGCGTCCCCGGGCATGGCGGACGCTCGGGCGCCGGTCGGCGCAGCGGCCTCGATAGCCGGGCGGCGGCAGACACGGGCGACGCAAGCGGCACGGCGGTTGCTCGCTCGCACGCTCAGGCCCCGCTTCCGTCGCCGAGCCGAAGAGGAGTTGCCGGAGGCATGCAAGACGGCGCTGGGAATCGATGGTGAAGTGTCCGTGCCTCTACAGCACCGCGGCGCCCATCTGCCGCGCGGATTTGGAGTCGATGCACGTCCCGCCGCTCGTGCACCTGAATCGCTTCTGCCTGACCGAGCACTACCGGCGCTGCGATCTCTACCGCCGCTTCCTGGAGATGCTCACACACGAGCCCGGACGGTGGCGCGTGCAAGGTCCCGGCAACGGAGCCGCCACGGGCGATGATGCAGGCTTGCCAGACAGCACTCGGGCACGGAAGCCATAGGAAATGCAAGACCCCTTGCGGGAGCGAGTCACATGAGAAGACCGTCTGCGGCGATGCTCCTCCTCTGGGCGGGTCTGGCCCTGCCGTCGCCCGCGCGGGCGGACCCTGCGGCGTCCCTCCACTGCCCGACCGGGACGACGCTCGTGCGAACCCAAACCAAGGCGTGTCCCACCGAACGGCGGCGGCCGGCCGTCATCGTACAACGCGCCTGCTGCCAGGGACGGAACGGGAAGCTCCGGTGCGCGCACTTCCCCGACTGCCCGACTCGATCTCCGTCGTGACCCTCCGCTCGACAGCCGTCGCGCTCCTGATCGGGTCTGCGCTCGGCAGCGGCTGCGGCCTCGGGGCGAGGCCCCAGGTCGGCACCGGCCCCGGGCGGCCCGAGCCCTCGTCGGCTGCCGTGGCGGGCGACGTGATGAGCGCGCGGGACCGAACCCGTCTCGAAGCGCTCGCCGCCGAGCGCGCGCTCGAGCCCTCGGACGGCGGCTACCGGATCGGACCGGACGATCTGCTCGAGATCCGCATCCCGGACCTGGTCGACGTGCAGGGCCCGTGGCCGCGGCCGGGGCTCGGCGCCCCGGGGCCGGCCGCTGTGGCGGCGGCACCCGCGGTGCAGGGCGTGCGCGTGAACGCCAGCGGCTACGTGAGCCTTCCCCTGATCGGCCTGGTGCGGGCCGAGGGGTTCACCCCGACCGAGCTGGAAGCGGAGATCGCGCGGCGCCTCGTGGAGGCCGGGATCCTCCGCGTGCCGCAGGTGAGCGTGCAGATCGCGGAGTACCGCAGCCGGGTCGTCGCGGTGGTCGGCAGCGTCGAGCGCCCCGGCCTCTATCCCCTCACGCGCCCGCGGGCGACACTCTCCGACCTCGTCTGGGCGGCCGGCGGGCCGACCAAGGAGGCCGGCCGGGTGGTCGAGTTCGTGCCCGTGGGGGGCTCGACCTCGTCCGGGCCGGGGCAGACGGCGCCGGCCGGCGCGCCGATGCGGATCGACCTCGAGGTTCTCCTCCATGCCAGCGGGGGCCACGCGGGGCGACTCGATCCCCGCGTGCGCCCCGGAGACGTCATCACGGTCTCCCCCGCCGGGAGCGTGCTCGTCGACGGCTGGGTGGACAAGCCGGGCTCCTATCCGGTCACCCGCGGCCTCACGCTGAGCGGCGCGATCGCGGCCGCCGGGGGGAATCTCTTCCCGGCCGACCGCCACCACGCCACCGTGAAGCGTGTCCTCGGCCCCGGCGAGGAGCACTCCTTCACGGTCGACCTCGAGGCCATCGCGGAGGGCCGCTCGCCCGACGTGCCGATCACCGACGGCGACGTCGTGCGCGTCCCCAGCGCGGGCGCCCGCCTCGTTCCGTGGGGCGTGTGGACCGTCGCTCGTGATCTGGTGCGCGTCGGGGGCAACGTGCTGCTCTTCTAGCGGAGAGGTTATCCGTGGCCGCCGCCGATCGACCGCTGTTCCCGCTGCCCGACCCGACGGGCGCGCAACCGACGCCGCCGGGCGGATATCTCCCGCCGCCGATCATCGACGCCGAGTTCAGCGGGGCGCCGCGCCACCTGCGGGAGTACCTCTGGGTGCTCCACAAGTACCGCTGGCTGGCAGCCACCTGCTTCGGGCTCACGTTCGGGTTGACGGTCTTCGCCACGCTCCTCACGCCTCGCCTCTACAGCGCGTCGACGCGGCTCGAGCTCGCGCGCCAGTCCCCCATCCAGCTCCGCCTCGAGGGCAATGTGCTCCGCCTCGACGACGGGGACCCTTCCGCAAACGGCGCCGCGACCTTCCTCAGCACGCAGGTGGCGGCGCTGCAGAGCCGCGACCTGGCGGAGCGCGTCATCCGCAGCCGTGGGCTCGCCGACAGCGAGGCCTTCCTCGATCCGGGCTCCCGCCGGCGCGGCCTCCTGTCGCTCAGCGGGACCATGCTCCGGCTCCTCCGCCCGCGCGGCCTCGAGACGGCCCCGGCGGGGCCCTCCGAGGACGGGAGCGCGGGTCGAGGGTCGGTCGATCCCGCCCTGATCGACCGCTACATGCGCTACCTCTCGGTCCAGGAGATCCGCGGGACGGACCTCGTGGCGGTGCGCTTCACGACCCCCAGCCCCTCCCTCTCGGCCTTCCTGGCGGCGGCCCACACGCAGGCGTACCTGGAGGCCAACGAGGAGGCGCGGCGCGCCGACGACGTCACCGCCAAGGAGTTCCTGGGTCGCCAGCTGCGCGAGTCGCGGGACCAGGTGGACCGCGCGGAGGCGGCGCTCAGCCGCTTCGCTGCCGAGCACCCGAACGTCGCCATCAACGAAGAGCAGAAGACGGTCGCACAGAGGATCGCGGACGTCTCGAGTCTGCTCAGCAAGGCGGAAGGCGCCCGGCTCGCGCTCCACAGCCGATACGAGTTCCTCACCCGGCCCCACGGCGACGCCCTCGCCTACTTCCTCGACCGTCCGGGCATCCAGAAGCTGCACCTGGCGCTCCTCGACCTCCGCGCCCAGCGGGCGGGCCTCGGGCAGCGGCTCGGCCCGAAGCACCCGCAGATCCTGGAGCTCGGGCGGCAGCAGGCCGAGATCGAGCAGCAGCTCGGCGCCGAGGTCGCGCAGGAGGTGGCGGCGGTCCGCAGCCGCGACGAGGCCGCCCAGCTGCGCGAGGAGGAGCTGCGGCGCAAGCTCGCGCACCTGGGTGCGACGGCGGTCGAGCTGCGCGACCTCGGGGCTCGCTACCAGCTGCTCAAGAACGACGTGGAAACCGGCCACGCGCTCCATGCCTCGTTGCTCAAGCAGCAGATGGAGACGGCCGTGAACTCGGAGCTCGCCGCCTCCAACGTGCGGGTCATCGAGCGGGCCGAGGTGCCCCTGCATGCGAGCAGGCCGAACATGCCCCTCGACCTCACCCTCGGCGTGCTCGCGGGGCTCGTGCTCGCGGTGGGAGCGGCCTTCGGCTGCGAGTACTTCGACCAGAGCGTCAAGAGCCGCCACGAGGTGGAGGGGCTGCTCCGGCTGCCGACGCTCGCCGTCATCCCCAACTTCGCGCTCGCCCGGCGCGCGACCGCGCGCGCCCTCCACGCCCGCGGGCTCCCGGCCATGCCCGACGCGAACGGCCCGGCGACGAACGGCAGCAGCGGCGAGGACGGGGCCGGGGGCCCCAGCGACCTGGTGGTCCTCCGGGAGCCGTGGTCCCGGGTCGCCGAGGCGTTCCGCAGCTTCCGCACCGCCGTCCTCTTCTCCGTACCGGAGGCGCCGCCCAAGGTGATCCTGGTGACCAGCACCCGGGCCGCGGAGGGCAAGACGGTGGGGAGCATCAATCTCGCCACGGCGCTCGCCCAGGCGGGGTCGCGCGTGCTGCTGCTCGACGCCGACCTGCGCCACCCGCGGTGCCATCGCCTGCTCGGCGTCGACGCCGCGTGCGGGCTCTCGAGCTGTCTGGCGGGCGAGGTGGAGCTGGGGAGCGTCCTCCAGACCCTCGACGCGCCCCCGCTGTCCTTCATTCCGGCGGGGCCCTTGACGGTGGCCCCGGCCGAGCTGGTGGGCTCGGTGCGTATGCGCCAGGCACTCGCGGAGCTGAGGGGGCAGTACGACTTCGTGATCGTCGACACGCCGCCCGTGCTGCCCGTGACGGATGCCGTGGTGCTCGCGACGATGGCCGACGCCGTGGTGCTCGTGGTGAAGGGGCATGCCACCCCGCGCGAGCTCGTGCGCCATGCCCGCGACCGGCTGGCGATGGCGGGCGCCCGCCTCCTCGGCGTGGTGGTGAACAACGTCGACCTCGCCTGGGGAGACTTCTACTTCTATGACGACTACTACCGCGACGACCAGCAGCCGCCGGCGGAGGCGCGCGCATGAGCCCCGTCGATCGCAGGCTGCTCTGCACCTTGCAGGCGCTGGTGCTCGGGCTGCCGCTCTTCCTGGGCGGACGCCAGGCGTGGGCCGTGACCGCCGCCTCGGCCGTGATTCTTCTCCTGCTCGCCGTGACGCTCCGCGAGCGGCGGCGCCGTGGCGCCCCATACCCGCCGGGGATCGCAGCGCTCGTCGGCCTGGTTGCACTCGCGCTCGCGACGACCCTGCCGCTGCCCCCGGCCGTGCTCCGCTGGATCGCACCCGCCACGGCCCGCCTCTACTCCGAGATGCTCCCGGGCTGGCCCGGCGCCGGCGGCTGGGCGCTCTGGCGGCCGCTCGCCCTCGACCCCTACGCGGCGTGGGCCGCGCTCGGCCGGTTCTCGATCGGGCTCGGAGCCTTCGTCGTCGCCGTCTCCTATCCCTGGCGCACCCGGGACCCCGCAGGAGATGGACGTCCCATGGTCTTCGCGCGGCTCCTGCTGACGCTGATCGCCGGGGGCGTGCTCCTCGCCTGCCTCGGGCTCCTGTCGGAGCTGGCCGGCAACGGAAGCATCCTCTGGGTCACGGGCGTTCCGGCGTCGAGCGAGCGGGTATCGGGCCCCTTCGTCAACCCGAACCACTTCGCCGCGTGGCTGGAGATGGTGATTCCTGCGACCGTCGCCTACGTCCTCGTAGTCATGGACCGGGTCCGCCGCCGGCTCGGCCGGGCGGCCCATGCGGCGCGGGGGAGGGGCATGCACCCCCGGCAAGCGTGGGTCTCGGCGCTGATCGTCCACCAGCGACGTCTCTGGGCGCCGTTGGCCGCGTGCGCCGGCCTGCTGCTCATGGCGCTCGCCCACGTGGCGAGCGGCTCGCGGGGCGGAAGGGCGGCTCTGCTCGTCGGCCTCGCCGTCGCCGGCGCGGGGATGGCGTCGAGCGCGGGCCGCAGCCCGCGCAGGCGGTGGGCAGCCGCGGCCGTGGCGCTCGCCCTCGTGCTGGCGGCAGGCCTCTCGGTCGCCCTCTGGCGCGCCGCCGACGAGGTGCGCGCCGCCGAGGCCGTGGACGTGAGCCTCGCGAGCCGCCTCGCCGTGAGCGCCGCAGGCTCCGCGATCGTCCGCGACCATCCGCTGTTCGGCACCGGTCTCGGCTCGTGGCTGCATGCCTTCCGTCCGTACCAGGCGCCGCCCGTCGAGGGCGGCATCTGGGATCATGCCCATAACGACTATCTCGAGCTCGCGGCCGAGGGCGGACTCGCAGGGGTCGCACTGGTGCTCCTCTTCGCGCTCGCCCTGGTGCGCGCCGCGGCGCGGCGGCCAGCCCCCGCCGCGCCCGTGGCCGCGCCGTCCCCCGACCGCGAGCGGTCGGCGGCCCATTCCCGCGAATTCGAGCTCCCGGACTGGCGTGCGGCGCTCGGGCAGCCCTCCTTCCTGCGCTGGGGACTCGTGGGCGGTGTGGCGGCGATTCTCGTGCACAGCCTGATCGACTTCGGGCTGCGCATGCCGGCGAACTTTCTCTCTCTCATGGTCGTCCTCGCACTCCTCGTGCTGAGCGGGGCGCCCCAGCCGGCGGGCGGCACCCGGGCGCTCCGTGTGCTCGTCGTGCTGTTGCTGGCGGCCGCCGTGCCCCAGGTCGCCAACCGCGCGCGGATGCTGGCCGGCACCTCGCCCCTTTCACCCGGCGACTGCCTGGCGGCGGCGGACCTCCTGCTGGCAGAGCAGGGCGACGGCGCGCAGCCCCGCGCCCTGGCGCTCATTCGCCGCGCCCTCGATCGCTCCCCGGCGAACCTCGAGGCTCACCAGGCGCTCGCCGCCGCTCTCGGGCCCGGGCCGGAAGCGGAGGCGGAGCTGCGGCGCGCACTCGCGCTCAGCCCCTGGTCCGGCGAGATCCGCGACGGCCTCGGGCTTCGGCTCTGGGCGCGCGGCGCACGGGCGGAGGGCGCCGCCGAGCTCGAGGAGTCGATGTTCCGCTTCCCCTCGCTGGCGTCGCACGCCTATCTGGGCCCGGCCGGCCAGCTCGAACCACGCGATGCGGGACAGCTCATCCAGGCGCTGGACGAGGGGGACGTCCTCGGCCTGCGCTTGGCGGCGCTCGAGGACGCGATGGCCGAGGCGATCGGCCGGGGCCTCGACCGTGCCCTGCGCGAGCCGCCGGCAGGGGAGGAGCGCGCGGCGATCGTGGAGGATCTCGCGACCTTGCTCGAAGCGCGCGGCCGCTGGAGCGAGGCGGCTCGAGCCTTGGTTGCCGAGGCGGACCACGGCGCCGGCAGCGGCCGCACGCTGGCGCGCGCGGCGCGCGACTATCTCGAGGCGGGCGATCGGGCGGGCGCCGAGCAGTCGCTGCTGGCCGCGCTGACTCAGGCCCCCGAGCGGGGCGATCTCTACCGCACGCTCGCGGTGGACGTCTACGCCGCCCGCGGCGACTTCTCGGCGGCGGAAAATGTCCTCCACGCCGGGGAGCGCAACGCGCTCGACATGCTGCCCGTCTACCACGGCGTGACCGAGGTGCTGGCGCGGCGCGAGTCGACGCGTGGCGACGAGGTCACGGGCGCCGCCCTGCGACCGCGGGCGCCGGAGGACCCGGAGGTCGTGCCATGATCGGGCTGCAGGTTCACCCGTGATCCGAAGCTCGTTTGCCGCATCGATGCCGAGTCCGCCGGCGCCGCAGGGCGCTCGGTCGCTGCAGCGCAACGTGGCCTGGGCGCTCGTCGGCAATCTCGGCTACAGCGCCTGCCAGTGGGGCGTCCTCGCCTGCATCGCCAAGCTCGGCACCGCCGCCGACGTGGGGCTCTTCGCTCTCGGGCTCGCGCTCACGGCGCCGGTCATCACGCTCACCAACCTCAACCTGCGGCTGCTGCAGGCCACCGATGCGCGCGAGGACTACCCATTCAGCGTGTATTTCTCCGTGAAGCTCCTGGGCACCGCCCTCGGCCTCGGGGCCATCGCCGCCATGGCCCTCGGTCTCGGCTACCGCGGCGCCACCCTCTCCCTGATCCTCGCGGTCGCGGTGGCCAAGTCCTTCGAGGCGGTGAGCGAGCTCGTGTTCGGGCTCCTGCAGAGGGCGGAGGACATGCGGCGGATCGCGGTCTCGATGCTCGCCAAGGGCACCGTGAGCGTGCTGGCGGTCGGGGTCGTCCTCAAGCTGACCGGGAGCCTCGTGCTCGCAACCCTGGCGATGGCGGTGTGCTGGGGAAGCGTGCTCGCGGTCTACGACCTGCCGGCTGCCGTCCGGCTGACGACCATTCGACCGAGCCTGGCGCTCGGCTCCTTGGGCGGCCTCACCTGGGTCGCCCTGCCGCTCGGGTGCGTCGCGGGTCTCGGCAGCCTCACCTTCAATGTGCCGCGCTACGCCATCGAGGCCAGCATCGACCCCCGCGCGCTCGGCCACTTCACGGCGCTCGCTTACCTCTTCGTCGCGGGGAATCAACCGCTGCTCGCCTTGGGAGCGGCGGTGAGCCCCCGGCTCGCGCGGCACTTCGCCACCGATCCGAGGGCTTTCCGGCGCCTTACCCTGCAGACGACCCTGATCGCAGGCGGTCTCGGGCTCGTGGCGGTCGCGATCTCGGCGCTCTGCGGCCGGGCTCTGCTGACCGTGGCGTACGCTCCGGAATACGCCGAGTACGCCCCGATCCTCGTGTGGCTCGCGGTGGCAACGGGCATCGCCTTTCTCGCCACCGCCCTCGGCAATGCGGTCACCGCGGCCCGGCGCTTGCCGGAGCAGCTCCCGATCGCGCTGCTGAGCCTCGCGATCTGCACCCTCGCGAGCTGCCTCCTCGTGCCACGCTATGGGCTGCTCGGCGCGGCGTGGGCGGTGCTCGCCACCGAAGCAACGAGGCTCGCCTGCCTCGCCGTCGTGTACGCGGCGGCGATCGCGGCGCGCGCGGGGCACAGGTCGCCCGCTCCGAGGCCGCGGGTGTCGACCAGGCGGCAGCCGTCCCGGCCCGCCGGCGGGCGGAAGGTGACCGCGCACGAGGGCTCCGCCCGCCTGCTGGTAGAGATCACCGGCTGCTCGGGGAGCGGCAAGTCGACGCTGCTGAAGGCAGTCCTGGATCACTGTGCCGAGCGCGGCGTAGGGGTGGCGACTGCTCCGGAGGTTCTGCTCGGCGGGATCCCCGCCCCGATCGTCTCCAGCCGCTTTCTCCTGAACCTCGCCTTGGACTTGAGAGGGCTGCGCGAAACCGTCGTCGCCCGCCAACACCTCGAGTTCCTGGCGTTCGCGAAGTCGGTGATACGACGCGACACCGACTGGCGCATCACGGGTTTCAATGCGTACCGCAGCGTCGTGCGAAAACTCGGCGTGTATGCGGCGCTGTCCCGGAGGCCGAGCAGCCAGCCCGTGCTGGTCGACGAAGGCACCATCCACTCCGCCCACAACATCCTGGTCCACGTCCACAACCCGCCGCGCGCCGAGGACATCGACGCCTTCTGTCGCCTGGTCCCCATGCCGGATCTCGTCGTTCACGTCACGGCGCCGCTGGAGGTGGTGCTGGCCAGGACCTTCGCGCGCCGAGATCCACCGCTGCGAGGACGATCACGCGAAGAGACCGAACGCTTCATCCGCCACGGCTACGTCCTTTGGGATCAATTGATGACGCATGAATCGCTTGCGCGAAGAACGGTGAGGGTGACCTGCGATGGCGAGAGCCCAGGAACATGCCGCGTCCCGGCAAGAGAGCTCGTGGACTTTCTCCTCGGGCCAGGCGCGAATACTTCCCGTGCTGCTGCCCGTCTTTGATGCGCTGGACGGGGCCGGCGTGCGCTATTGCCATTGGAAGAGCAACCGCAATCTGGCCAGCGCTCTGCGTGGCGATACCGACCTGGACCTCCTGGTTCATCGAGGCGACGCGGCCCGGTTCCGCTCGATCGTAGAGCTCGCGGGTTTCCGGCCCACCAGGAGCAGCGGCCATCCGTCGATCGCCAACTACTACGGCCTGGACGAAGAGAGCGGCAAGCTCGTCGACCTCCACGTCTACTACCGGACCATCACCGGGGCCACGATCAAGAACTACCATCTGCCGGTGGAGAGCATGTTGCTCGAGGGAGCACGGCGGACGGAACACGGGGTCTACCTCCCCGCCCGCAGCGCCGAGCTCGTGCTGTTCGTCATCCGCAAGACCCTCGACTACGCGGTGCTGAGCGAAGCGCTCCGACCCCGGCAATGGAAGAGGAACGCGGAGGAGCTCGGGTGGTTGAGCGAAGGGGTCGGCGAGGAGGAGGTCGCGGCTCTGCTGCGCGAGCACCTTCCGACCATCGACTTCGCGTTCTTCCAGCAGCTCCGAGATTCCATACGGTCGGATACATCCAGGGTCCGTCGCTTCCTGCTCGGCCGCGCGCTGGCATCCCGGCTGCGACCCCATCTCCGGTATCGATCCCCCCTCGCCATCGTCCTCCGGACCCGCCACCTCTGCACGAGGGTCTGGCTTGCGCTGCGGCGCGCGCGGCGGACCGAGACACTCCTCTCCGGGGGCGCCGTCGTGGGGGTGGTCGGCTCGGACGGCTCGGGGAAGTCCACGCTGGTCCGCGAGGTGAGCCGCTGGTTGGGAGGGTTCCTGTCGGTGGCAACCGTGCACGGGGGGAAGCCGCCCCCCACGCCGGCGACGCTCGCGCCACGCGCGCTCCTGCCGCTGCTGCGGCGGCTCGTGCCGAGGTATCGCCTCTCCCGCCTCGAGGCGGGAAGCGCGACGGGGCTCGAGACGCTGCCGCGCGGGCACCTGCTCATCCTCCACGCGCTCCGCGCCGTGATGCTCGGCTACGAGCGGAAGCGGCTGCTGGTGCGCGCCCACCGCAGGGCCGCAGGCGGCACCATCGTCATCGCCGACCGCTACCCGACCCGGCAGCCGGGTGTGCCCGAGGGTCCCAGCCTGCACTTCCTGCTCGAGGACGCCCGGCCGCTCTACCGGTGGCTCGCCCGGGTGGAGGAGCGGCTCTACCGCTCCATCCCGCCACCCGATCTGATCCTGTCGCTGAACGTCCCGCTCGAGGTCGCCATCCAACGCAACCTGACGCGAGCCAAGCCGGGCGGGCCCGAGCCGACGGAGTACCTGCGCCGTCGCCACGCGCAGTGCTCGAACCTCGATTTCGCGGGGGTGCCAGTGCACCGAGTCCACACGGACGGGAGCCTCGATCACACCCTGCGATCGGTGAAGACGTTCATCTGGAGGACGCTGTGAGCCGCGTTCCGAGGCGTAGCCATGGATAGCGCCGCCCTCGTGGCCGTTGCCGTGATCGTCGGCGTCCCCGCGGCCTTCGTCGCGGCCCGCATCTGCACGGAGCCGTTCACGGGCCTGTGCCTGTGGGTGCTCCTGCTGCCGGTCACGAAGACCGTGGCGAGCCTCATGGGATATCCGTTTGGCGCGGGCCCGATCGTGCTGCAGAAGCTGACCCTCGCCGATCCCGTCCTGCTCCTCACCGCCTTCGGCGCCTGGGTCAGCGCGAGCGGGGCGGCCGGCGCGCTCGGCGAGCGGCAGGGGCGCCGCATCGTCGGGCTGCTCGCCGCCTTCTGCACGGTCGGCATCCTGTCGGCGACCCTGGGCCCGACGGGCTCGGAGTCGTTGATCGAGCTGGCCACCTACGTCTGGCTCTGCGTGTCCCTGGTCGTGATCTGCAGGTTGCTCGGCTCTCGCGAACGAGCCCGGCGCGTCCTCTCCGCCTGGCGGTGGGCAGGCGCCGTGGCGTGCGCGGCCGGCGGCGCGGCCACCGTGCTCTTGTGGCGCGGGAGCCTCGACAACCTGCTGGTGCAGGGCGGCAGGGTCGCGGGCCTCTTCGAGGGGATCAACCAGCTGCAGTCCTTCATGATCGCCGTCATCCCCTTCCTCTGTGCCAGGGCCCTCAGCTCCGCGGCGTCGCGCGGCGCGCGCGCCCTGCACGGCGCCCTCGTCGTGATCGCGTTCCTGAGCGTGGTGGCGAGCGGGAGCCGCGGCGGGGTCGTCTTCGCGGCGCTGTCGATCTGGCTGATGGTCATGCTCACCTCGCCGCGCCTCTGTCTCGTCTGGACCTGCGCGGCGCTGCTCGCCGCGGGATCGGCGTGGCGGCAGTACGAGCGGCACCACGACGAGCTGCCCTACGGCATTCGGCGGGCCGTCTCCTTCCTCGAGTCGGACTCCCACGATCTGCGAGACATGAGCCCGCGGCGGGCGGACCAGCTCGTCGCCTGGCGCACGGTCTTCGCCGAGCACCCTCTCCTGGGCGTGGGACCAGGGGGGTTCGCGGCGACCATCCCCGAGCTCGTGCCGGGCGGACTCGCGCAGGAGATGCACAACTCGTATCTCGGGGTGCTCGCCGAGACCGGTGCCGTCGGCAGCCTGCTCATGTTCGGGTTGCTGGCCGCGGCGATGGCGAGGAGCGTGAGGTTCCTCGGCTGGACCCGGCGCGCGCGCGACCCGGAGGCCCTCACGGTCGCCCGGGCGCTGCTCGTCTCCTACCTGTCGCTCCTCCTCTACGGGATGCTGAACTACGGGCTGCGACAACGACACTTCTGGTTCGTCATCGCCCTGATCGTCGCGCTGCCCCACATCTATCCGAGGGCGCGCCCTGGCGTTCGCGTCGCCGAGCACGGGACGCCGCTCGCGTACGGCACCGTCCGATGTGCGGTATCGCAGGCCTGATCAGCGTCGGGACGGGGCCCCTCGACCCCGGGCTCGTCCGCCGGATGACCGCCGCGCTCGCCCACCGCGGTCCGGACGGCGAGGGGTGGTGGACCGACGGGGAGGCCGCGCTCGGGCATCGGCGGCTCGCCATCATCGACCTGGAAGGCGGCGCACAGCCGCTCGAGAACGAGACGGGCTCCGTGCGGGTCGTGTGCAACGGCGAGATCTACAACTACCGCGAGCTCCGCGTGGCGCTCGAGGCACGGGGCCATCGGTTCCGCACGGCGAGCGACTGCGAGACGATCGTCCATCTCTACGAGGAGCACGGACCCGACGCCGTGGCGCGGCTCAACGGAATGTTCGCGCTCGCCATCTGGGATCGCACGCTCGAGCGCCTCGTGCTCGCCCGCGACCGACTGGGCATCAAGCCGCTCTTCTACAGCAGCGTGGGCCCCCGGGGGTTCGGCTTCGCATCGGAGATCAAGGCGCTCCTCGCCGCCCGGATGTCGCGGCGCGAGGTCGACCCGGACGCGCTGCTGCACTACCTGAGCTGCGGGTACGTCCCCGGGACGGACACGATCTACCGCGACCTGCATCGCCTCGCTCCCGGAGAGCTCCTCGTCCTCGACCCCCGCGGCCTGCGCCGGCGGCCGTACTGGACCCTCGAGCCCGGAGCGCCGCTCCGTTCGAGGACGGCGGCCGCGGAGGAGCTGCGCGCCCTGCTGACGGCGGCCGTGCGCGAGCACCTGGTGTCGGACGTGCCGGTCGGCGTGTTCCTGAGCGGCGGCATCGATTCCTCGGTGGTCAGCACCCTGGCCGCCGCCTCGGCCGGCCCGCTCAGCACCTTCTCCGTCACGTTCCCCGAGGATCCGATCTTCGACGAGGCGCGCTTCAGCCGGCAGGTGGCGAGACGGATCGGCAGCCTCCACACCGAGATCCCCTTGACGCGGGCCCAGATCCTCTCGGCCGTGCCGCCGGCCCTCGACCACCTCGACGAGCCCTTTGCCGACCCCTCGCTCGTGCCGTCCTTCGAGATCGCCCGCGAGGCGCGCCGGCACGTCAAGGTGGTGCTGTCCGGCGACGGGGCCGACGAGCTGTTCGCGGGCTACGCGAAGCACCTGGGCGAAGTGTACGCCGCATGGGCGCCACGGCCTCTCGTCTGGCTGCTCGGCCAGGCGGCGTCGGTCGCGCCCGCCGGCCGAGGGAATCGCCTCGAGGAGACCGTCCGGAGGCTCGGGCGGCTGGCCGACGGCGGCGGCATCGCCGACACGGGGCGGCGGTATGCGCGCTGGGCAAAGGTGTGCGGGGAAGCCGAGGTGCGCGCGCTGGTCCCGGACCTGAGCCCCCGCCGCACCGCCACCGACCTGTTCGCGGCCGAAGCGCTGCGCTTCGGCGCGCTCGACCACGGCGACCGGATCAACCGTATGCTCTACACCGACACTCGGCTCGGGCTCCCGGGGGACATGCTCGCCAAGGTCGACACGGCGAGCATGGCCAACGCCCTCGAGGTTCGCGTTCCGTTCCTGGACCATCGGGTGGTCGAATACGCCTTCCGGATCCCGGGCCGCTGGAAGATCGGCGCGCTGCGCGGCAAGCGCATTCTTCGCCAGGCGTTCCGGGACGTGCTGCCCCCCGAGGTCGTCCGCCGGGGCAAGCGCGGCTTCGAGCCCCCCGCCGGTGAGTGGTTCCGCCGCGAGCTCCGGGACCTCTTCCGTGACGTCATCGCCACGGGGGGCCGCTTCCTGCCGTGCGTGCGGCGGGACGCCGTCGACGCGCTCTACACGCAGCACGTGACCCGCCGAGCCGATCGCTCGAAGGAGCTCTGGGCCCTGTTCGCGCTGCACTGGTGGGCCACCAGGAACGGCGCGGGCCTGTGACGCAGCCATGTCAGCCACCCTTCGCATCGTCGACGTGATCAACACGGCCGCCTCGGCCAAGGAGATCCTGCTCGATCGAGCGCGGCACTTCCATCGCCCGCCCGCGGTCGAGAGCTGGATCGTCTGCAGCGCCGGCGACCACGTGGACCAGATCCGGCGCGCCGGTCTTCCCGTCGCCGTCATCGACACGCCGCGCGGGCTCGACCTAGCGGCGCTGGCGCGAGCGACCTGGCGTCTCGCGCGATTCTTCCGGCGCTGCAAGCCGGACCTCGTCCACACGCACAGCTCCATCCCGGGCGTCGTGGGCCGGCTCGCCGCGCGGGCCGCCGCCGTGCCGATCGTCGTCCACACGGTACACGGATTCCACTTTCACCGCGGCTCGCGGCTGCCGTCGCGGCTGCTCTCGTGGGCCGCCGAGCGATCCCTGGCGCGCTTCACCGACATGCTCCTCACCCAGAACCAGGAGGACCTGCGGGTGGTCCGCCGCTGGCGGGGCGTACGGGCACGGTGCATCGGCAACGGCATCGACGCCGAGCGATACGCCCGCGCCGCGCACCTGCACGCCGGCCCGGGACGCGTGGTCGCCTGCATCGCGCGCTTCGAAGCCGTGAAGAACCATCACGACCTGCTGCACGTCTTCGCGCGGGTCCACGCCGCGTGCCCGCAGGCCCGGCTGCGCCTGGTGGGTGACGGCCTGCTCCGCCCGGCCTGCGAGCGCCTCGCCGCAGACCTCGGCATCGCCGCCGCCACGGAGTTCGCGGGCTACCGCGAGGACGTCGACGCGCTGCTGGCGGACGTCGACGTGGCCGTGCTCCTCTCCTGGAAGGAGGGCATCCCCCGCGGCCTCCTCGAGCCCATGGCGGCGGCCATCCCGGTCGTCGCCTGGCGCGTCAAGGGGAATCGCGAGGTGATCAGGCCCTCGCAGAGCGGGCTCCTCGCGGCGCCGGGCGACCTCGACGAGACCGCCGCGCACATCGTCCGGCTGCTCCAGGACCCCGCCCTGCGGGCACGGCTGGGCGGAGCGGCGGCCGAGCGGGTGCACCGTCGCTTCGAGGAGACCGCGGTCGTCGCGCGGCTGCGCGATGCCTACGGCTCCCTGCTCCGCGAAGCCGGCTACGTGCTGCCGGCCCATTGGCATCCGCATCACGTCGCGCAGAGCCATGATCAACGTACCGTTCTTTCGGCCTGACATCGACGACGAGGACGTCGCCGCCGTCGTCGAGGCGCTCCGCTCCGGGTGGATCACCACCGGACCGCGGGTGCAGGCGTTCGAGGCGGCCTTCGCTCGCTACGTCGGAGCGGCGCATGCGGTGGCCGTCAACTCGTGCACCGCGGCCCTCCACCTGGCGCTCGCGGCGCTCGGCCTCAGGCGCGGGCAGGCGGTGCTCGTCCCGACCCTCACCTTCGCCGCCACGGCCGAGGTCGTCACCTACTTCGATGCCACCCCGGAGTTCGTGGACGTGGAGCCCGACACGCTGTGCATGGATCCCGCGGCGGTGGAAACCAGGCTCGCGCGCGCGTGGAATCGGACGGCCGAGATCGTGGGCGCCATCGCCGTGCACTACGGCGGCCAGATGGCGCCGATGCCGCACCTGGCGCGCCTGCTCCGCGCGGCGCGCTGCTTCGTCGTCGAGGACGCGGCGCACGCCTTGCCGGCGGCGGCGTACGACCCCGAGACCGACCGGTGGATCGGCGTCGGAGCCCTCGCCGACGTCACCGGCTTCTCGTTCTACGCGAACAAGACCATCACCACCGGCGAAGGCGGCATGGCCACGACCGCCGACCCCACCCTCGCCCAGACGATGCGCAGCCTCAGCCTGCACGGCATGTCGCAGGACGGGTGGACGCGTTTCGGCGCGGGCGGCAGCTGGGACTACGCGATCGCGGCGCCCGGCTTCAAGTACAACATGACCGACATCGCGGCGGCGCTCGGTCTCCGGCAGCTCGCCAAGGCGGACCGATTCCGCGCGCGGCGGGCGGACGTGGCGGCGCGCTACACGGCGGGCCTCGGCGATCTCGAGGAGATCGAGACCCCGCGCGAGCGGGCCGACCGCCGACACGCCTGGCATCTCTACCCGATCCGGCTCCGCCTCGACCGTCTGGCGATCGGCCGCGACGAGTTCGGTCAGGCGCTCGCCGCGCGGGGGGTCGCGACCAGCGTCCACTGGCGCCCGCTGCACATGCAGCCCTACTACGCCCAGCGGTACGGCTACCGTGCGGAGGACTTCCCGGTCGCGTTTCGGGAGTGGCAACGCCTCGTTTCGTTGCCGATCTTCCCCGGCATGAGCGACGCCGCCGTCGATCACGTGATCGCCGCCGTCCGCGACACGGCGGCGGAGGGCCGGCGCCGCCGGTTCGCCGTCGCATGACTCCGACCTACGACGCGCTCAAGCGGTGCCTCGACCTCGTGGTGGCGATCGTGCTGCTGCTCGTCCTGAGCCCCGTCCTCGCGGTGGCGGCAATCGCCGTCAAATGCAGCGGCTCGGGACCGACCTTCTTCCGGCAGATCCGCGTCGGGCGCGGCGGCAAGCCGTTCGAGATCCTCAAGTTCCGTACGATGCGGACCACCTCGAGCCCGGGCCCGCTCATCACCGGCGCCGGCGATCCGCGCGTCACGCGCGTGGGCCGCGTGCTGCGCCGCTGGAAGGTCGACGAGCTGCCCCAGCTCGTCAACGTGCTGCGGGGCGAGATGAGCTTCGTCGGACCGCGGCCGGAGGTGCCGCGCTACGTCGACATGTTCGCCGAGCAGTACCGTGAGCTCCTGGCCGTGCGGCCGGGAATCACGGATCTCGCCTCGATGGCGTTCCGAGACGAGGAGATCCTCCTGGGGCGGAGTCCGGACCCGGAGGACCTCTATGTCCGGGAGATCCTGCCGCGCAAGCTCGCGCTGAGCCACGCCTACGTGCGCCGGCGGAGCTTCGGCTTGGACCTTCGTCTGATCGCTCGCACGGTGGCGACGATCCTTGGTTGGCCCAGGACGGGCGAGGAGACGACATGAACCCGCCCGGCCCAGCGCTCCGCGTCCTCCCCGTTCTTCTTCGTTACCGAGCGCTCCTCATCGTGCTCGGCAACATGGCCATCGCGACCACGGCCTACGTCGCGGCCTTCGCGCTGCGATTCGATCTCTCGATCCCGCCGCGCTACGCCGCGATCCTGCTCGCCACCCTCCCCCTCCTGCTCGTCTGCAAGCTGATCGGGTTCTGGACGCTCGGGCTGTTCTCGGGGTGGTGGAGCCACGTGAGTGCCCGCGACGCGGAGGACGTGGCGCGTGGCAATCTGCTGGCCTCGGTACTCTTCCTCGCCGCCATGGTCTTTCTCCACCCCGACGGGCTGCACGGCTTCCCACGGGCCGTCTTCCTCCTCGACCTCGTCCTCTGCACGGCGCTCATGGGGGGCGCTCGCCTCGCCATCCGGCTCGCGCGGGAGCAGCGCGGGCGCCCGGCCGTCCGCCGAGTCGAGACCCTCGCCCTGATCGTGGGCGCCGGCGAGGCCGGGATCCGGCTCTCGAGCGAGATCGAGAGTCGCCGGCGGCTCAAGATCGGCGTGGTGGGCTTCGTGGACGACGACCCGGCCAAGCTCGGGCTCCGCGTGTGTGGGGTTCCCGTGCTCGGACGGGTCGACGACCTCCCCGCGCTCGTCGCGGCGCACGAGATCGGCGAGGTCCTGATCGCCGTTCCCTCCGCCTCCGGCACCACGCTCCGTCGCATCGTCCAGCGGTGCGCCGAGGCGGGCGTCCGCCACCGCGTGCTCCCGACCCTCGGGGAGCTGGTCGAGGGGCGGGTCATGTACACGCAGATGCGGGAGGTGCAGATGGACGACCTCCTGCCGCGCAAGCCGGCCCGCCTGGATCGGGGCCGGCTGCAGTCCCTGGTGGCGGACAAGACGGTGCTGGTCACCGGGGCGGCAGGGTCCATCGGCTCCGAGCTCTGCCGCCACCTCAGTGCATTCGAGCCGGAGCGCCTCGTGCTCTACGACCGTCACGAGAACGGGCTATTCGCGCTGGAGATGGAGCTCCGCGCACGCTTCCCCGACGTACGTCTCGAGCCGGTGCTCGGCGACGTGCTCCTCGAGGACCAGCTGCGCAGCGTCTTCGCCGCGCAGCGACCCGACCTCGTCTTCCATGCGGCGGCCTACAAGCACGTCCCCATGGCGGAGCGGAACGTGCTCGAGGCCGCGCGCAACAACATCATCGGCACGAGCAACGTGGCGCAGGCAGCCCTCGCCCACGGCACCAAGGAGTTCGTCCTCGTCTCGACCGACAAGGCGGTCCGTCCCGCCAGCGTCATGGGCGTCACCAAGCGCGTCGCCGAGATGGTGGTCCAGGGGCTGCAGAACGGCGGCTGCGGCTTCGTGTCCGTCCGGTTCGGCAACGTGCTCGGCTCGAGCGGGAGCGTCGTCCCGCTCTTCCGCGAGCAGATCGGCCGCGGCGGCCCGGTGACCGTCACCAATCCCAACGTGACCCGCTACTTCATGACCGTCGCCGAGGCCGCCGAGCTCATCCTGCAGGCCGCCGCGCTCGGCAACGGCGGCGATATCTTCATCCTCGACATGGGCGAGCCGGTGCGGATCGTCGATCTCGCGCGCCAGATGATTCGCCTCTCGGGCTTCGAGCCGGACGAGGACGTCGAGATCGTCTTCACCGGCCTCCGACCCGGGGAGAAGCTGCACGAGCAGCTGGTCTCCGCGGAGGAGGAGGTCACCGCGACCTACCACGACCGCATCAAGGTGGTTCGCTCCTCGGTCCCGCCCCTCGTCGATACGTGGCTTCCTCCGCTGCAAGCGTGCATGGAGAGACGAGACGTGGGCGGGACCGTGCGGCTCCTGCAGACGTTGGTGCCGCACTACCAACCGAGCGCCTTCCTCCTGCAGACACTCTGCGAGACCGAAGCACGGAGGAGCCACGAGGAGGCCGTGGACGACCTTCGCGGCCACAAAGGGCCCGTCGCGGTCCCGATCCGCAGGCCGCACCGCGGCGTGCCCGCCTGACCCCCCCGACGCGGCGATTTCGGGCGCTACCGGCTGTTCTCCCAGCTCAGGGCGTCGATCAGGTCCGGGTGATTCTCCAGGGTGTCGGTGCCGTAGGCCCACGAGAAGACGACGTAGCCCTCCATGCGTGACTGCCGCCAGTGGCGGAACTCCTCGTGGAGCTCATCGGCCGTGGGCATGCGATAGTAGGAGTCCGCGAAGGCCTGGATGAAGGCCCAGTAGTGCGGCACCCCTGCCTGGTCGAGCAGGGCGAGCGTGTCGTCGATCTTCGAGAACACGCACCCGCTCACGTACGAGCACGGGTAGCGATCGACCCCGATGATGTCGACCGTGCCGACGTAGGGCGTGTAAGGGTTCTCCGGCCAGTGCGGCTCGATGACCGCCATCGTCGGGTGAGCCGGGTCGAGCGATTTCACGAGGTCGGAGCGCGCCTTCAGGTGCACCGCGGCCAGCGGGCAATCCCAGAGATGCGGCTCGTCCGCGATGTAGTACGCGGCGATCGCAGGGTGGCCCGCGATGGCCTCGACGTGCGTCCGGATCCAGTCGTCCGACTTCTCCCACGTGCACGTCGTGTTGTCGTAGTCGCCGAGCCAGACGAGCGCCTTGACCCCGGCGGGGAGCCCGTCGAGGTAGTCGCGATACGCCCCGCGGTCGAGCGCGGTGAACCCCGTGCCGACGATACGGTCGTACTGCGTGGCGCTCGAGTCTCTCCCCAGGCAGGCACGCACGGCCATTCCCCCGGACGCGGTCGGCGTCGTGGTGGTCGTCGTGCTGCTGCTCGTCGTGGTCGTGGGCGGGGTGGTCGTCGACGTCGGGCAGGGCGGCGTCGTCACCGTCACGGGCACGCTCGGCAGCGACTCGTTGCCGGCATTGTCGATGGCGGAGACGGCATAGCGGTACGACGTCATGGGGGCCAGGCCGGTGTCGGACGTGGACGTGGCCGGCGACAGCACCTGCGTCACGCGGAGTCCGTCGCGATAGAGGTCGTAGCCCTTGAGGCCCGAGTTGCCGCCGTCGACCGAGGCGCTCCAGGCGAGATCGACCTGGGCGCAGCTGACAGCCCTGGCGCTCTGCAAGATCGGCACGGTGGGTGCCACGGTGTCCGCCGCGAGTGGCGTCGTGGCGCTCAGGATGTTCGATGGCGGCGAATACGTGCCCTTCCTGCTGACCGCCCGCACGAGGTAGCTGTACGTCGTCCCGTCGGCGACGCTCGTGTCCCGGAAGAACGGCTGGCTCTTCGAGAGGGTCGCAATCGCGACGAAGCCACCGGACGGATCGGTGCTGCGCTCGACATCGTAGCCCGTGTCGTGAGCATTGCTATCGGTCCAGCTGAGATCGATCTCGTTGCTCGACCGCGCCACCGCCGTCAGCAGATCGGGAGGGACGACGCTCTCCCACCGGTCCTCCCAGGCCTCGAGGGTTTGCGCGCGCACGCAGACGCCGAGGCCTTCGCGCCGACACCGCGAGAGCGTCCGCGTCGCGCAGCCCGAGCGCGGGCGCCCGGACGCGACGCACGCCGCGATCTGCTCCACGCACACCGCACGGCACAGCTTCGCCGAGGGAGCAGCCTGGCTCCGCACCGGGACGAGCGTTGCCCACAACGCCACCACCGCAATCCACCCTCGGCTCATCCCGACTCCCCGCATCTCCGCCCCCTCTTCGCGTCGCGCGAACGGCCCCTTCGGCTTTCCCCGATCGCGTCCGGTCAGTGGGCGCGAGCCTTTGCGACCAGGAACGTGGGCCGGGAACAGGCAAGCAACGAGCCGCCAGCAGCCGCGAGGCTAAACTTCCTGTAGGCACGACACGACAACGGCATAGTCATCCTTCTTTATTTTCCCCCCGCGCCCTCCACCCACCTCTGGGCAGAGGAGCCGCACGAGGAAGCGTTGCTGGTTACGGCCCGGTGGCAGTATCCGTTTGCAAGTTCCGCACCGGTCCGCGCGTCGGTGTGGGAGAAATGGAAAATCACAGAGAACGCCGTCGAGAGGCCGGTGGCCGGATGGGAAGTGTCAGGAACGAGTCACCGTTCTGACAATCGTGTACAAAGCCGGCATCCGCGCGGCATCGGCGAGCCCGCAAGGATCGCGGACTGGCTTGCCCTACGTCAGTCCCGGCACGCTCGCACGTTGGTCGTGGGGGCCGCGTAGGACCGCCGCCGGAGGGCACCGCGGCAGGTCTGGCGGGGCACCCCGGACGATTGGGCACCCGCCGGCCGCGGTTCAGAGTCCGAGGATGCGGTCGTACCGCTTGATACGCGACGCGTCGCCGCTCGAGATCCGGCGGGCGTTCATCTCGACCGCCAGCATGTGGCGCCGGATGTAGCTCGCGGCGAGCTCGGGGCGGCCGTCGGGCACGTCGGCCAGGCAGAGGAGCTCGGCGGCGACCACCACGTCGATCACCATCTCGCTCACGCGCTTGGCGTTGAGCAGCGCGTAGCGCGGGTCGCCGAGGAGCGCGGGCGCCGAGTCGGTGATCCAGCGGATCCCCTCGCACACCTCGGCCACCAGCTCGGGACGGCGGTCGCGCAGCGTCTCGAGCTCGGCTCGCGTGGTCTCGAGCGCCGCGAAGAGCGCGCCCTTGCCCATCTCCTTGAGGGCGAAGCTCGCCTGGATCTCCGACGTCCCCTCGTAGATCGTCGTGATGATCGAGTCCGAGTGATAGTGCCCGGAGGGCGTCTCGGCCATGTAGCCGATGCCGCCGTGGAGCTGGATGCCCTGGCGGGTCACGTGGTTGCTGATCTCGGTCGCGTAGTACTTGCAGAGCGGCGTGAAGAACCGGATGAGCTGCGTATTGTGCTCGAGCTCGGCCTGGAGCGCGGCGCGGTTCCCGTTGGCGGCGTCGCTCTCGAGGTGGTGGCGGAGCGCGTCCGTCATGTCGATCAGCCCGCACGTGCGGTAGAGGAGCGCCCGCGCCGCCTGGATGTTGATCGCCATGAGGGTCAGCATCGACTTGACGAGCGGCTGCTCGAGGATCGGCGCGCCGAACTGCACGCGCTGCGCGGCGTACTCGCGCGCCGCCCGGTACGCCGCCTCGGCGATCCCCACCGCCTGCGCCGCGACGCCGAGCCGCGCGTTGTTCATGAGGTCGAGCATGGCGCGGAAGCCGGCGCCGGCCTTGCCCAGAAGGAAGGCCTCGGCGTGGTCGAACTCGACCACGCAGGTCGGCGAGCCGTGGATGCCCATCTTCCGCTCGACGCGCGCCACGCGGACGCCGTTCGCGCGCCCGTCGGGCAGCGTCACCGGACAGAGCACGAGGGAGAGCCCGTTGGTGGTGCCGCGCGACTGCTCGAAGCTCGCCGCGTCGCGCGCCAGGACCAGGTGCACCTGGGCGCCGCCGTTGGTGATGAAGATCTTGCCGCCGTCGACGAAGTAGCGGCCGTTCTCCTCGGTCACGCGCGTGAGGATGCCGCCCAGATCCGATCCCGCCTGCGGCTCGGTCAGGTCCATGCAGCCCTGCAGCTCGCCGGAGACGAAGCGGGGGAGATACCGCCGCCGGAGCTCGTCGCTGCCGTACTTCTCGATGTCCTGCGCCACGCCCGCCTGGAGCCCGACGATCGTCATCAGGCTCGGGTCGGCGCGCGAGAGCATCTCGATGTAGGCGCAGTTGACCAGGGCGGGCAGACCGTACCCCCCGTACGCGGGGCCGATCGTCAGGCAGAGGAGCCCCGCGGCGCGCAGCTTGTCGTAGCCGGCGGCGATGTGGGGCGGGACGACGACGTGCCCGTTCTCGAGCCGCACCTCCTCGTGCCAGTGATCGCGGGCGCCCGTCTCGATGTCCTCACAGACTTCGCCCGCGGTGCGCAGGATCGTCCGGTAGGTCTCCACTTCCTCGGCGACGTCCGCGCTCGCGCCGCGCAGGCGGAAGTAGCGCTCCCAGTCGAACCGGTGGTCGACGAACAGCTGAATGTCACGGTGGAAGAAGTCCTTCGACATCGTGCTCATGGCAACGAATCGTACCGGGCACTCCCCCGGGACAAAAGCACAGGGCGCTCTTTCCGGCGCCCGGGCATGCCGCGCGCCTGTCAAACGGATGACACCCACCGCACGCGCTCGCAGACGCCGCCTCGTTGAAGGCGTCCACGCCGTGCGCTAGAGCAACGTCGTCGTGGATCGGGTCCGCTCCTGGGCGGCGACGATCGTCTTCCTGCCGGTCTTCGCCCTGATCCTGCTCGCCTTCGACGTCGCACAGCGCCTCGCCCGCCTCTTCGGCCAGCGGCCGCAGGAGTACGTCGCCGGGGCGCTCCAGGTGGCGCTGGTCTGGGCCTTTCGTCTCTGCGGCACGCGACTCGTCGTCGAACGCGCCGGCGGCTTCGCGCCCGGCGGGCGCTACATCGTCGTCGCGAATCACCAGAGCATGTTCGACATCCCCATCCTGGGAAGCCTCCTCTTCTCCAGCTTCCCGAAATACATCTCCAAGCGCTCGCTCGGGCGCTGGATCCCGAGCGTGTCGTACAACCTCCGCCGGGGCGGCCACGTGCTGATCGAGCGCAGCGACGGGCCCGCGGCCCTGGCCGCCATCCGCGAGCTCGGCGCCCGCGTGCGCACCGGGCAGGCCTCGGCGGTGATCTTCCCGGAGGGCACCCGCGCCCGGCGCGGCACGCTCGGGAAGTTCAAGCGGGCGGGAACCCTCGCGCTCCTCGATGCGGCGCCCGATGCACCCGTCCTCCCCGTCGTCATCGACGAGTCGTGGCGGCTCCTCTACCACAACTGCCTCCCGGTGCCGTGGGGCGTACGCGTCTACGTGCGCCTCGGGCCGCCGATCGCGCGCCGGCGGGGCGAGGACCCGGCCGCGCTCCTCGACCGCGTCCACGACGAGATCGCGGCCACCCTGGCGCGCCGTCGCGCAACGGCGGGCGGGTCGTGCGTCGACGCACCCGCCGTCGCGGCCGCTCCGTCCGGCTGAGTCCCCGTCGGCTTGCAATTGTCTCGAGCATTTGTCATGGAGGAAATGTCCACTTGTTTGTGCGCGATCCCGTCGCGTCCGTTCCCACGGCGTTCGGTTCACGCCCAGCATGTGACAAAAGCCAAGGAGGCCCCCGGGGGCCAGGAGTGAACCGATGGGTAAGAAGATCTTTGTTGGGAACCTGTCCTTCGACACGACGAGCGCCGACCTGGAGTCGCTGTTCTCGCAGGCAGGTACGTGCACGTCCGCCACGGTCATCACCGACCGAGACACCGGACGCTCGCGCGGCTTCGGCTTCGTCGAGATGAGCTCGGCGAGCGAAGCCCAGAAGGCGATCGCGGAGCTCAACGGGCGCGAGCTGCAGGGCCGGACGCTGAACGTCAGCGAGGCACGCGAGCGTTCGGGCGGCGGCGGCGGCGGTGGCGGCGGCGACCGGCCGCGCGGCGGCGGCGGCGGCTTCGGCGGTCGCCGGCGCTAGCAGCAGCTCGCGCCACCGCTGATCCTCGCGCGCCCTTCACCCGCGGGCGCGGAAGTGGCAAGGTAGGAAGCCGTGCTTTCGGCGGCGGCCGTGCCCTGGCTCTTCTGCGGCGGGAGTGTCGTGGGCGCCTGGTTCACGTACAACGCCTTCCGGCCGATTCGCACCGCGGCCCGGCGCTCGGTCATGAGCTTCTTCGCGGGCTGGCTGACCACCGAGCTCGCACTCCACCACCTCGCCTGGCAGGCGCTGCTGACGGCCGCGTTCGTGTGGGCGGGCGCCCTCGCCGCCTGGCCCGGCGTGCTCGGCCTGGCCGTCACGCTCGGGTCGTGGGCCGGGCTCGCCCGCTGCTATCAGGTGGCGCGCCGGGCCGAGGCCGTGGTCGAAGACGCGCTCCGCGAGGGCCTTGGCGCGCCGTACCGCGAGGAGATCCTGCCCGCGGTCCGGGAGAAGTTCGCCCCGGCCCTCGACTGGCGGCAGATCCTCGTGCCGCTCCCGGTCTGGCATCGCGACGTCGAGCGGGTGCGCGACGTCACCTACGCCCGGCCGGGCAGCGTGGCCCTGGAGCTCGACGTCTACCGCCCGCGTGCCGCGTCCGCCGGCTGCCCGACGCTGCTCCAGATCCACGGCGGCGCCTGGATCCTCGGCAGCAAGAACGAGCAGGGCATCCCGCTCATGCGCCACCTGGCGTCGCGCGGCTGGGTGTGCGTCAGCGCGAACTATCGCCTGAGCCCGCGCGCCACCTTTCCCGACCACCTGATCGACTGCAAGCGCGCCGTGCAGTGGATCCGCGAGCACGGCGCGGGCTACGGGGCCAACCCCGACTTCCTCGTGGTGACCGGCGGCTCGGCGGGCGGCCACCTGGCGGCCCTCGTGGCCCTCACCGCCAACGACCCCGAGTACCAGCCCGGCTTCGAGAGCGCGGACACGTCGGTCTCGGGCTGCGTGGCGTTCTACGGCGTCTACGACTTCACCAACCGCTCCGGCGCCTGGCTGCACCAGGGGCTCACCCGCCTGCTCGAGCGCCGCGTGATGAAGGTGTCGCTGGCGACCGCGCGCGAGGCGTACGAGAAGGCCTCCCCGATCGCGTGCATCACGGCCGGCGCCCCGCCCTTCTTCGTCATCCACGGCACGCACGACACGATGGTGCCGGTGGCGGAGGCACGCGCGTTCGCACATGGCCTGCGCGGCGCCACCGGCGGCCCCGTCGTCTACGCCGAGATCCCCGGCGCGCAGCACGCCTTCGATATCTTCCCTTCGGCGCGCAGCCTCTTCGTCATCCACGGCGTCGAGCGCTTTCTCGCCCACCTCTACAGCCGCTACCTGGCCGCCCGCGACGGCGCCACCGGCCCGGACGTCCTGGCGGTGGTGGGCGCGCCCGGCTCCCGATGAGCGCCGCCGAGTTCGGGGTCGACGTCGCCCTGGGCGCGGACGGGGTGGCGTGGCTCGTGCTGCGCAACCCCGCACGCCGCAACGCCGTCCGCCTCGAGATGTGGCAGGCGATCCCCGCTGCCGTGCGCACGCTCGCCGCCGACCGCACCACGCGCGTGCTCGTCATGCGCGGTCACGGCGAGGAGGCGTTCGCCTCGGGCGCGGACATCTCGGAGTTCGCCACCCACCGGCGCGATGCCGCCGCGGCGGCCGCCTACGAGGAGACGACCGCGCACGCCTTCGAGGCGCTGCTCGCCGTCGAGCAGCCGGTGGTGGCGATGATCCACGGGGCGTGCGTCGGCGGCGGGCTCGCGCTTGCCGCCTGCGCCGATCTTCGCATCGCGGCAGACGACGCGCGGCTCGCGCTGCCCGCCGCCCGGCTCGGTCTCGGGTACCATTTCAGCGGCGTCGAGCGCCTCGTGCGCCTGGTCGGGCCGTCGGCCGCGGCCGAGATCTTCTTCACCGCGCGGCCGTACACGGCGGCCGAGGCGCTCCGGATCGGCCTCGTGAACCAGGTCGTGCCCAAGGCGGAGCTCGAGACGTTCACGACGCAGTACGCTGGTGCGATCGCGAGCAACGCGCCGCTCACGCTCCGCGCCGCCAAGCGCGCCATCGTGGAGAGCCAGCGCGATCCCGGCGCGCGCGACCTCGCCGCGGTCCGGCGCACCATCGCGGCCTGCTTCGAGAGCGCCGACTACGCCGAGGGCGTGCGGGCGTTCAGCGAGAAGCGCGCACCCCGGTTCCGGGGCGACTGAGGGCGGCGTGGTCCGCCGGCCTTTCGGCTGGACCGGCGTCCCGGTGCCGGTCATCGGGCAGGGCACCTGGAACCTGGAGCGCGCCGGCCGCGCCGAGGCGGTGGCGGCCCTCCGGCGCGGCCTCGACGCCGGCATGACACACGTCGACACCGCCGAGATGTACGGCGCGGGCCGCGTCGAGGAGCTCGTCGGTGAGGCGATCGCCGGCCGGCGCGACGAGGTCTTCCTTGTCTCCAAGGTGTTGCCCGAGCATGCCTCGTTCGCCGGCGTGCTCGCCGCCTGCGAGGCGAGCCTCCGGCGGCTCGCGACCGACCGCCTCGACCTCTACCTCCTGCACTGGGCGAGCCGCCACCAGATCGAGCAGACGATCGCGGGCTTCGAGCGGCTGGTGCGCGACGGGAAGATCCGCCACTACGGCGTCAGCAACTTCGACACGGGCGAGCTCGAGCGGGCCCTGGCGCTCGCGGGGCCGGATCGCATCGCGTGCAACCAGGTCCTGTACCACCTCGAGGAGCGCGCCATCGAGCACGCGGTCCTGCCGTGGTGCGAGCGCCACGGGATGGCCGTCGTCGCCTACAGCCCCTTCGGCTCGGGCCGTTTCCCGGGCGCGCGGAGCCCCGGCGGGCGGCTGCTCGCGGAGATCGCGCAGGCACGCGGCGCCACTCCCCGGCAGGTCGCGCTCGCCTTCCTCGTCCGCCGCGCCGGCGTGTCCACGATCCCGAAGGCCGCGCGCGTCGAGCACGCGCTCGAGAACGCCGCCGCCGGCGAGCTCACGCTCTCGGCCGAGGAGGAAGCCCGCCTCGATCGGGCGTTCCCCCGCGGGCGACCTGGACGCGGCGTCCCGGTCCTCTGAGACCCGCTTCACGGTCGAGAAGATTCGCGCCTCGGGTATCCTCCCCGGGTCAGCTCCGGAATTCTCCCGGTTTTCGACACTGACCCCCGCAGTTAACGGTGAGCATCGGATGCGAGGGGGCGAACGATCAAGGCGGGGATACCCTCAAGGTATCGGCTACGGCGCCAGGCTGACCGAAATGTGGGCGCGTCGGGACGGTGGTCGCGCTTCGGCGGACGCGCGTCTTGGAGCCGCTCGAAGCGCCTGACAACCGCCGGTGAGCGGCCGACATCGAGCGTCGCGTAGCCGTCCGAGTGGACGATGACTGCGGCCCCATGCGGGCAGAGGTAGGCCGGAGCGTGAATTGTCTGGAGAAATCGGACATGGGCGGCTCGTCCGATTGCCGTGACCCACCGAATAGCGCGGCGATGCACGCGCTGCGATTCGACACGAAAGGTGCCACCGCGACCGCGGCGGAGGTGACTGCACCCGAGCGCGGTCCCCTCAGTTGGCGGGCCGAACAAGAAAGGGGAATTCACAGCCATGCGATACAGACGAGTTCACCGAATCGGATTTGTTGTGGCGTTGACCGCGATGCTGGCGCTGTCGCCGCTCGCGGGGCCGGTGCCGTCGGCCTGGGCGCAGAACCCGCCACCGACGCCCGCCGATAAGATCCAGGTCTCGGCCTCGACCATCGAGGTCATGGACAGCACACAACCCCAACCCGTGACCCTCCTGAGTGTGGTGTTTCGAACGTCCAACCCGGCGGACCTCCTGATCCGGTTCACCGGGGAGTGCGCGCTCTTCACCGACGTGATGTCACCCGACGGCAACTCCAAGGCCAACGTCAAGATGTGGGTCGAGCTCGACGGCGTGCCCGTGCCGGTGACGTCCGACCCGGCCAAGGGCGGCCCCGACGACGGCAAAGTGGTCTTCTGCAATCGCGAGGTCCAGCTCACCAGCCCGGACGTGATCGACCTCTTCCTGAGGACGCGTGAGTCGCACGCCTTCCAGTGGGGCGCGCTCAACGTCGGGAACCAAGTGCACACCCTCGAGGTGAAGGCGCAGCTCGACGTGCTCGTGACCGGCGGCGGGGCCGCCGAGGCCGCGGTGGGGAAGCGGGTCCTGATCATGGAGCCCGTCCACCTCGAACACGACGCCGCCTTCTAGCCGAAGTCTGAGCTGAGTCTCCTGTCCCGAGCGGGGCGGCCTTCACCGGCCGCCCCGGCTCTCTCAGGGCCCGAGGACGCGCTCCCGAAGCGCCGGCAGCACCATCTCGACGGGCTCGTCGAGCTTCACGTCGGCGGCCGCGTCGTACGGTGTCTCGGACGCGGTGAGGATCGCGGTCCGCGCCCCCGCGCGTGCGGCGATCGGAAACATCTCGTTCACCGGCCCGACGACGAGCGACGTGCCGGCGGCGACGAACAGGTCGGAGGCGGCCGTCTCGCGGAGCGCGCGGGCGAGATCTGCCTCGACCAGCACCTGACCGAAGGAGATGGTCGCCGGCTTCCACGGCCCGCCGCAGGGGCAGCGCGGCACGGCCGTGCCGGCCTCCCATGCTTCCTGCGCCACCGCGCGCTCGGCGCGCCGGTGGCATGCCATGCACTCGACCTCGGAGTCCGTGCCGTGGATGGTGACGAGCCGCTCACGCGGAAAGCCGCTCCGCTCGTGCAGGCCGTCGACGTTCTGGGTGACGAGGAGATGGAGGCGGCCTGCGACCGCCAGGTCGGTGAGTGCGCGGTGGCCCGCGTTCGGCAGGGCCGTCCCGATGAGCTGCCAGGTCTCGCCCTTGTAGCGCCAGTAGCGCTCGCGCGCGTCCTCGTCGGCGAGGAACTCCGGGAGCGGGACGGGCCGGTAGCGCTCCCAGCGGCCGCCGGGCGAGCGGAAATCGGGGATGCCCGAGGCGGTCGAGAGGCCGGCGCCGGTGAGGACGACGACCCGGCGCGCCTGGCGCCAGAGGGCGGCAAGCTCGTCGAGACCCGTCATCCGCTCAAGAGGGCATGCAATCGCGGCCGGCGCAATATCGTGGCCGCGCTTCCGTCTGGCGCCCGCCGTCCTCGACGTTCCGGTCGAAGGCAGCGCGAAGGAGTTGCGGGAGGACAGCGGAGTGGTATGCGTCGAGCGGATGAGCCTCACGCACCTCACGGTCCGGGTGAGAAACCCACGCGACCCCCGCCGCTACAGCGACGTCGAGATGCTCGTCGATTCAGGAGCCCTCTACGCCGTGCTGCCGGCGCCGCTGCTCCGGCGGCTCGGCATCCGCCCGGACGGCAAGGAGCGATTCAACCTGGCGGATGGCAGCCACGTCGTGCGCGAAACCGGCACTGCCATCTTCGAGATCGACGGGCGGCGGCGCGGGTCCCCCGTGATCTTCGGCCGCCGCGGCGACGCCAGCCTGATGGGCGCCCTCACCCTGGAGGCGCTCGGGTTGATGCTCGACCCGCTGAAGCGCCGCCTGCGTCCGCTCCCCTTGTTGCTGGTGTGAGCAGCGAGGCGCGCGAGGCGGTGCCCCTTCCCGCCCGACGTTCGCTACTTCGCGGACGCCAGCTCGTCGTCGATGACGTTCTTGAACGCCTCGAAGGGCTGCGCTCCCACGAGCAGCCGGCCGTTGACCACGAAGGACGGCGTGCCGGTCACGCCGACCGAGGAGCCCTCGGCCATGTCGGCCTTCACCTTGTCCAGCGTCTTCTTGTTGTCGAGGCAGTCGTCGAACTTGGCCTGGTCGATCTTCGCGTCGGCGAGGATGGCGTGCGCCTTGTCCTTCAGGTTGTCGGCCGTGATGTCCTTCTGCTGCTCGAAGAGCCCCTTGTAGAGCGTCCAGAAGGCGTCGGGCTTCTGCTGCTTGGCGCACTCGGTCGCCACCGCGCCGGCCTGCGCCCAGGGGTGGAACGGCAGCGGATAGTGCTTGTAGTAGAACTTGACCTTGTCGCCGTACTCCTTGAGGACCTGCTGCTCGATCGTGTTGTAGCCCCTGGAGCAGAAGGGGCACTGGAAGTCGGAGAACTCGACCACCGTCACCTTCGCCGCATCCGGGCCGCGCGACGGCTCGCCCTTCAGCGTGATCTTCGCCATCACCGCCTTGGAAGGGTCGACCGTCAGGTCCTCGGTGTCGCCGAAGATGATGTAGTGTCCGTCAGCCGAGACGGTGAACCCCACCGTCTTCACGTTCGGCGGGTCGCCGATCTGGAGGTCGCCCTGCTTGGCCCCCTTGATGGCCGAGTCGCGCAGGTTCGCGACCGCCACCTTCTGGGCAGGCGGGAGGTTGGCCTTCTTGCGGTAGTACCGGATCACCTGCTCGGGATCGGGCCCGGCAGCCTGGGCCCCCAGGGCAAGCACACCAACCAGCAGGCTGCCGAGCAGCCATCCACGTCGGACTCGAGTCATGTCGCCTCCTTGCGAAATCTGGGGTGACCACGCGTTTGCCAGCCGGGGCCGCTCCCGTCAAGCGACCGCGTTCCGTCCGACCCGCCTCGAACGTTCCTTTTGACAGGCGCGTGCGACCGATGAATGCCAGGAGCCCGATGCCCTCCCGAGCCCTCCTCGCGGCGATCGAGCGCCAGCGCCGGCGCGTCTGGGGCCTCTGCTACCGGATGACCGGGCTGCGCAGCGAGGCCGACGACCTGAGCCAGGAGGCCATCGCGCGCGCGATCGAGCGCGAGCCGGGCCTCGCGCACCGCGAGGGGCTCGAGGGCTGGCTCTTCCGCATCGCCACGACCGTCTGCCTCGACCACCTCCGACGCCGGAAGATCGAGCGCCGCGCGACCGAGCTCGCCGACCCGTTGCCCACGCCGGAGCTCTCCGCCGCCGACGCCGGCCCGGAGGCTGCCGTCATCCTGCGCGACGACGTCCGCTTCGCCGTGGTGGTGGCGCTCCAGCACTTGCCCCCACGGCAGCGGGCCGCCCTCATCCTGCACGAGGTCCTCGACCGGCCGCTCGCCAGCGTCGCCCGCGCGCTCGGCACGAACCCCAGCGCCGCCAAGCAGCTCATCGTCCGCGCCCGGCGGGCCCTCGCGGCGGCGCGGGTCCACACCGACGTCGATGTGCCGGTCGATCGCGCGGTGGTCGACCGCCTGGTGCATGCGATCGAGACCCGCTCGGTCGAGGCCTTCACGGCGCTCCTCGCCGACGACGTCTGGGGCGTCACCGACGGCGGCGGCCGCGTGCGGGCGTCGACCAAGCCCGTCTTCGGCGCCCGCGCCGTTGCGCGTCTCTGGGCCGCCGCCAACCAGCGCCAGGTCCTGGCGGTCGCCGCCCGCGCCCGTGCGTTGAATGGCGAGCCCGCCGTGGTGGTCACGCTCCCGACCGCGGGCGACGCGGTGATGGCGTCGATCCACGTCGAGACACGTCGCGGCCGCATCGTGGCCCTGCGCGTCGTGCGCGACCCCGAGAAGCTCGCCAACCTGCAATTGATCGCCGCGGAGGCCGGATGACGATCGCCATCGGCGCGCTCGTCCTGGCGCTCCTCGAGCGCCTGGAGCGGCTCCGCTTCCGGGCGTCGCCGCTGTGGCGCGCGCACGCGGCGAGCGACGTGATCTACCTGCTGACGGGCTACGTGGCCGGCGGCTCGCTCGCCCTCGCCTACATCGTCGCGACCAGCCACTGGCTCGGGCGCATCGGCCTGCCGCGGCTGGCGGCGCCGCGCTGGGCGAGCGTGCCGCTGGCGCTCGTCGCGCTCGACCTGGGCAACTACGCGGCCCACTGGCTGCTGCATCGCGTGGACGCCCTCTGGGAGTTCCACAAGGCGCACCACTCGAGCCCGACGCTCGACTGGCTCGCGACCTTCCGCTCGCACCTCGTCGAGCAGACGCTCCGCCGGCTCGTCGCCCCTGCCCTGCTGATCGTCGCCGGTCTTCCGCCCGACGCGGTGGTCGTCGCGGCTTCCCTGTTCACCGCGTGGGCCATGCTCAATCACTCCAACCTCGCGCTCGACCTCGGGTTCCTCGAGCGCGTCCTGGTCACGCCGGCACTCCACCGCGTGCACCACGTCCCGCGCACGACGGAGCGGAACCTGGGCACCGTGTTCGTCTTCTGGGATGCGCTGCGCGGGACGCTCGTACGTACGGGACCCGCGCCGGACTGCGTCTTCGGCGTGCCGGGCGAGGCGGAAGCATATCCTCAGGGCTGGCTCGCGCAGCTCCTCGAGCCGGTGCGTCGAGTCAGCCGACTGCCGATGCCGGTCAGCGGCCGCGGCCGCGCTCGGCGACTACCGTTTTGAACCGCGCCGTACGAGCGTGAACGGGGCCGAGGGCAGTCAACTTCTTGTCCCCGAAACCGCGTGGCTTGCGCGTCGCTCCATGGCCATCGCTGCACGCAGGCATGTTTCCTGCTCGGGCGGAGGGTGATGGAGTCAGACGACGCTCGCGAGTATGAAGCCGTCCTGCGCAACCGCGCGCAGAGTCTGTCGCTCCAGCGCGCAATTTCAGCGCATCGCTCCGCCCGCATCAGGGAGAGAAGCCGGCTCCTGCGTGCCCAAGCGACGGCCGCCCGCCGTTGTGCTCCGGAAACGGCGAACGGCGACTGAGCGTCGACGAGGTCAGCCGAGCGCGAAGCCGAGGACGCCCTCGAGCTCGGCGAGCGCGGCCGCGGGATCCGCGACCTTGATCGTCGTCATGCCGAGCGCGCGGGCGGCCTTCAGGTTCGCGCCGATGTCGTCGAGGAAGACCGCCTCCGCGGGGGCGACGCGGAGCGCCTCGCAGGCGCGCTGGAAGATACGGGGGTCGGGCTTCCGCAGCCCGATCGCCGCGGACTCGATGAAGACGTCGAAGTGCGGCCGCAGGACGCCCGTGCCCGCGTCCTCGGTGATCCAGTTGTTGGTGAGCGCGGCGGCCAACAGCCCGTGCGCCCGGATGCGGCGGATCGCCTCCAGCATCGCCGGCCGGGGCACGGTGGCGGCGGCGACCAGCTCCATCAACGCGCGCGCCGCGATGTGGCGGCCGGCCGCCTCGCAGTCGCGCTCGAAGGCCGGGTAGAACTCCTCGAGCGTGAGCTCGCCGCGCTCGAGCTGCGACCAGGCGCCGGCCTGGCCGGTCGCCACCACCACCCGGTTGATGAAGCCCGCCGGGATGGCATGTCTGCGCTCGTAGGCCGCGATCGCCTCGAGCGGCGAGCCGACGACGACACCGCCGAGGTCGAAGATGACGGCGCGATACGCCATCCCGCGACCTTAGCGGAACGCCGGCGGGGCTCGCCAGCTCCTGGCGTGTGGCCCGGCGGTGTGCGAGGCTCGGCTGGTGCACCGGCGCCGGCTGCTCGGGCTCCTCGAGTCGTACCTCGCGCGCTACCCCGAGGAGCAGGCACGCGTCGAGCGCATCCGCCGCTTCGTCGAGACGCACGCCGACTGCTTCGAGCGCACCTGCCGCGACGGGCACGTGACCGGCTCCGCCTGGATCCTCTCCGCCGACCATCGCCACGTCCTCCTCGTCCACCACCGAAAGCTCGGCCGCTGGCTCCAGCCGGGCGGCCACGCCGATGGCGAGCCCGACCCGCTGAGCGTCGCGTTGCGCGAGGCGCGCGAGGAGTCCGGCCTCGCCGAGCTCGCGGCGCTCGCCGAGGAGCCGCTCGACGTCGACGTCCATGCGATCCCGGCATGCGGGCACGAGCCGGCTCATCTGCACTACGACATCCGCTACCTCCTCGTCGCCGCGCCCGGACAGGAGCTCCGCCGGAGCGAGGAGTCGACCGCCCTCCAGTGGTTCGAGCGCCGCCGTCTGACGGCGCTCCTCACCGAGAAGAGCCTGCTCCGCATGGAGCGGAAGACGCGCGCGGCGTTGGCGGCGCGGCGCTAGACGAGGAGAGCCGCATGATCGAGTGGAGCGAGCAGCACGAGCTGATCCGCGAGACGTTCCGCCGCTTCGTCGAGGCCGAGATCAAGCCGAATCTCCGCGAGCTGGAGCACGGCGACACCCCGCCGTACGCGGTGCTTCGCAGGATGATGGCCACCTTCGGCATCGACCAGGTGGCGCGCGCCCGGTTCGAGCGGCAGATCGCGCGCGACAAGGCCGCGGCGGCCGGCGAGCCGCCTCCGGCCGAGCGCCCGGCGGGTCCCGAGGCGGCCGACGCGGCGGCCATGCAGCTGATCCCCGTGATCGAGCTCTGCCGCTACTGCCCGGGCATGGTGACCGCGCTAGGCGTGAGCGTCGGCCTCACGGCCGCCGCGATCATGGCCCGCGGGACCATCCGACAGAAGGAGCGCTGGGGGCTGCCCCTCCTCACCCTCGAGAAGATCGGCGCCTGGGCCATCACCGAGCCCGGATCCGGCTCCGACGCCTTCGGCGGCATGAAGTCGACGGCCCGGCGCGACGGCGACCGCGGCTACGTGCTGAACGGCAGCAAGACCTTCATCACCAACGGCCCCTATGCCGACACGATCGTCTTCATCTGCAAGCTCGACGAGGGCAACGACCCGCGGGAGCGCAAGGTCCTGAGCTTCATCCTCGACGGCGATCTTCCGGGCCTCACCCGCTCGAAACCGATGCGCAAGATGGGCCTCCACTCCTCGCCCACGGGCGAGCTCTTCCTCGAGGACGTGCGCGCCGGCCGCGAGCGGCTGCTCGGCGAGACGGAGGACGCTCCCGCACGCGCCGGCGCCAAGCACACCTTCTCGCAGGAGCGCGCGGGCGTGCCGGCGATGGCGCTCGGCATCGTGAGCCAGTGCCTCGACCTCTGCGTCGACTACGCGCGCACGCGCGTGCAGTTCGGCCGGCCGATCGGGGAGTTCCAGCTGATCCAGCTGAAGCTCGCCCGGATGGAGGTGGCGCGCATGAACCTCCAGAACATGATCTTCCGCCAGATCGAGATGGCGGGCGCCGGCAAGCGGATGACGCTCGCCGAGGCGTCGGCAGCCAAGCTCTACGCCGCGCAGGCCGCCATGGACGTGGCGCTCGAGGCCGTCCAGCTCTTCGGCGGCAACGGCTACATGGCCGAGTTCCAAGTGGAGCAGCTCTGCCGCGACGCCAAGGTGCTGCAGATCTATGCCGGCACGGATGAGATCCAGGTGTCGCAGATCGCGCGCAGCCTGCTGCGCGGCTGAGGCGGCGCGCTACGCCCTCCTGCCGAGGCTGAACGACGGTCGCGGCCCGGTTGGCGGCGCCTCGACCTCGACGGAGCCACCCTTCGCCAGCGCGGTGAGCGCCGCGCCGATCCGCCCCACCGGCAGGACGGCGTCGACGTGGTGATAGACGATCGCATTCCGCGGCATCGACGGGTGACGCGCCTCGGCGGGATCCTGGACGATCGAGATCCCGCCGGCTGCTTTGATCGCGATCAGCCCGCGCAGGCCGTCGTCACCGCCACCCGAGAGGAGCACGCCCACGACCCCGGGGCCATCCGCCGCCGCCGCTGAGCTGAAGAGCGGGTCGACGGCCGGCCGCGTGTGGTGCTCCTTCGGGCCCCGGTTGACGCGCACACGGCCGTCCTCCACGACCATGTGCATGTCGCGCGGCGCCAGGTAGATCCGCTGCGGCTGGAGCAACTCGCCGTCCACCGGCTCGACGACGGCGAGCGCCGTCGTGCGTCCGAGGACGGCCGCGAGGTCACCCCCGAAGAGGGGGCTTCGATGGACGACGGCCGCGATCGCGCCGGGAAAGTCGGCCGCCAGCTGCGAGAAGAGCGAGCACAGCCCTTCGACACCTCCTGCCGACGCGCCGATCGTGACGAGGTCACGCCGGATACGCTCTTCGTTCACGAGCATCCTGCTCCCGCGCGGCCTCCGCCGAGGGCTCGTTGGCGATCGCCTCCGACCCGGTCGCGCCCGCGTCAGTCGGAAGTGTCACCATGTCCCGCTCCGCCTCGCTCGAGACGGTTGCGGCGAGCCGACGCCGGAGCGCTATCCGGCGTACGAAAATCGCCGCGGCCGTGACCTGCTCCAGGAGGCGCGTAGCACGCTCCGCTGCGTCGAAGGCGCGCGCAGCGGCCTTCCGCGCCCTCTCTGCCGCTTCCCGGACTCCTTGCCTGGCAACCATCCCCGCGCGTCACGACGGGCGCGGCGGCTCGTCGACCTGAACGTCTCCCCAAATCGCCGGCGCCCGCAATACCCGGCGCCGCGCCCCTCTGCCCCGGTTTTTGGGTGAGACGAGACAGCATTCCCATCCGCGGCCGTCTCGTTGACAAGCGCTCGGGCACGCGCCTACAGTCCATCTTCGCCGCTCTCGCCCCGGCGGTGTGTCTGATGTGCGGCTGCTGCCTCGGGCCAGAGGCGGGGTGGGGGAATTTGATCGCATACGAACAGGCAGCGTTCGACGCCGTGGCCATCGGCGCCTCGGCCGGGGGCGTTACCGCGCTGCAAACGGTGGTCGGTGCGTTGCCGGCCCGCTTCCCCGCCGCGGTCTTCGTCGTCCAGCACCTCGACCCACGCCACAAGAGCTTGCTCGCGGACCTGCTCGGCCGCCACGCCCGCGTGGCCGTCAAGGAGGCGGTCAACGGCGAGCGCATCCAGCCGGGCACCGTCTATATCGCGCAGCCCGACACGCACCTCCTGGTGGCGAGCGGCCACATCTCGCTCACCAGCTCGGAGCTGGTCCACTTCACGCGCCCCTCGGTCGACCTCCTGTTCGAGTCGGTGGCCGCGGCCTACCGGGACCGCGCGATCGGGGTCATCCTGACCGGCTCGGGCCTCGACGGGGCCACCGGCATTCGTGCCATCAAGGAGCAGGGCGGCACGACCATCACCCAGGACCCCGCCGACGCCGACCACCCGAGCATGCCGGCGAACGCCTACGCGACGGGGTGCATCGACTTCAAGCTGCGGCTGGAAGACGTGGGCGCCGCGATCGTTCGGCTGGTCCTGGCGAGCGGAACCGCCGCACCGGACAACATCCGATGAGCGAGCGCCCGGACGCGCCCGACGTCAAGGACGACGACGAGGCCGGCGCGGAGCGCAGCGCGGAGGCTGGGGACCCCGGCTTCCGCAAGCTCCTCGACAAGCTGCACCTCGAGCACAACTTCGACCTCCGACAGTACAGGGAGGGCTCGCTCCTCCGGCAGGTGCGCCGCCGGATGCACCAGGTCCGCATCACCGATTTCGAGGCCTACATCCGCTACCTCAACGGCAACCGGGACGAGTACGCCCAGCTCCTGAACGTCATCCTGATCAACGTCACCCGCTTCTTCCGCGACCCGGAGGCCTGGCGGCTCGTTCGCGAACGCATCCTCCCCGTGCTGATCGAGGAGGCGGCCACGACGCACAGCCTGCGCCTGTGGAGCGCGGGCTGCTCGTCGGGCGAGGAGCCGTACACCCTCGCGATGCTGGTCGCCGAATGTCTGCGCGGGTCGCAGAACGACTACGACGTCAAGATCTACGGCACCGACATCGACGAGGACGCGCTCGCGACGGCGCGCGCGGGGCTCTACCGGCTCGAGGCGCTGAAGGACGTGCCGCGTGAGCTCTTCGACGGCTACTTCGTGGCCGAAGGGCAGGCGTACCGAATCCGGCGGGACGTGAGGAAGTGGTGCATCTTCGGGCGCCACGACCTGACGCAGGACTCGCCGCTCACGCACATCGACCTGCTCGTCTGCCGCAACGTGCTCATCTACTTCGACACCGAGCTGCAGGACCGCCTCCTGCCCCGATTCCAGTACGCCATCCGGGAGCGCGGCTACCTCTTCCTCGGCAGGGCGGAGTCGATGCTCGCGCGCTCGCGCCGCTTCGTGCCGGTCGACTTCAAGTGGCGGATCTTCCAGAGGGTCACTTCGCCGGAGCTCGTGGGGAAGCCGGCGCTGGCCGGCGACGAGCTACCGCCGCCGCGAGCCTCGGCACGTCACGCGCGCGGGGAGGCCACGGGTGCGCTCCGGGTCGAGGGCGTGCTGGAGGCGCTGCAGTCGGCGGTCATGGTGATCGACCCGGCGGACACGATCGCCGTGTGGAACCCCGCCGCCGAGCTGCTTTACGACATCCCGGCGGACAGCGCGCTCGGCAAGAAGTTCCGCGACCTCGACATCAGCTACCGGATGGAGGGGCTCCGCTCCCGGGTCGAAGAGGTGAAGGCGAGCCTGGCCCGCACGCGCGTCGCCGACGTCGCCTTCCCGCGCCGCTCGGGTGACGTCCTCCACGTCGCCCTTTCGATCGCCCCGCTCTTCGACGAGCGCCGCCGCCTCTCGGGCATCCTGGTGGTGGCCGACGACGTGAGCGGGCAGGCACGCCTGCGCGAGGAGATCAACCGCATCTCCGAGCAGTCCGCCACGGCCAACGAGGAGCTCCAGTCGACCAACGAGGAGCTCGAGACCACCAACGAGGAGCTGCAGTCGACCAACGAGGAGCTCGAGACCACCAACGAGGAGCTCCAGTCGACCAACGAGGAGCTCGAGACCACGGTCGAGGAGCTGCAGTCGATCAACGCCGAGCTGGCGACGCTGAACGCCGAGCTCGAGAAGCGGACGGCCGAGCTGAACCGCCTGGACCAGCTCCACCAGAGCGTCGTCAACGCGCTCGAGCAGGGCCTCTTCGTGCTGGACGAGGCCTTCACCGTGCGGACGTGGAACCGCGCGGCCGCCGCGATGTGGGGCCTGCGGGCGGACGATGCGCTCAACCGCGACTTCTTCTCCCTGCCGATCGGCGAGGCGACGGCGGTCCTTCGTGCGCCTGCGGAGGCCGTGCTGGCGAAGAGATCGCGGCAGGTGGTCGAGCGGGTGCCGTACCTGCAGCAGGGGAACAGCCGGAAGGTGACCGTCGAGCTGCACCCTCTGGTGGCGGGCGATGCCGCGGTGGGCGTCCTCGCGATCGCAGCGAGCGGGCAGGCGAGAGGAAGCGACCGGTAGGAGTGGGCGCATGGCGGAGGGGATCCTGGAGCGGGCGGTGCTCGAGGCGCTGGCCGCCGCGGGGCTGCCGACTGCCCTCGTGGATGGGACGGCCCCCTTCAGAGTGCGCTGGGCGAACGCCGCCTTCGCGCGCAGCCTGAGGCTCGGGGCGGCGGCCGACGGCCGGCCGCTTCTCGAGCTCCTGGGCGGCAACAACGAGGGCCTGGCCACGATCCTCCGGGGGCTCCGCGACGAGGGGCTGTCGGTGGTCGTCGGCTCCCGCAGTCGCACGCGCGAGCGCGAGCGCGAGCTGAGCCTCTTGCCGGTCCCGGGACCCGACCGCGAGCCGGCCGTCCTGGTGCTCGCCCACGATGTCACCGAGCGCGAGGAGACCCGGCGGCGGCTCGAGGCGGAGAACCTCCGCCTCGCGCTGTTCGCGAGCGTGGCGCGGCGGGTGGCCTCCATCGAGTTCGTCGACCCCTTCCACCCCAACCCGCGCCCCCCCGGCAGCTCGTCTGGATCCGGACCCGCGGCCCGCTTCCCGACTCGCTGCTCCTGCACCAGTGCGTCGCGGCCTATGCCTCGGACCTGACCCTCCTCGACACCGCGACGCTCCCGCACGCGATCGCCTGGAACGACGGCCGCTACATCATGGCGAGCCTCGACCATGCGATGTGGTTCCACCGCCCCTTCCGGGCCGACGAGTGGCTGCTGTACGCGCAGGAGAGTCCGTCGGCGTCGGGCGCGCGCGGCCTGGCGACGGGTCGCCTGTTCACGCGCGAGGGGCGGCTGGTGGCGTCGGTGGCGCAGGAGGGGCTGATGCGTCCGGTGGCGCAACGGCGCGGGTGAGGGGCGCGGCCGGCCTCGCCGCGGGCGGCTGAACCAGCGAAGCCGCCGTGCGCCCCACGGCCACGAACGCGACCGCTGCCAAACTCAGAAATCCTCGGCGCCGTGCGGCATCGACGGCGTTGCTGCCGGCTTCTCCTCCTTCGGCTTCTCGGCCACCATCGCCTCGATGGTGAGGAGGAGCCCCGCGACCGACGCCGCGTTCTGGAGCGCCGTCCGCACCACCTTGGTCGGGTCGATGATGCCCGCCTTGATCAGGTCCTCGTACTCCTCGGTGGCGGCGTTGAACCCGAAGGCGCCCTTGGCCTCGCGCACCTTCTCGAGCACCACCGCCCCGTCCTGCCCCGCGTTGCGGGCGATCCAGCGCAGCGGCTCCTCGAGGGCCCGCCGCACGATGTTGACGCCCGCCCGCTCTTCCTCGTCGAGCTTGAGCGCGTCGAGCGCGCTCCGCGCCCGCAGCAGCGCCACCCCACCGCCCGCCACGATGCCCTCCTCCACCGCGGCACGCGTGGCGTGCATGGCATCCTCGACGCGTGCCTTCTTCTCCTTCATCTCGACCTCGGTCGCCGCCCCGACACGGATCACGGCCACGCCGCCCACCAGCTTGGCGAGCCGCTCCTGGAGCTTCTCGCGGTCGTAGTCCGAGGTCGTCTCCTCGATCTGGGCCCGGATCTGCTTGATGCGGCCCTCGATGTCGGCCTTCTTGCCGGCGCCGTCGATCAACGTCGTGTTGTCCTTGTCGACCACGATCCGCTTGCAGCGGCCGAGCTCCTTCAGCGTGACGTTCTCGAGCTTCAGCCCGAGCTCCTCGGCGATCAGGCGGCCACCGGAGAGGATCGCGAGGTCCTCGAGCATGGCCTTGCGCCGGTCGCCGAAGCCGGGCGCTTTCACCGCGCAGCAGGCGAACGTGCCCCGAATCTTGTTGACGACCAGCGTTGCCAGCGCCTCGCCCTCGACCTCCTCGGCGATGACGAGGAGCGGCTTCCCGGAGCGCGCCACCTGCTCCAGCAACGGGAGCAGGTCCTTCATGACCGAGATCTTCTTCTCGTGGATCAGGATGTAGGCGTCCTCGAGCACCGCCTCCATCCGCTCGACGTCGGTCACGAAGTAGGCGGAGAGGTAGCCGCGGTCGAACTGCATGCCCTCGACGACCTCGAGCTGCGTATCGAGGCTCTTGGCCTCCTCGACGGTGATGACGCCCTCCTTTCCCACCTTCTCCATCGCCTCGGCGATCAAGTCGCCGATGGTGCGGTCGCCGTTGGCCGACACGATGCCAACCTGGGCGATCTCGGCCTTGCTCTTGGTCGACGTGGAGAGCTTCTTCAGCTCCTCGACGACCGCCGTGACGGCCCGGTCGACGCCACGCTTGAGACTCATCGGGTCGTGGCCGGCCGCCACCAGCTTCGCGCCCTCGGTGAAAAGGGCCCGCGCCAGCACGGTGGCCGTCGTGGTGCCGTCGCCCGCCACGTCGGAGGTCTTGGAGGCGACCTCCTTCACCATCTGCGCGCCCATGTTCTCGAACTTGTCGGCGAGCTCGATCTCCTTCGCGACCGTCACGCCGTCCTTGGTCACGGTGGGGGCGCCCCACGACTTCTCGAGCACCACGTTTCGCCCGCGCGGCCCCAGCGTCACCGTGACCGCATCGGCGAGGATGTTGACGCCGCGCAGCACTTTGGCCCGCGCGTCCGCGCTGAACAGTACCAACTTTCCCGCCATCGCTGGGTCCTCCTATCGCTCGATGACGCCGAGGATGTCCTCCTCGCGGAGGATCAGGTGCTCCTCGCCGTCGAGCTTGATCTCGGTACCGGCGTACTTGCCGAACAGTACCCGGTCGCCGGCTTTCGCGTCGAGCGTCAGGACCTTGCCGTCCTCCGTCTTACCGGGACCGACTGCCATCACTTTCCTTCCGGCGGCTTCTCCTTGGCCGTGTCGGGGGTGATGATGCCTCCCGCGCTCTTCTGCTCCTGCTCCTCGATGCGCTTGACGATCACTCTGTCCTCCAGAGGGCGAACCTGCGTCGCCATAAACGATGTGCCTCCTCCCGGGCAGGACCATCGGCCGGACCCCCGAGCCCTTCTGGATTTCAAACTGAACCACTACCCTCGTTAAACCCTCGTTACACCCGCTTGACGGCACCCGACCTGGGCGCCTAGCCTACCCGCTACTTTGTCCGCAACCGCCTTGGGGAGGTGCTGGCTATGCGCCTCGTGTACCTTGCTCTCGTGGGGGTGTTGCTTGTCACGACGGCGTCGTTTGCTGCCCAGCAAGGCTGCGACGAACAGATGATCATCAAACGCTGCGAAGCGATCCTGCCTCCCCTTCGGCCCAACCTTCAGCCGCCTTGCCGTTGCATCTGTCAGAACGTGAGGAGCTGCGAGAGAGGACCGGACAACAAGCCACACTGTGCATCGCTCTGTGACTGTTCGCTCAACTGCCACTTCGAGGATTAGTAACCCGGTCACTGGCCTACGTGTAGGAGTTCAGCGGACATTTCCCAGATGGACGGCGAAGCCCCCTTCACAGGCATCAGCGAGCGCCTCACTCGCGATTCTTAACACAGTCAGCCGTCTTGCTTCAGGACGCGGTCGGCTTCGAGACAGCTCGCGTCCGCCTGCCGTTGCCCCTCGCGGAGTTCGGCCCAGAAGCGTCGGCGGTGGTCGACTACACGACGCGTCTGTTCATCCCACGCTGTCGCAGCTTCGCCGGCTTCCGCGCGCCTCTTGGCGTCCCGCCGCCACGGCCGTCCCCAGTCGCGTATCCCTGCACGACGCAGATGAACCCACACCCTCATGAGAGCTTGCCTCGCGGCGTCTGCATTCATCGAAGGGCCCTCGGTGCTCGTCAGTTCAGCCGCTCAGTCGCGCGAACCCAGGTGGTCGCCATCCGACGTCGTAGCAAGCGGAACACGTGGGGAACACGCTCGGTGGCCCATCGGTGTGGCCGACGAGCCCCCACGTTTCGCGTCGGAGAGCCTCATCGAGAGGATGGGCATGGCCGACCTCGGCAGGAATCGACGTCCCGCAACGTGCACAGAGGGTACGAAGGGCGCGGTTGCCTTCGGCCCGAAAAGCACTGCCCTTAGTCGCCATCGACGTGCCTCTCTCGCTTTTCCTCTTGCACCAGGGCCTCACACCGACAACACAGCCACGGAACCGTGGTCTACCATACTATAGGCCGTCCCCAGGGAGGCGTTCGGCTGCGAAGACGCCGCATCTTAACGGCACGTTATCGTATAGGCACCAGAGCTTGTAACGTTTGGGCTCCTCTCCCCACCAGAAAGGCAAGACGACTCGCACCTGGAGAGCGCGAACGGAATTGCCGAATGTTGCGCGCTGGGGTGTCGCGTTGTACGTGGCTTCGGCTGTCGGGAACGAGCGGGCTGATGTGGCCGACCGTGGAGGAGCAGGTGTCCCTGTTGATCTGATCGACCGCCATCTGAAGACGGCGGCGTGCTTGTCGGTCGCTACGCCGCACGTACCAGATCGCGTATGACGCAAGGGGTACTGACCAGACCAGTGCCATGACGATAAAGCTCAGCGAGGGTTTCATGGGGCTCCTCTTCGGGCTCGGTGAACCTGACTGGCAAGGCGCGTCGTGCGCCGCTCAGTGGTCCGCCCGTGCGAGCCGCTCGCGAGCGTGTCAGGGAGCAGAACATAGCCTACACCCGCTGTAAGGCGGGGGCTATCGGCTGACGGCGCACTTCGGACCGGACATAACGCAGTCCGTCATTGCCGGCCCGCCTTCGCAGTCGCTGAACAGCGGTGTTGCGGATGCTCGCTCCACTCCGCCTCCGCTCCGCAACCGGCGCAAGGTCGATTGGACGTGGGGCTGCATCTCGCTCGAGAACGCCAACGTCGCCGAGCTGGTCACGCTCGTGCCGATCGGCACGCTCGTGCTGATCGAAGATTAGCAGGGTGTGGGTTCCGGGGGGTCCTCCGGAACCCGATACGAGAGCCGCGTCTACCCTGCCGCCCTCAGCTTGCCTGCACCGTGATACGACGCGCGCGGGCGCGCTCGGCTTTCGGCAGGTGTAGCGCGAGCACGCCGCCCTTGATCTGGGCTTTGATGCCCTCGCAGTCGATCGCTTCGCCGAGCGTGAAGCGTCGCCAGAAGCCGCCCACGCCGTACTCCACGTGGAGAGGTTTCAGCCCCTCATAGTCCTCCGGCTTGACGCGGCCCTCGATGGTGAGCTGGTCGCCCTCGAGGTTCACGTCGATTGAGTCCGGGCTCACGCCCGGCATGTCGGCGAGGAGCACCAACTCATCCGCCGCCTCGAAGATGTCGACCGCCGGGTGAAAATACGCGCCTGGACGGGTGCTCTCCTCCCGCCGCTCGATCTTCTGCTTCGGCCTTGCCTCGATGTCCGATGGGGACATGGTTCTTCTCCTCCCTAACGGCCGGTCAGTCGGCCTTGATCTCGACGCGGCGCGGCCGCGTCTCCTTCGCCTTGGGGACGCGAATGGTGAGGACCCCGTCCCGGTACTCCGCGCGGGCCGTCTCGCTGGCGAGCCGGCCCGGGATGCGCACCACACGGCGGAACTGGCCCTGCTCGCGCTCGCGCCGGTGGTAGGCGACGTCCCGGTTCGGCTCGTCGAAGGTCCGTTCGCCGCGGAAGGAGACCGTCTCGTTCTCGACGTTCACCTCGATCTTCCCGGGGTCCACACCCGGCAGCTCTGCCTTGATGACGTACTCCTCGCCGGCGTCGAACACGTTGACGGGCGGATACACCCCTGCCGCGGACGCACCGGCCGACCCGAAGGCGCTCTCAAGCATGCGGTCGAGCTCCCGCTGCAGCTGCTCCAATGGATCACGGTACGTGATCGCCATGACACACCTCCCACGTGGCAAGTAAGTCCCGTCGGGAAGCTTGTCAACCCGTCGGGCGCGATGCCTCGCTAGCCTAACTTCCGCAGTTCGAGGCGCGAAACATTTTTTCGTGGCTGGCTGGCAGGCCGCGTCGTTTCGAGGCTTCGAGTCGCCGAACGCTGGAAACCGGCATGTAGTGCCAACTTCCGGCCCTTGCGCCGCCCTTGGCCGCACGCGATAGAGCGCCGGGGGTGGAGGAGCGGGGCGTTCGGGCATTCGCGGGGGTGGTTGAGGAGGGGGCGAGCGCCGACTACGACACCGACGGCGCGCTCGTGATGACGCTCCGCAAGCAGGCTACCGCCCAGGACGCGGGGCCTTCGGGCGACCCGGAAGCGGCGGCCCGCTGACGGCGTCTGCCGAATCGAAAGCAGCATCGATGGCCCCCGGCGGGTATGACGCATTTGACGACCCGCCCGCCACCGCCCAAGGTGATCGGAAGAAGGTCCGGCGACGGTGCAACCCGAAACGGCGACCTGGTTGAACGAGAGCCGGGGCAGCTTCGGTGCTGCCCAAAGCCGATTCAACGACATCTCCTCGATGGATGTCACCGGCGCGGGCGTCCTGTTCATGTCGGCCGAGTACGCGGTGAAGGCGGTGATAGTTGAGCACTACGGTTTCCTACCCCCGTCCTTTGAGACCCACAGAATCGTCAACCTCTCGCATCGGATCGGGCTGTGGTCCCAGTTTCCACCCGACCTGCGGGCGCACCTGGCCGACATTGGGCCCCCGACCCGAACGTCCGCTACTCCCGCGAGACCCGACTGCGAGACCCGCTACGAGCATACGAGACCTTAGTTTGAATATTCTCATGTGGCTCCTCGTCGCCTTCGCGGTCTGGACCATCGGCTTTCTGGCCGTGGTTGAGTACCTACTGCACCGCCACATCATGCACCGCCCGCACCAGAACCCTTTCCTGTGGGAAGCCTTCCACACTCACGCGGTCTTGCACCACCAGGACGCCCGCAATGACCTGAACATCGACGCCGAGCCCGTCTACAACCTCCTGCTGGGCTCGCCGGTGATCGCGCTCGTGCTCGGGGTCGGCTGGCTGACTGGCGACCCCCCGACGCTCCTGGCCGCGCTCGTGATCGCCGGCCTGATAGTCGGGTACTCGCTGCTCTGGACTGGCCTGCACCGGTCGATGCACGAGGTCGGCGGCCGGTGGGCCTTGCACCTCCCCGGCTACGCGGCGCTCCGCGCCCACCACCTCGACCACCACCGGCATGCGGGGCGCAACTTCGGGACCGTGTTCGGGTCGTTGATGGATCGGATTTGCGGCACACACACGTAACGCTGAAACTCGCGGGCGAACGCCTTGCGGCTGTCGAGCGCACCGCCGTAGCCGCCGATAGCCAGCCGCTTCCAGCAGACGCACCTGTTCGGCATCGACGCGGTCCCTCCCGTCGTCGTCGTGGTAGCCGAGGCGCTCGCCGAAGCCTTCCAAAGCCCGAACGAATGCCTAGGCTTTGCCTAGGCTCCCTTCGGGATGCGCAAGGCCGACTGAAGCGATTTGAGGAGAGGCTTCTTCGGTGCTGAGCCGATAGCGCGGCTTCGAGTTGTCGTTGACAAACACGACGAACGGCTCACTCTGGGCTTCGGTCGTTTCTTGCTCTGGATTGTGCTCTACGCGGAGGCGAGCCATCAGCGATCAGGCCGTCTGGGTCTTCGATCCAGGCGGTCGCCCACGACCACGCCGACGAACGCCTCATTTCTCTCGCGGGCGGGGCCACCCGTTCGCGCGGGCACGAGGAGCCTCAGCACACGGGCAATAGACGGCAAGCCCTTCATGCGCGCCTTCCTTCCTCGGACGACGAGAGGCTATGCCCCCACGACGATGGGCGTCAAGCTGGCCTCGCCCGGCACGAGGAAGCGATCCTCGGTGCGGTCGGGTCGGACGATCACGCCGCTCGCGAGCCTGCTCCTACCATGCTTTTCCGGCCAGTGAATCGTTTTGGGTCGTCGCGTAATGCGGTTTAAGGTTAGGAGAAGGTCGACATGAACGACCGCATGTCGGATCCAACCCCCACCTGCAGGCTGGGCGTCACGGTCACGCCGCGGCGGCCCGGCTTCGACTTCGAAGGCCTCGACCACGAGGTGCCGCGCGCCTGGCACCCGGCTGGCATCGGGCCCACGGCATTTCTCGAGGCGCTCTCGGCGATGGCGCCGGTGGTGGAGAGCTTCTTCATCGACGACGCCCGCCGCCTGCTGCCCCGTATCACCGAAGAGGCACCACGCGCCGAGGTCGATGCCTTCCTTCGCCAGGAGGCCGCCCACGCCAGCATGCACGCCGCGTTCAACCGGGTGCTCATTCGGTGGGGCGTGCCGGTCGACGCCTCGGCGGATTCCGTGTTGCGATGGCTCGCGGTCGTCGACTGGACCCCGAGCGATCTCAGGAGCGCGGTCGCCATGGCGGGCGAGCACTTCCTCGGCGAGATCGGCAACGCGATCCTCTCGCGGCGGGAGCTGTTCGACGGCGTCGACCCTCGCATTACCCGGCTGTTCCGGTGGCACGGCTACGAGGAGGTGGAGCACAAGGCGGTGCTCTTCGACGCGTTCCACGCGGCACGCGGCCACGGGCTGTACACCTACGCCGTCCGCATCGCCGGGCTATGGATCGCTGTCGTCCTCCTCGCCCTCGCGCTCCCATCGGTCTCATACCGTATCCTTGCCAGCGCCGGCGCGGCGCAGGACCTCCACGCGTGGCGGGGCCTCATCCGCTTTGTCTTCGGGCGCGGTGGGATGCTGCGGGGTCGATGGCGCGCCGTCGCCGCCTACCATCGGCCCGATTTCCACCCGTGGCGGTACCTCGACAACCGGCGCTTCCTGTCGGAGCTCCGCGACACGATCATCGATCGCGCATGGGAGGTCAGAGCGCACTGAGCCGCCGCGCGGCGGGCGGGCGACTAGTGGGGCGCAGACCGCGGACTCGCGCCGGTCCCTCGCTTGCGGCACCGCTTAGCAGCGTAGCCGCGCCCACAGCGATGGCCTGGAGGCCCTCGGCTTTCGGTCATCCGCTCGCGCTGTCGTCCTCGGGACACCTCTCCGGGACGACCCGGGGGAGCGGAGGGCGTGGGAGCGGGATGACCGGACACGCCGCCACGCACGGCGGCGGGCACGCTTCAGCCGGCGGCCACAGTGGGGGCGGTCATGGTGGGCATGGAGGCCGGTAGAGGCTCCTCCCGCTGACGATCCACCTGGACTTCGGCATCCTGGAGTTCGCAGTCGTCAGCCCTCATGCCGAGGAGGTGTTCTCGGTCCGCTTCACCCGCGGCTGCGTCGGCCTCATCGCCCACGGCCGAATGATCGGGCAGGCCGGTGGGATCGCCCTCGTCTGCGGGCACGTCGCTGCGACGTGAGGGCTCGGGCTCCAGTCTGGTCACGTTGGCGAGGTAGTCGCGCTTGTTCAGCGCGTAGCCCGAGCGGATCGGCTCCCTGAGGTAGACGACCGCATCGGCACCTTCGTCGTCATCCTAGTTGTCACCTACGGGGTAGACCTACGCGGCATGCGCGGCTGCGGCACGCGGGCGCGTCCTCGACCGAGCAAGAGGACGTAAGGTGCCCGAGCGCCGCATCGTCGGAACATCTTCGGAACATCGCTCACGCCCGTAAACACTGTCTCGATATTGGGCAATCCGTATTTTCAAATACTTAGGCCCACCATCCCTGAGCGAAAAATGCTGAGTTGGCGGAGAAGGGAAGGAGTCGAACCTTCCGTCCCCCACTAGGGGGGACAAGCCGGTTTTGAAGACCGGTGGGGCCACCGGGCCCCTTCCTTCTCCTCTCGGACGGCCGGACGCCCAACGTAGCGGCTCGTCCGCCGCTTG
>Ga0209057_1000164_pt1 | contig 59208 bp, 54 predicted proteins | sample GraSoiAngelo_146_FD_185903 | JGI IMG/M metagenome (GOLD analysis project Ga0209057, IMG submission 185903) | Grasslands soil microbial communities from the Angelo Coastal Reserve, California, USA - 14_1009_05_30cm (SPAdes) (version 2) | ecosystem: Environmental > Terrestrial > Soil > Grasslands ...
CGCCTGCACCGTGGCGCGCACCTGCGGCACCAGCCTCACCGGATCCAATCCGGTTTTCACCACGAGCGCCATCGCGCGCGGCGCCTGCTGCGACGCGGCGTAGTAAATCCGCTCCTTCGTCACCGGTTGACCGAGGTCGACGCTGCTGATCGTACCGACGACACCGACGATCGTCGCCTTGAAGTTCTGGCCGCGCTGAATCTGCTGGCCGAGCGGGCTGCGATCCGCGAAGTACTTCTTCACGAGGTACTCGTCGATCACACAGACCGCCTGGGAGGTGGCCGTGTCGCTCTCCTCGAACGTGCGTCCTGAGATCAGCGGAATCCGCATCGCTTTGAAGTAATCGCCGCCCACGATCTCCTGACGTCCGTGCGGCACGGCTTCGCCTGGCGCCAGCGTCCGGCCGGCGATCGTGTACGACCCGGAACTGACATTTCCGTTGAACGGCACGTTCGTTGTCAGTCCAACGCCAGTTGCACCAGGAATGGAGCGCGCGCGTTCGCTGACACGATTCCAGAACGCGACGCGCGCGGGCGCGTCCGGATAGCGCGCCGGGGGCAGCGCGATCTGCGCCGTGAACACGTTGTCGGTCGCAAATCCGGGATCGACGTTTTGCAGCCGCGCGAAGCTTTTGATCATGAGCCCGGCGCCAATCAGCAGGACGACGGCAATTGCCGTTTCCGCGACGACGAGCATCGTGCGCGTCGATCCGGTGCGCTTCCCGGGCGTGCCGCGGGAGCTGTCGTCCTTCAGGAATGCGGCCGTATTCCCTCGCAGAACCGTAACGGCCGGGACCAGGCCGAACACGATGCCGGTGACGAACGCGAGCGTGAGGGTGAACAGCAGCACGGGCACGTGCAGCGTGGCTTCGGGCGAGCCTGGAATCTGTGTCGTGCTCAGCGCGATCAGCGCCTTGACGCCCCCCACGCCTACCGCGAGCCCGGCCGCCGCGCCGGCGAGCGATAGGACGATCCCCTCGGTCAGCAGCTGCGCGATGATGCGGCGGCGTCCCGCGCCAAGCGTCGTGCGAATGGCGAGCTCGCGCAGCCGCGCCGTCGCGCGCATCAGCAGCAGGTTCGCGACGTTGGTGCACGCAATCAGGAGCAGCAGGATGACGCCCGCCTGCAGAACGAGGAGCGGCGCGCGGACGTCGCCGACGAGCTGATCGCGCAATCCGATCGCATATCCGCTGAAGCCGCTCGTCTGCGCGAACGACTGAAACTGCGGCAGGCGTTCGAGGTTGCGCGCCACGATCGCTTTGAACTGAGCGTTCGCCTGGTCGATGGTCGCCCCGGGGCGAAGGCGCGCGATCATCGAGCTGAACTCGTTGCCGCGGCCCTGGTCGGACATCTGCTGCGGCGTGAACGCGAACGGAACGAGCAGCGCGACGTCGCGCGCCGGAATCTCGAAGTCCGGCGGCAGCACGCCGACGACGCGATACGGTTCGCCGTTGATGCGGATGTCGCGTCCGACGACTGACGGATCCGAGCCGTAGTGCGACGCCCATAGACCGTGCGCGAGGATGGCGAACTTGTCGGCGTCGGGCTTCGCTTCCTCCTCAGTAAACGCGCGGCCGATCATCGGCGAGCGCTGAAGGGTGGAAAAGAACGAAGGCGTGACCGCGAGCGACCGCACCTGTTCGGGCGTGCCGCCTTCGTTGAGGTTGGCTGTGCGCATCGTGAACAACGTCGCTTCCTCCAGCGCCGGCGCCTGCGTCCTGCGATCGATGTAGTCGGGGATCGAGACCGACGCCTGCGGCAGGTTGCTTCCCGGATAGGTGTTCCAGACGAACACCAGGCGGTCGGCGTCGGGATACGGCAGCGGCCGCAGCAGGATCTGATAGAGGAGGCTGAAAATCGCGGCGTTCGCGCCGATGCCCAGCGCGAGCGTCAGTACGGCGATGAGCGTGAAGATGGGCTGCTTGCGCAGCGTCCTTACGGCGAACCGGATGTCCTGCATGGATGGTTAGACGTTACCGCCCGGTGCAAAAGTTGAACGAACAGACGCGGCACGGCAGGCGCACGTAAGCTAATATGCGCCTCGATTCACATCCGCAAGGAGGGATGATGCGCACATTCGTCGTGGCGTTCAGCGTCGCCGTTCTTTCGAGCGTCTACCTGCCGGTGGCCCAGCAGCCGGCCGCGCAGCAGCCGCAGCAGCCGATGTCGTTCTTCATCACGAGCGCCGGCTCCGGCAAAGGCGCCGACCTCGGCGGTCTCGCCGGCGCGGACCGGACTTGTCAGACGCTTGCGACGGCCGCCGGCTCGACCGGCAAGATGTGGCACGCGTATCTGAGCGCGAGCGCGGCAAGCGGCCAGTCGGCGGTCAACGCGCGCGATCGCATCGGCGCCGGGCCGTGGTACAACGCCAAGGGCGCGCGGATCGCGCAGAACGTCGCCGACCTGCATGGCGACACGCTCGAAGCGGCGCGCCGCGGCAACAACCTCACGAAGCAGACGGCGCTCACCGAGAAAGGCGACACGGTGAACGGCGTCGGCGATACGCCGAACCGCCACGACATGCTCACGGGCTCTCAGCTCGACGGCACCGCCTTCACCGACGGCGCCGATCACACGTGCGGCAACTGGACGAACAGCGGCGCCGGCACGGCGCAGCTCGGCCACCACGATCGCACGGGCGGCGGCAACACGTCGTGGAATTCAGCCCACCCGAGCCGCGGCTGCAGTCAGGAAAATCTCGTCAGCACCGGCGGCGCCGGATTGTTCTACTGCTTCGCCATCAATTGATCGGGTAATTGGATAATCGGGTAATCGGGTAATCGGGTAATCGGGTAATTGCGCAAATACGCAATCGACCATCCGATTACTCGATTACTCGATTACCCGATTACCCCATTACCCAATTACCCAATTTCAGATGGAGGCCACGAATGAAACGTACGGTCATCGCGCCGATCGCCATCGTCACCGCCGCCATCGGCGTCGCGGCATCACAGGGCGGCGGACAGCCGCCGGCGGCGCGCGGCAGCGCGCCCGCGCGTCCGGGACTCACGCTGACGACATCCGCATTCACCGACGGCGGCGAGATTCCGCAGAAGTACACGCAGGCAGTTCAGAATCCGGTGTCTCCGAAGCTCGAATGGACCAACGTGCCTGACGGGACGGTCACGTTCGTGCTGAACATGCTGGATCCGGACACGGCGCTTCAGCGCAAGACCGACACCGTCGTCCACTGGGTCGCGTTCAACATCCCCGGAACCGCGCGCGAGCTGCCCGAGAACGTGCCGCCGAACGCGCAGCTGCCCGACGGCACGGTGCAGATCAAGAATCAGGGCGGAGTGGTCGGGTTTCGCGGGCCCGGCGCGCCGGCGGTCGGACCGAATCATCACTACACCTGGGAGCTGTACGCGCTCGACACGAAGCTCGATCTCGGTCCCGACGCGACCCGCGCCGAAGTGCTGAAAGCGATCGACGGACACATCCTCGGAAAGGCTGTGTTGATGGGACGGTTCAAGAGACCGTAGTGAAAGGCGGAAGTTCGAAGTACGAAGTCTGAAGGTCTGAAGTCTGATAGCTGACAGCTGACAGCTGACAGCTGACAGAGCGCGCTCGAATCGCAAAGCAATTTGAGTCTCGGCGTCTCTGCGGTTTCTGCGTTCGCACACTTCGTACTTCGTACTTCCGACTTCCGACTTCTTACTTCTTGATCTCCGCGTAGAGCGCCGTCACCGCGGCCGCATAGCGGTCGCTCTTGTATCCGGAGTACTTCGAAGCCAGATCGATCGACTTCGTCGCCTCTTCGGCGCTCTTCCCCGCCATCAGCGCGCCCTGGACCGCCGAGACGAAATCGGCGGTGAACTTCTGATACTGATCAAAATCTTTCGGCGTCGTCACCGGACTATGCCCGGGAATCACCGTGTCGATGTCCTTGATTCCTGCCACCGCCTTCGCCAGCGTTTTCGGGAACTCCAACCCGCTGCCGCCGTTGTTGCGATCGAGCACCGGCGCGTCACGCCACGCGAACATGTCGCCGGTCTGCAGCACCCGCAAAGCCGGGTACACGACGAACGTGTCGCCGTTGGTGTGTCCCGCGCCGAAGTAATAGAGGTCGACGCGGTTCCTGCCGCTGCCGATCGTCAGCTTGTCCTTGTAGGTCCGCTTCGGAAGGAACGACGCCTTCTCGCCCTGGAAGGCCGGCATCTTCGCCATGTTCGCCTTCGTGTTCTCGTGCGCGACGATGTCGACGGTCGCGGGAAACGCCTCGTTGCTGCCGGTGTGATCGCCGTGCGTGTGCGTGTTGATGATCGTCGTCACGGGCTTATCGGTGATCTTCTTCACCTTCTCGAGAATCGTCGGCCCGTATCCGGACAGCTTCGTGTCGACGAGGATGACGCCCGAATCGGTGACGAAGATGCCGGTGTTGCCGCCGGTGAACTCGGGACCCGGCGTGGACGACGTGATCACCCATAGGTTGTCTTTGACCTTGATCGCATCCGGCAGCGGAGGCCGCGGCTGCTGTTGCTGCTGAGCGACGACGGCGGTCAATCCGCCTACCGCGATGAGGCCTCCCAACAGGATGATTCGTCTCATGTCAGTCTCCTTGCGCGTCATATGGACAATGGCGTCCGCGAACGACGCGGATTATACGGCTTGCAGCCTTGTCGGTCGCTGTGTCCTCCGAGGGGACACGCCCGACTGCAAGAGCGTGCACCTTCGTTCAGTTATGTGACGGCACCTGACTTGCGCAGGCACTCGCCACGATGACTAGCTTCTTCATGGCCGGATCGGATCTCGTGCAGTGGGAAGTGACGGCGCTCGGCAGTACCGGACCCTACAAGCTGGCGGTGCACCACGCGCGCGGAACAATCGTAGAATACTTTACGACTACAGCCGCCGCGTTGAGCCGGGAGCAGGAGATCGAAGCGCTGTTCCTCGCGTCCTGTGCTCCAGCTCCTGCCACAGCGTGGGCGTCGTGATCCTCCATCCGATGACGCGGACCGGACGTTTACTGATCGTCGACGATGACGAAGGCGTCACGCAGACTTTCGCCGGGATTCTGCGGCTCGAAGGTCACCAGGTCCGCACCGCGATGAACGCGCAGGACGGCCTGCGCGAAGCCGAAAACTTCCACCCCGACGCGATCATCCTCGACCTCCGCATGCCTCTGGTGAACGGACTGGGGTTTCTCTACCGGCTACGCGAGCGCTCCGAGGGCCAGGGCATTCCGGTGACGGTCATCACCGGCGATGTGTCGCTGAGCGAAGAAGCGCTCTCCGAGATCCACGAGCTCGGCGCCGAGATCTGCTTCAAGCCTATCTGGACCGAAGAACTGCACGGGCTCGCCGACCGCCTCCTCTCACGCAATCCCGCTCACTGACGCAATCGCACTCGCGACGCGCGGGATCGTTTGCAGCGACAGCTGGACCGACGCAGTGGCAACCTGATTTACGCGCCGCCGTCGCCACGATATGCTGAGCCGATGCGAATCGTTCTCCTGACGGCCGCCCTCGTTGCCGGCGTCGTGTGCCACGCCGCCGAGCGAGCCTGGCAGACGGGCACGTGGGGCGACGTGTCGACCAGGCGGCAGATGATTGACTTCGGGCCCGGCAGCAGCAGCTTCGGTCCGCCGAGGCCCGGTGTGGAAATGCGGGCGCTCGCCGACGTGAGCGTTTACGTCATCGAGACCGACACGCTGCGGATCGAGATGCGCGACACCGCGGCCGTCGGCCGCCGCTCCATCGACGTGTCGGCCGGCGCGCCGGTGACGTTCGCGCTCGAGAAGAACAGCGTGTACGTCCGCGACGAAGCCGGCGTGGAGCACAAGCTGCGCGTGACCAAGAAAACGGTGAAGACCCCGGCGCGCGCCGAACCGTATGCCGCCCTTGGCGGCGGCCATCTGCTGCGCGAGGTGAGCCGCGACGGCAGGTACATCGTCCTCGAAGACGGATCGCGCTGGGAGGTACACCCGCGCGACTGGTATCAGACCGTCTCGTGGGAGCGGAGCGCGAACGTGACCGTTCGCACCGCGCGCGGCGACGGCGGTTTCGACTACGAGCTGGTGAACACGACGTCGGACGAGGGCGCGCTCGCGAAGTACGCGCCGACGAAGTGATGGCGCGGACATTCCTCCTGATCGGGGCGCTCGGCGGCGTCGTCGGCGTCGCGCTCGGCGCCTTCGGCGCGCACGGGCTGCGCGGGCGTCTCGCGCCCGACATGGTCGCCGTGTTCGAGACGGCCGTCCGTTACCACATGTATCACGCGCTCGCGCTCCTGCTCGTCTCGGCGCTGATGACGCGCATCGACGGCTGGCTCATGCCGGCTGCGGGCTGGAGCTTCACGATCGGAATCGTGCTGTTTTCAGGAAGCCTGTACGCGCTCGCGCTGACGGGCGTGAGCATCTTCGGCGCGCTCACGCCCGTCGGCGGCGTCGCGTTCGTCCTCGGCTGGGCGTTTCTCGCGATCGCCGCTCTCTAGGCCGGGCGCGATCGGTACGGCGACAATGATCGACGCGCCGCGGCCAGACGGCGGCGTCTCGATCCACACCCGTCCCCCCTGCATCTGAATCAAGCGGCGCGCGAGCGGCAGCCCCAGTCCGACGCCGCGGCGCGACGGGTCGGCGGATTCGCGGTTCGCGATGCGGAAGAACTTGTCGAACACGCGCTCGCGGAGCTCGTCGGGAATCCCCGGCCCTTCATCGGTCACCGTCACGGCGACGTGATGGGCGTCGAACCGGTGGGTCGCGATCTGGATGGCCGTCCGCGGCGGCGCGTACTTGCTCGCGTTGTCCAGCAGCATGTAGATCACTTCGGTCAGCGACGAGGGATCGACGCTCACCGGCGGCACGTCGCCGGACGAGACGACGACGCTGTAGTCGCGCGTCAGCGTTTCGGCGCGCGCCACCGCGTTCGCGACGATGACGCCGATGTCGATCGATCGGAGCGTCGAGGGGTGCGCCGCTTCTTCGTCGGGGCTCGTGACCAGCCCGCCGACGAAACGGTTCAAGCGGTCCGATTCCTCGTCGATGATCTGCAGCAGCTCGCGCTGCTCATCGCCGCGCAGCGCCGCGTCGCGGCGCCAGGTATGCGATCCGAGGAGCGCCGTCACCGACGCTTTGATCGCGGTGAGCGGCGTCCTGAGGTTGTGGCTCATCGCGTCGAGCAGCGTCGCCTTCAGCCGTTCGCTGCGGCGCGTCGCTTCCGCCTCGCTCTCGCGCTCGAACGCCGCCTGAAGCTGCGCATAGAGGTGCGCCACTTCTTCGGCTCGACGCTCGGCGCGCGCCGCGAGCTCGAAGCCGACCGCCGCGATGATGATGAAGGCGACGAGCGCCGCCCAGTCGTTCGGCTCGCCGAATGCGAAGCCGCTCGGAGTGAGGAAGTACCGGATGAAGGCTGCGACGGCGAGAACGGCGGCGACGAGCGCCGGACGGCTGCCGCAGAAGCGCGCGGCCAGCAGTACGACCAGCAGCAACACCTGCGCCGCGCTCGCGCCGTTGACCGTCGGCCTGATGAACTCGAGCAAACCGACAGCCGCCGCGACCGATCCGATCGCCGTCCAGAACGGAAACCGCGCCGCGAACTTCAGCAAAACGTGTCGATTATACGATTTGCGCTGTCGTGATCATTCGACCATCTTGTCATATTGTGTCGTCTTGTTAACTTGACAATACCAAGCAACAGCGTATCTTTACGCATCTCCTAAACAGCCGAGCTAAGTTCAGACAGCCGAGCCAAGGGAAGGGTGCATATGACTCGTATCGGTCGATTGTGTGTGTTCGTCGGACTCGCTGGGGTTCTTCTCACAGCAGCAAACGTTTCCGCGCAGCAATGGGTGACCGTCAACGCCAGCAATCCTCCGCCCGCTCGTTTCTATCAGGAGATGGTCTACGACAGCGCAAACGATCGCGCGATCATGTTCGGCGGCGCTGCCAACTGCGCGCCCCTGAATGACGTCTGGGTGCTGGCCCACGCAAGCGGTCTCACCGGCGCACCGGCGTGGACACAACTGACGCCCACCGGGGTCGGACCCGATGCTCGGTACGCACCTAATGCCGTGTACGACGCCACGAGCAATCGGATGGTCGTGTTCGGCGGCGCCTCTGGCGGCTACTGTGCCGGCGCACCGCCGCCGCGCAACGACGTGTGGGTTCTCACGAACGCCAACGGCCTCGGCGGCACGCCCGCATGGGTTCAATTGTCGCCTTCAGGTGCTGCGCCTGCGGCCCGCAATTCGTCCAGTTCTGTCTACGACGCCGTGAACAACCGGATGATCGTCTTCGGCGGCAACCGCACCGAAGGCTATTGCGGCGGCGAGTCCAACGATACGTGGATCCTCACCTTCGCCAACGGCCTCGGCGGATCGCCTGCGTGGCTGCCGGTCAGCGCAGCGGGCGGATTGCCTGAGGCGCGTATGCGCCACACGGCCGTGTATGACGCCGCCGCGAACGAAATGATCGTGTTCGGGGGCCACCCCGATTGCGGCGGCACGCTATTCGGCAACCCGTGGGCGCTGCTGAATGCAAATGGCCTGGGCGGTACTCCGACGTGGGTGTTGCTCGGCACTGCGCCGTCGGCACGCGTGAGTCACTCGACGGTTGTCGATCCCGCGCAGCATCGGATGCTCGTTTTCGGCGGAAGCAACAACAGCGTGCTCTTGAACGACATCTCGGTGATGAGCAACACGAATGCAACAAGCGGCCAGGCATGGACGTCACTTGCTCCAAGCGGTACGCCGCCGGCTGCACGTTACGCGCACTCCGCCGCATACGACCCCATCCGGCAGACGATGATCGTGTTCGGCGGCAACAACGGCAGCGTCATGTTGAACGACACGTGGGCGCTGACGTCGTCGCTGCTCGTCGACGCCGGAACGGATGTCACCGTCACGTCGAACGCGATCGCGCAAGCGACGGTGACCTTGACGGCAGCCCCTGTTGTCGGAACGCCTACGAGCTACTCGTGGTCCGGACCCGGTGTGGTGAACGCAGCCGGGCAATCAATCACGCTGACGTTGAGCGTTGGCGCGTACACGTTCACCGTGACCGCGGTGGATGGCTCAGGGCATCAGAGCAGCGACTCAGTCAACGTGAGAGTCGTGTTGCCAACGGGTGTGCCAGGCGCCACAGGACCGACGGGTGCTACGGGCGCAACGGGATCAATGGGTGCAACCGGACCAACGGGCGCAACCGGACCGCAGGGCGCGATCGGGGCGACCGGGGCGACCGGCCCGCAGGGTGCGACTGGCGCGACGGGCTCGCAGGGACTGATCGGTCCGACCGGCGCGACCGGCTCTCAGGGAGCAGCCGGACCGACGGGTGCACAGGGACCGGCCGGCGCAACAGGCGCTCAGGGATCAATCGGTCCGACTGGCGCGACTGGTCCTCAGGGACCGCAGGGTGGACAGGGACCGGTTGGCGCGACCGGCGCAACCGGCGCGCAAGGTCCACAGGGTCCGCAAGGGCTGGCGGCCGGAACCGTCATGCTGAACTTCGACTCCATATCGGCCGGCGCGAACTGCACCGACGCCACGACGTACCTGGCGCAGTTCGGCATCACACTCTCCGGCATAACGCCCGGTTCCACGGTGGGCATCGTGAACTCGGCGGCCACCTACAACGGCCAGGCCACCCAGGCGGCCTCGATGCCAAATGTCCTGACACAGTGCGGGTCGGCGGGTCAGGCATTGTCGTACACGATGAACTTCCCCGTCGCGCTCGACCACCTGACGTTCACGCGGCCGCTGCTGCTGACAGGTCCGAGCGGCATCACGCATCCGCAGTGGAGCGCGCACGCGCTCGATGCGATTGGACACGAATTAGCGACTGTCGGCGAAGCGCTGATTTCGAGCTTCTCCGACGTGCCGGCCCAAATCTTCACGTTGAATGGTCCGGGCATTCGCGCCATTCGATTCGATTCGAACGCATTCAACTTCGCCGCGTTCGCCGCGGTGCTGATCGATGACGTCGCCCAGCTCCAGAATCTCGTCGGACCGGCTGGAGCTGCCGGTCCAAGCGGCTCCACGGGCGCCGCCGGCGCTCAAGGTGCGATCGGGCCGACCGGCGCGACAGGCGCACAAGGAGCGGTTGGCCCGACCGGTGCGGCGGGCGCGCAGGGTGCGGTTGGTCCGACCGGTGCGACCGGACCGGAAGGATCGATCGGACCGGCGGGTGCGCAAGGTGCGACCGGGGATCAAGGGCCACAGGGTGCGACTGGTCCGACCGGCGCGACCGGCGCGACCGGGGAGCAAGGACCGGTTGGACCGCAAGGAACCGTTGGACCAGCCGGCGCGCGAGGCGCAACGGGCGCTGGCGGACCGCAAGGACCCATCGGGCCGACGGGCGCCACCGGTGCGACCGGCGCGACCGGACCACAGGGACCGGCCGGACCCGATTGGCCCGTCGGATCGATTCTCCTGCTGGAGGCCGGCGGTACACCGCCATCGGGTTTCGTGATGGTGGGGACGTTCCGCGTGCCGACGGCGGGCGGAGGATCAGTCACTGTCAACGTTTGGTTGAAGCGATAGACAGGCTGTCGTGATGCCGAGGGATTTGGGATTCGAACGACGAATCTCAAATCCCTCCTTCATGGCGACGTCGCGATCGTCATCGTCCCGCGTCTCACCTCTACATCGCGCCGCGTTTTCGTGCCGCTCGCATAGATGGTCAATGAGTAGGCGCCGGGCTCGACGTCCGGCAGCTCAAAGGTGCCTTCACTATCTGCCACGGTCGCGTACGGCGATGTCGTCGACACGATCTCTGCCGACATCGCCGGATGGATGTCGCACCCGACGTGGTAGAAGCCGTCGCGAGCGAACGTGTAGGTGTACGAGCCGTCGGTCGGAATCGCGACGTTGAACGCGCCTTCGCGCGTGTCCTCGTTGCTCACGTGGACGTTGTGCAGCGTGGCGTCGCTGTTGCGGAATTCGACCGGCTGCCCCGTTCGCACGAAGAGCAGCGGCGGGCCGAACGTCAGCCCGACCTGATCCATCACCGGCGTATCGCTCTGCGGTGGAAACGATCGTTCGTCTTTCGGTTCGAGCACGACGACGATCGTGGCGCCGGGTGTCGGCAGCGGCACCCGTCCCTTGACGATGCCGGTCGAGGAATCCGGCGGCGACGACTGCGGCGCGGCGGGTTTCGCCGGCTCGGACCTCGAGCAGGCGCTGACGACGATGGCGGCGGCCGCGAGAACGCGGCGAAGCCGGCCGGCCTGTGTCATCTCGGCCTCTTCAGAACATACGCGACGCCGCGCGACTCGGTCAGCTGCAGGCCCGTTGTCTCCCAGCCGTCAGCGCCCGCCTTGTTCAACTCGACGATCGGATCCTGTCCCGATCCGATGACGACACGCGAGTACTGCCACGTCTGCCGCACGAGGCGCGCGTCGACACCGTTGACGATCTGCACGTTCGGCGTGCCGCTCACCTGCACCTTCAGCTGCGTATCGCTCGCGGCTTCCTGCAGGCTGACCGGAACGACTTCGCTCCGGCCGTGATTCTGGATCCACACCTTCGCCTGCGTCGGCTGGCCCGGGTAGGTTTGATCGGCCGTGACGAGTGCCGCGGTTGCAAGCGTGAACGCCAAGACCTTCATCATCATGATCTCCTACGTGCCTTTGCAGGGACCGACCGTCGTGTCGGCCCGTGACGGGCGGACACGCACGGCCGCCCGTAAGAATTCGACGAGCGCGGCGAGCGAACGGACGCGGGGGCAATCGCAGTCCGGATACAAGTCGCCCACGTCGAGCAGCACCGGCTGGATGCCGGCGGCGCGCGCGCCGACGACGTCGACGTGATAGAGGTCGCCGACGTGAATCGTGGTAGACGCCGAGGCGCCCGTGCGGGCGAGGGCTATGTGAAAGAAGCGCGGATCGGGTTTCTCGACGGCCTCGTCGCATGAATCGAAGAGCCCATCGACGGCGTCCAACAGCCCGAGCCGCGCGAACGCGCGTCGCAGAGTGCCGTTCGCGTTCGACACGACGACGAGGCGGTAACCGAAGCCGCGTAGCGCGGTCAATGCGGGGACCACTTCGTCAGGTACCGATTCCCACAGGTTGGACGTCTGATGATAGGCATGGAGCTCGGCGAGCGCCGCGTCGGTCGCCGCCGAGCGCGGCATGCCGCACGCGCTCAGCACGAGGTTGAAGTAGGTCCAGCCGCGCTGCTGATCGTTCGTCACCTGAATGGTGGCGCCGGTGTCGAGCTGCTTTTTCGCGCGTGGCTCCGCTGCGGCGAGGTCGGCGGCGGCCACGCGGACACCGTGGCGGCCGAGCGCGTCGCTGACGCGTGTCCAGTTCGGGTTGACGAGGACGCCGCCCGCGTCGAGAAACACGGTTTGAATCGGCACCGCTTCAGCTTACACTGGTAGGACGCGGCGCCCGAAAGGGCCGCGATCTGTTCATGAGATCTCGCGACACGTTCCTCGTCGGCATCGTCGGCGTCGCGCTGCTCGCCATCTCGGTCGTGTGGCTCGGCGCACGCTACTCACGGGCCGCTCGCGATGAAGCTGCCGACGCCTCGTCGCCGGAACCGGCCGGCGAGCGAATGACGATCCGGTTCTTCAGGCATCCGGCCGACGCACCGTCCTTCAGCGCGAGGACGATCGACGGGCGCGAGATCTCGCTGGCGTCGCTGCGCGGCAAAGTGACGATCGTCAACTTCTGGGCGACGTGGTGTCCGCCGTGCCGCGCGGAGATTCCGGATTTGATCGCGCTGCAGGCGAAGTACCGCGATTGGCTGCAGGTCATAGGCATCTCGCAGGACGAAGCGGGCGTCGAGGTGGTGAAGCGCTTTGTCGCCGAGCACGCCATGAACTATCCGATCGTGATGGCATCGCCGGAGCTCGACAAGCTGTTCCCCGGCGTCGCCGCGCTGCCCACGTCGTTCGTCATCGATCGCGACGGACGCATCGTGCAGAAGCACGTCGGCATGCTGGCGGCGCGCCTCACCGAGGAGGAGACGCGCGCGCTCGCGGGACTGTCGGTCAACACGACCATCGAAGAAGTGGACCAGGCCCAAGGCCTGAAGCTCGAGAACGGCGCGCAGGCGCTGAACATCCCGGGCGTCGACCTCTCGAAGCTGTCGCCGGCGAAACGAACCGAAGCGCTCGAGAAGCTCAACGCGAAGCCGTGCACGTGCGGCTGCGATCTGACGGTCGCGCGCTGCCGGGTCGACGATCCCAACTGCGGCATCAGCCTTCCCCTCGCGCGCCAGATCGTCGCAGAGGTTTCCAGCCAGCATTGACGAAACTCGGTGTCGCCGCGGTCTTTCTCGCGGGATTCGCCGCGCCCGACAGCCGCTGAAGGATCCGATCGAGGGACGTCACTACGACTGGCCGGTCGGTTTCCATGTGGCCGCAACCACGAATCTTCGCGATTTCTGGCGGCTCGATGAACCGGAGCTCGGCAGGCAGGATTTCCTCTATTACGCCGACGGCACGGCGCACAAGAACCGGATGCAGGGCAACGACTTCGTGACGAGCCGCATGTACCTGCGCGGCGTGACCTGCTTCAACTGCCACGACGTCCACGGCACGACCAACAACGCCGACCTCCGGATGCCGGTGTCGAATGCGTCGCGTGCCACAGGCGCGCGATCGCGCAGACGCTCGGCGACGTCATGGTCCGCAGCCACACGATGCGGTTCATCTCTCCCGGCGCGGCCGAACGCTTGAAGGTGCCGAACGCATGCACCGGCTGCCACGCCGACAAGAGCAACGCGTGGGCGATCGACGCGCTCAGATCGTGGCCGGAGCACTCACCGTGGCGCGTCGGGGAATTTTTTTGAGACGGCGTCGAGCTGCGCCGAGATCGTCGCGTAGCAGCTCGGGCAGATGCCGTGGCTGAACTGCGCGTCGGAATGCTCCGCGATATACCCTTCGACCTGCTGCCAATATTGATCGTCGCCGCGAATGCGCTTGCAGTAGCTGCAGATCGGAAGCAGTCCGCGCAGCTGCTTGACGCTGGAGAGCGCGGTCTGCAGTTCGGCGACGCGCTCAGCGAGCTTCTGCTGCAGCCGTAGCACGCGCACGCCGACCGCGACGCGCGCCCTCAGCTCCTCGGGATCGAACGGCTTGATGATGTAGTCGTCGGCGCCGGCGTCGAGGCCGGCAATCACGTCGCCGCGGCTCTCGCGCGCCGTGACGAGCAGCAGGTACATGTTCGCCAGCGGCAGCTCCGAGCGGACCCTGCGGCAAACGTCGGGACCGTCCATGCCGGGCATCATCCAGTCAAGGATCGCAAGCGTCGGCGCGTTGATGGTGCGCAGATGTTCCCACGCCTGCGTCCCGTTGCCCACGACGGCCGTCTCGTAGTTCCATCGCTGAAGCGTGCGCGCGAGAATTTCTCCGGTGACGCGATCGTCTTCCGCGATCAGCACCTGCATGAGTCGATGGCGAGTATACAATGTGTGATTCCGGTCGATGAATAAGGTGACCCTGCGGCGGCTCGTCGGCGCAGCGATGTGCGGCGGCGTCGGATTCGCCGTCAACGCGCTGTCGTTCGGCACAGCTGCGCCGCTGCTGCTCGGCCGGATCGTCACGCTGCCGGTCGCAATCCTCTTTGGACCGTTCTACGGCAGTGTCGCCGCGTTCGTCGGCGCATTGGGGTTCGCACGAAGAGCGACATTCGCGGCGGCGGTCGTCATCCTGCCCGCCGAAGCTCTACTGGCGGGCGCGTTCGCGCGCCGCGGCAAATCGCCGCTGCTCGCAGGCGGCATCGTCTGGACGGTCATGGCGATCACGATGGTCGGCGCGCCGGACCTCTACGGCGTCGGATACCTGCGCCAGACCATCTGGCCGATCGCGCTGCAGGTGGTCCTGAACGCGCTCGTCGCGATCGTCGTCGCCGAGCTCATCGCCGTTCTGATCGCGCCGTGGGTCGACGTCACGACGAGGTGGCGCCCCGAACACCTGCACCTGCGCAACTATGCGTTCCACGCGTTCGTGCTCGTCGCGATGCTGCCGGTGCTGTTGCTCGCCGCGGTCGACAGCCAGGCGATTGCGGCGCGGCAGGAGGCCGACGGCGCCGCCCGCCTGCACGAGGCGGTGACCGCGCTCGGGGAGCACATCGACGAGTACGTCTCGTCGCACGCCCAGGCCGTGCAGTCTCTCGGCGCGGCTTTGAGCAGCCCGAAGCTCGACGCGAACGAGCGCCAGCGGCTCGTCACCCAGAATCGGCAGTTCTATCCCGGCTTCGTCACGCTGTTCCGCGCCGATCGCACCGGAATCGTTCACGAGATCGCGACGAGCGGCGAGCCCAACTCGCCGCCGATCTCCGATCGCCAGTACTTCATCGACGCCCTGCGGACGCGGCGTCTCGCAATCTCGGACGTGATTCTCGGCCGCTTGTCGCACGTGCCGATCGTCACGATGGCGATGCCGATCTTCGACGACAACGCAGCGGTCGCGGGCGTGGTTGGCGGATCGCTCGATCTCTCGCAGTTCGAACGCTTCGTCGAAGACTTCAACACGCTGCCCCAGGCGCGCGTGACCATCGTCGACCAGCACGACCGCGTCATCTACTCGACCGGCGGCGGCGGCTACAGCGCACTGCAGACGCTGACCGGCGACGCGATGCTCCAGGCGTCCAGCGAGTCGGGCAATGGCGTCTTCCGATTCAGCCGCCCCGACGCGGATTCGAGCGGCGATGCGCGGATTGGCGCGGCAGCGCTCGTGAACGCCGCCGGATGGCGCGTGTTCGTCGAACAGCCGCTGCTCAATTTGCGGCTGCAGTCGACCGGCTATTACGCCATCACGATTCTGCTCGTCGTGCTGGCACTCGGCGGCGCCGTCCTCGGCGCGCGCGGCTTCGCCGCCGGCGTCACGCGTCCGCTGGAGGAGCTCGTCACCATCGTCCGCAACGTCTCCGCGCACGGGTCGCCGGCGCCCTCACGCCTCACGTCGAAGCCGCCTGCGGAAATCGCAACGCTGATCGAGGACGTGCACGGGATGCAGACGCGGTTGTCGGATTCCTACCAGCAGCTCGAGCAGGCGCTCGTGCAGCGTGAGGGTCTCAACACCGAGCTGCGCGCGATGACCGAGGATCTCGATCGCAAGGTGCGCAACCGCACCGCCGAACTTGCCGCCGCGACCCGCGTCGCCGAAGAGGCCAGCCGCGCCAAGAGCGAGTTCCTCGCCAACGTGAGCCACGAGATTCGTACGCCGCTCAACGGCATCATCGGCATGACCGAGCTCGCGCTCGACACGTCTCTCTCGACCGAACAGCGCGAGTATCTGTCGATGGTGAAGAGCTCCGCCGACGCCCTGCTCGCGATCCTGAACGACATCCTCGATTTCTCCAAGATCGAGATGCGCAAGCTGGAGCTCGAATCGATTCCCTTCTCGATCCGCGATCACCTCGCCGATCTCGTGAAGCCGCTCGCGCTGCGCGCCGAACAGAAGGGACTCGAGCTGGTCTGCCACGTGCTGCCGGACGTGCCGAACGCCGGCGTCGGCGATCCCGGACGGCTGCGGCAGGTGCTCGTCAACCTGATTGGCAACGCAATCAAGTTCACCGAGCGGGGACAGATCCTCGTGCAGGTGCAGGTCGAATCCAGATCCGACAACGCGATCGCCCTGCACTACTTCGTCAGCGACAGCGGGATCGGGATTCCCAGGGAGAAGCTGCAGACGATTTTCGAACCGTTCAAGCAGGCGGACGGATCGACCACGCGCCGCTTCGGCGGCACCGGTCTGGGCCTCACGATTTCGACGACGCTGGTCGATTTGATGGGCGGCCGCATCTGGGTGGACAGCGCCCCGCTCGAAGGCAGCACGTTCCACTTCACCGTCAACCTCGGGCTGACCGACGCGCGCCCCGAGCTGATGGCGCTCGACCTGACCGACGTGGCCGCGCTCATCGTCGACGACAACGCCGTCAACCGCCGCGTGCTGCACGATCTGCTGCTGCGGTGGAAGATGCGGCCGGCGGTCGCCGACAGCGGCGCGGCCGCTATCCGTGCCCTCATCGAAGCGCGCCAGAACGGCAAGCCGTTCTCGCTCGTGCTCCTCGACGTGAACATGCCGGAGATGGACGGCTTCGAGGTCGCGAGCCGCGTGCGATCCGACCCGCAGCTGGGCGGCGCGACGATCATGATGCTCAGCTCGTCGGGGCAGCACGGCGAAGCGGCGCGCTGCAAGTCGATGGGCATCACGAATCATCTGACCAAGCCGATCGATCAGCGCGATCTCCTGAGCGCGATGAGCCGCGCGCTCGCGCGCGAGCAGGCGCCGCGTCCGCGGCTGCCGCAGTCGATGCTCCCCGCCGAATTGCCGGAGCGTCGGCTGCACGTGCTCCTGGCCGAGGACAACGCCGTGAATCAGCGTCTGGCGGCGAGCCTCCTCGAGCGGCGCGGGCATCGCGTCACGATCGCCGCCAACGGCCGCGAGGCGCTCGCCGCGCTCGACCGCGAGCCGGTCGACGCGATTCTGATGGACGTACAGATGCCGGAGATGGGCGGTTTCGAAGCGACCGCCGCGATCCGCGAGGCGGAGCAGGAGACCGGCGACCGCGTGCCGATCATCGCGATGACCGCGCACGCGATGAAAGGCGATCGCGAGCGCTGCCTCGCCGCCGGGATGGACGATTACCTCACCAAGCCGCTCGATTCGAAGCGCCTCTGCGCGATCGTCGAAGATCTCGCCGCGAGCCGGACGGCCGCCGCGGTCGAACTTTCCGACGCGATCCTCGAGCCGGTGCTCGCGCGCGTCGGCGGCGATCGGCAATTGCTCTCCGAGATCAGCCGGCTGTTCGTCGAAGATGCACCGCGGCATCTCGACGCGATCGCGCGCGCCATCGAACGGCGGGAACCGGAGTCGCTGCGCCGCGCCGCGCACGGCCTCAAAGGCGCCGCAGCCAACTTCGACGCGAGCGCCGTGGTCGCCGCCGCGCGAGAGCTCGAGGAGATCGGCAGCACGGCACAGTTCGAGCGCGCCGCCGACGCATTGACGGCGCTTCACGCGGAGACCGACCGCCTGCTCGTCCTTTTGCGCGCGCTCAGCGCGTAATTCTCCAGTCGCGCTCCTCTCCGATCGCGCCGCAACTCGGCCACGTCGCCTTCGACGCGTCGCCCCACGCGCGCCCCGGCGCCAATCACGCTGAGACCCCGTCATGCCGGACGCCCAGCCGTATTCGAAGGAACGACTCGTGCACCCCACGCGGAGTCGCACCAAGGAGGGAGAGACCTGATGTGGAACAAGGACGAGATGCGGGGCAAGGCTGATCGCATCAAAGGAGGGGTGAAGAAGAAAGCGGGCGAGCTGCGGGGCGACGAAGATTTGCGTAGTGAGGGCGAGGCTGACGAAGCCGCGGGACGCGTCGAGGAGGGACTTGCCAAAGGGCGCAGGAAGGTCGGCGACGCCATCAAAGACCTCGGCAAGAAAGTGGGCCAATAGGGAGTGAATTTTTTTCAGGGGGAGGCTACGGATATGACACGCAGCGTAACAGGACTTTGCGTCGCGGCAGCCTTCGGCTGTGCCGTGACGCTCGCCGCCCAGACACCGGCGAATCAGCAGTACGGCAAGACCGGCGACAAAGACAAGGGCCACGAGGTGACTGTGACGGGCTGTTTATCCAAGGGCGCCGACGGGAACTTCATGCTCATGAACGCGCGCGCGGAGAACAAACCGAGCACGACCACGGGGACATCGGGAACGACGACCACGACGCCGCCAGCGTCCGGTTCGACATCCTCGTCCACCACCGCCATGACGTGGAAGCTCGAGGGCGGCACGGATCTCGACAAGCACGTCGGTCACAAGATCGAAGTGACGGGTCGCACCGACTGGACCGGCACGATGGACCGCAAACCCGGCGACACCACTGCCTCGGCGGCGCCGACGACGACCGAGCCGGCGAATCCGAATCCGACGACGACCACAGCCGGCACGTCGACGCCGGTCGGGACCTCTGGCGCGACCACTGACGAGCAGCGGTACCCCAGGGGAGCCCGCGAGACGAATCAGCCTAAACTCGAGGTGACCTCCGTCAAGATGATCTCGTCGAGCTGTCAGTAAATCGCCCGCTCCACAAAAGTGGAACGGCGCGCGGTGGGTCGGTGCGCTCGCCGATCCACCGTTCCTCTCGATCTCCCCGCCAATCAGCTGTAAATCTGCGCCTAAGAGCGGTACGCCATTTGTAGAGGTGGACTAGCTGCGTACCATAATGCGCTCCGACAGGGTTCTCGCCACCGGCGACCATCACCAGCCTCAAACGCGAAGCGAGCTGCAGACATGGATCCGCGATCACCTGCGGATTGCATCCACACTCGAGGCTGAGTTGGTCGCGGCGATCGATGCCGTATTCACGCGGCATGAACGGCTGTGGCAGGAATCAAAACAGGAAGCGATTCAAGCGTTGTCGTCCGGATTCGCCGACAAGATGGCGCGCGTGAAAACGGAGTTGTCGGCGCGCGATGCCACCGTCAGCAGCATCTCGCGGTACTTCGAGGCGCTCGTCGCCGACCTCACCGACAAATCGCATCGCGATCCGAAGACCAAGCTGATGAACTTCGAGCGCTTCACGGAGCAGCTGGAATCGTTTCTGGCGCTCGAGCAGCGCGGACGCTGGTGTGCCGTGGGATTGGTCGACATCACCGGGTTCAAGTGGTACAACGACGCGCTCGGCCACGCGGTCGGTGATCGGATCATCGAGCGCGTGGCGCAGTTGCTGCGTGAACAAGTGCGCTCCGACGACCTGCTGGCGCAAGACCGTCCGGGCGCGCGCGCGATGGACGAGGAGCGCCGCAATCCGGATCTGCACGCGCGATTCGGCGGCGACGAGTTCTGCTTCCTCATTCCCGATCTCGAGGAGTACCACCTCGCGCACTCGATCGGCGAACGGTTCCGCGAGGCCGTCGAGCGCCACGACTGGTCACAGGAGGATCGCCGGCTCGCAGCGCAGCCCGTGCGCGTGGACGTCGGCGTCGTCTGCCTGTCGCTCGGCCGCGTGGCCGAACGGCGTTTCATCGCGCGCCGTCTCGCCGCCGATCTCATTCAGCGCGCCGACAAGTTGATGTATGAAGCAAAGGGCGAGCGCGCCAGCCATATTTACCTGATGCGCCTGAGGCTCGAAGACGGGGCACTGATCGAAGTGCGCAACGACGAGGCGCCCGCGTCGGAGGATGCGCGATCGTAGTGGCCGTTCCCCGGACCGGTAGTGCTACACTCGAGAGTTCACGGTGGGTGTAGCTCAGGGGTAGAGCGCCGGACTGTGGCTCCGGAAGTCGCGGGTTCGAAACCCGTCACCCACCCCATCTAACCTGCTGAAAATTAGGCGTCCGCGAAAGTACCTCCACCCGTCTCCAAAATATCTCCGCGAGTTGAAGGACTTCGCGGGGCGTCCAACAGCCGTACCGCCGCATCGAGCGCTGCAGGACTCAGGTGCATGTACCGTTGCGTCGTCGACAGATCGCGATGTCCGGCGAGCTCCTGGATGGCCCGCGCCGGTGCGCCACGCATTGCCAGGTGCGAACAGAAGGTGTGCCGGTTATTCGGCGCGCGGCATAACCGCCATCATGCCGACAATCGGATTTATGCCGATGGCGGGTTCAGCAGGTGAACTGCTACAACTGGTGGATCATAAAGCTCGTGTTGTGAGCGCGGCATAATCGGAGTTACGAGAACCTATCAGAAGGGCCTCAATGTGGAAGACGAGATGATGCACGATGTTCACGTGCGTCGCCATACGCTGCATCCCGATTGGAACTACACGATTGCGCCTTGTCGGCGTAGTGTGCAATTTATTTTTCAGCAGGCCCCGACAGTCGGGCGGACACGCGACCATGGCTGGCTGGTGAAATTTCTCGAGCACCGGATAGCGGACCGACGCGTGCGATTGATTCAGAATTGGCTCAACGTCGGCGTGTTGGAGGACGGAACGCGGACATGGAGTGAGACGGCACGCCGCAAAGGCAGTGCATCGCCCCTGCTGGCGAATGTCTATCTGCACTATGTGTTCGACCTCTGGGTCCAGCGGTGGCGGCGGCGCAGGCTCGCGGCGAGGTCATCGTCGTGCGCTATGCGGACGACTGCGCCACGACACCGGTGACGCCGACGCCGAACGCTTTGGGCTCGAGCCGCCGTTTTGGACGGCACAGTTCGATTTCAATCCTCAAGCCGTAAGGATTCGTGTTGCTCGAGGTGCCGTCAACCGCTGCGCCGTAGCGTCGCTACCGGCTCCAGTACTTCTTGTCCCCGCGTCGCTTTGTGTGCGTTCGTGGCGTCGCTTTGGCGTGCGCTGAACGGCGCCGGGGCGCGGCATCGGCAGCAACCGCGCGTGCGTCTCGGGCCGCCTGCGCGGGTACGTTCGCTTCCCGTTTGGCAGCTGCTTCTTCTGTCGCCGCCAGCGCACCCTCCGTGTCGAGACGCTGTCGCCGGATGCGTTTGGCATCGGCGCGGGCTGCACTCGCGGCGGCCTCGTCGAGGTCCGCAGCGGTGCGCTCGACCTCGGCCGATCGCTCCAGCCGCTCCGCGTCCTCGAGCGCCTCGTATTCAGCGTCCGCGAGTCGGTCGATCAGAAGAGGCTGCTGCGCAAGTCTCAACGCCCGAGCAAGGGCACTTTCAAGGTAAGCAAGCGTCAGGTCAGCCGCCCAGGCTACCAGCAGCGCCCACGTGCTCTGCGTCGTCTCCGGGCCCCGAGGAGCGATGGCCGACCATCCGCCGATCGGGAAAAAGATAAGCCATCCATCCCATGTACCGTCTGGCTGCCGGTCGCCATATGCCTGCGGTCGATACCATCGCCCACCTGCATAAATGAGCTCGTACTGCTGAATTCGGTGAAACCTCATCACTCCCTCCCGCCCGCAGAGGAACGTCATCGGACGCCCCGGGCATTCAGTAGCAATTAATCAGTAGCAATTAACAAGTCGGTTCAAGGCAGCTGAATGTTCTTGTCGCACCGGCCGCTTGACTCTAATTCCTCAATGGCTGCAACGCTCGGTTTCTCATCCCGCACATCGATCGGCCCGCCCTCTCGTTCCAGCGATTGGAGTAGGGCGCGTTCTTGGGACCAGAGTCGCTGTTGGACAAAATGAATAAAGTGAGCCATCCGCTTCGTCACGCGTGATGGTCGTCGGCGATGTCCGCCACGCTAGTAACGAAGATCCGCTCCGCACTTGTTGGTTTGAGACGGAGCTTCGTTACTCCGATCAGTCCGAAGACGCGGCCATCCGGACGGGTTTGGATGGCTGGCGAACGATACGTCGGACAACGGTGCCGTTCGCATCATTACCGGTCGCCGGACGCACATTCAGCAGAATGAGTCTCAAGTTCCCTAATCGGCGACGCCCCTCAGACATCCCGTCGAGCGCCGGGAGGGCGGGTAGCGCCATGTCAACAACGACAGCCGGCGCATGAAGTTCGCGGGCCAGCCGCAAGGCATCGCCTCCTTTTCCCACTTCGACCAATTGGTATAAGGTTCTGTGACCGTCGTGGTCGATCATCACCCACACATCGCGCTCGTTTCCGTTGCCATTTCTCATGCGCCCATCGTACGGAGGAGGAGTCGGAGAAACAATTAGGTGAACTCTGCAATCGAATAGGAAAGATTCCTGATGCGGAGGGCAAAGCCCGAGATTACGCGTGGATGAGCCCACGCCGAATCGCGAAGCGGACCAGGCCGGCAGTATCGTGAATGTCCAGCTTCCGCATGATGCGAGCCCGATGGCTATCAGCTGTCTTGATACTGACTCCGAGGACTCCGGCGATCTCCTTCGTCGTCTTTCCCTCCGCCACGAGTTGAAGTACCTGCCGTTCGCGTGAGCTCAACACATCGCCAGGCGGAGTGGCTTTGTCGAAGTACGCCTCGACAACCGCGCGTGAGATGGTGGGACTCAAGTAGATCGCGTTCCCACGAATCTCGCGAATTGCCTGCACGAGATCCGCCGCAGCTTGTGTCTTCACAACATATCCATGGACCCCCGCTTGCAGCGCTTCGAGGACGTAGTGATCCTCGCTGTGCACTGTCAAGAGTATCGTGCGAGTCCGTGGGGAGCACCGGCGTATTTCCTTGGCCGCGTCAAGGCCATTTAGGAGCGGCATCGCAAAGTCGAGGACTGCGACGTCCGGGAGAAGTTCGCCGGCCAACCGGACCGCCTCATGACCGTTGGCCGCCTCGGCGACGACTTCGAGCCCTTCGCGTTCCAGAAGGGCTCGGAAGCCTTGTCGGACGATTACGTGGTCGTCGGCGAGGAGTATCCGGGGCGGCATGTCACATCTTTCAGCGGAACCACGACCTTGAGTGTCGTCCCTCTGCCGGGGCTCGAGTCGATCGAGAGCGTCCCGCCAAGACTGGCAGCCCGCTCTCTCATGCCGATCAGTCCGAGCCCCTGGTTATGTGTGTGTGCGGATCGCGCTCTCGCATCGAAACCGCATCCGTTGTCTGCAATAGAGCAGACGAGTGCGTCCGGATGGCGCACCAGGTGGACAACGGCCTGGGTGGCTTGCGCGTGCTTGATCATATTCGTCAGTGCCTCTTGCACGATCCGGTACACCGCAGTTTCGACGGGGCCCGGAAGACGCCTGCCGATTGAGGCGGTCACAACCACTGAACGGCCCGTCCGTTTCGAAATTCCGTCTGCGAGGAATTCGATGGCAGGTTTCAGTCCCAGATCATCCAGGATGGTCGGGCGGAGCTCATGAGAGAGTCGTCGTAGCTGTGCCTCGACTTCCCCGAGCAGCGCGCGAATCTCGGTCAGCTGTTCGCGAGCGTCGGGTTGGAGCTGGGCGAGCAGCGTGTCCAGCGCGAGGTAGACTGAGACCATCAGCTGTCCTACCTCATCGTGAAGGGCGTGCGCAATTCGCCTTGCCTCCTCTTCTAGCCGCTGGTTCAGTGCGCGCAGGGCCTGTTCTGCCTGTCTGCGGGCAGTGAGCTCGCGGATTGCCTCCTGCTGCCTGCGAATCGTTCGTTCACGCTCCTGGACGAACCCGACACTGACGGTAGTGGCGATCCGATTCGCGGCGGGCTCGTATGCGTCCAGCACTCGGGTCAGCATGACGCTATCTTCGCCGTACTTGCTGAACAGCTCTCGCGCGAGTACATCGCGCAGCAGCAGCACGATGCCGACGACCTCCCGGGTCTGCACGCCGCGCGGAATGATGCGCTCCGAGAGATTGCGCGCGTATCCTTCGAGCGCTTCGATGTCGCCCGTCGCCAGGACCTCGAGGTAACTGTCATACAGGGAGGTGGTTTCGGCACAGATTTCCTCTGCGGTCATCGCCGTGAGGTATTGACCGTCGAGAATGCGGTGAAGCCACAGCTTCCGCAGGCGGGCGCGACTGCGCCGCAGATGTCTGATCAGCTCCTTGAAGACAGGAGAGCTGCACGAAGTCGACGATTCAACGGCGGATGTTGTTAGGGTTCGCACGGTCATGCAGAAGGAACTGTCTCCGCGATGGACGACTGTTGCGATAGGCGCTCGAACTGGCCATGCCATACCGCTTGCCGGTCTTAACGTCCTGGGCTGGGCCGCTTTACCTCATCGTCAGTTTAGCCACTCCAGACGGCGCGAGGCAATCAGGTAGGTCCTTGAATCCGCCGAGGGAATTGCCCGATCGCAACCGCGATCGCCACTGCGGGTCTGGCCGATCGACGTCCGCGCGGAACAGGTGCTTCGATAGATTCGTCCTTTCTTGTCGTTGGGAAGATGCGTCACGGCGCGAGCCTTGTGCGCGCCTGGGGGCTGTAGAGACTTCGTCGAAGAAACGCACAATACCATTTCCACTTTCTTATGATGGCACCATTACGCTGGCGCACGACTCATTTAATCGCCGGGCGCACCACTTTGGATCTTCGTTGCCCGCGTTACGCCAGGCGTTCCTGCGCAAGGGCGCTTCAAAGTTCGTCGCCGACGGCGAAAGTGTCCACTTCCGCGTCAGTTGGTGGGTTACTGCGGGTCCGCTGTCGATGATCGATAGAGGCGAGCCGCTTATTCCAGACGACACCGGGCGTGTCCGGTTTGCTCTCTCATTTTGGAAGTCGATCATCCCAATTGCCATTGCAGTCGTTGTGGTATTCGGAATCATCAACGCGCCATTCGGAATGTGGGGAGAGTAGTCCTTCCGATCGTCGGATTTCTTTGGATCGTGACTCCAGGGTATCTGTTCGCCGTATGGCGCTGTTCACGGTTCGTACGGCGAACAATCCGATGACCCTGACCAGCACTCGGCGGAAGCAGTCGAACGGAGCCGAGAGCCGCAGACACGGCGACCCTCGCGCCAAACCGCCCGGCCTGATTTGAACGCGGTAGCGCGACGAGACCGTCCGTGATTCTGGTCGGGGCGTAACTAAACCGCGCACTTCGATTGTTGGATCACAAGCCCGCACACGCGATCGCTACTCTAGATTGAGCTATCAGTTGTTCAGCGGACCGATCGGCAATAGGCGTACTTTGCCGCGCGATTCATCCACTGTTACGAGCGCCCCTTCTTGCAGTTGGGATTCATACCGGCGAATCGTGGTGATCACGATTGTTCGAGATGCTCAGGAAGCACGTCCTGGCTGCGGACCTGAATGACACTCGGGCCGCTCGCTCGCGTCAGCGCGAGTAACGTGCCGAAGTCCAGGTCGTGCGTGAACACCACATGGACGTGTTCGCGCGCCCACGTCATGACGACGCGGTCCGTTGCGCGCGGGTTTCCGACGCTCGTCCAGTGAACGGCCGGCCACCCGTACGTGACGAACACGTCAACCCACGCCGGCGGCAGGCTGACGTCGACGACCAGCTTGATCACTTGTTGATCGGGACTTCGGTCTCTTCGACGCGCCACGCGGCGTAGGACAGCGCTTCGCGGATGTCTGCCTCTTCCAGGTAGGGATACGCCGCGAGGATCTCGGAAATGCTCCGGCCAGCCGCGACAAGGCCGACGATCGTCCCGACCGTGTTGCGCAGACCGCGGATGCACGGCTTGCCGCCCATCACATCAGGGTCGAGCGTGATTCTGGTCAACGGCGTCATCGCAAGCTCCCGCGTCTATTGTCGCATCACCAGCCAGAAGGGAGAGGAGACGTCTCCGCCGTTTCCAAAATGATGTCATAACGACGGAGGTCGAAATCAGAGCATTCGAGCGGACGCGAGAGGAGACTCGAAGCCGCCAACCTCTTGGTGACAAGATGCTTAACAACAGAAGTCGCGCGGCATCACCAACTTGGAAAAAACGCGTTTATCGAGTTCGAAACCCGTCACCCACCCCATCCTTACTTCCAGAGACGTTTGCAACAGTCTCGAGCAGCGTTCGGCCCTGATCGACTTCACGCGGCATCCCGCTTCAGCCGGGATCATGTGGATCCGACGTAACATCTGATCGGCCGTCGGCGTCCAGTACCAAGCGCGTCGCGGCTCGGTTTATTACGCTTACGTACTATCCGAAACCGGAGATCGCCTTACACGATTTTCGAACCGGCCAAAACAGCCCGGCAGCACGCGGAGATCGCGGCGCTTGAGTTTCTCAGCGGTGTCTGCGGTTGCTGTCGTTCAGTGGGCGTTTGACCTCGACGCCCGCCAGGCGGCGCTCATCGTTCAGTAGCTTCGAGCGCCGTCCCCGCAATTCCTGATCGAAAAACTCGCGGACGATCGTTCGCGTCACCGCTATCGCCTGCTCCGCGGGAAGGGCGCCGGTGGCTTTCCGGTCGCGGAGCGCGGGCCACAGCGCCATGTCGGTGAAATCCAGGTGCAGCGTGTCGGCGACGTCGACACGGTAGTACCGCGAGGCGGCGCGCCTGTAGATGACGTCGCTCGCGCCGAGTCTTCCACGACGGGCCGAGTACGTCATCAGCAGCGGACGCCCGAGCGGCGTGTCGATCATCGAGCCGTACTGAGGACTGCCATCGAGGTTCAGGACCGCCGCGCAGCGCTTTTCCGTCAGGCACAGCTCGGCGGCCATCACCCCGCCCATGGAATGACCGAACGCGCCGAACCGGCGCACGTCGGCGCGCGCGATCACGCGTTCGATCGCGGTGTCGCGCGGCGGATTCGCCAGGCGCGCGATGACCGCGCGCGCATCGTCCACCCATCGCCGCAGCGCCACGTGCGTTTGACCGAGACCGCTGAGATACTCCCGAAGCAGACGGATGCGCTCAGCGTCGTTCGAGGCGCTCGTCACCTGATTCACGACCGCGTCCTCCGTCGTCCACTCAGAGAACACGTCCTGGATTGGCTGCCGGAACCTTCCACCGCTGTCGAGCATGCTGACGACGGTTCCCCCGGCGACGGTCGCTGCGGTCGCTTCATACGGATGCACGATGCTGAGCACGACGTATCCGCGGCTCGCCAGATCCTCGAGGAGCACCGTCGCAGATGAGGGCACGCTCGTGTAGCCATGGGAGAACAACAGCAACGGCAATCGGTCGCGTCCCGGTCGAGGCGGTGCATCCTTTTGCGTGTGTGTCGCAAGCATCGCCACGTCATCGAAGAGCGCGGCGTTTCCAACAGGCTCGCAAAATTCCGCACTTCATCGAGGCCGTCGAGCAGGTACGGTGCAGGCGTCGCGCGCGCACCGGCGCCGGCGGGATACCACGCGACGATTTCGATTTGCCGTTGATGCGGCGCGTCGAACGGATCCGTCCGGTCCGGGTCGGTCACGATCCATTGCGTGCGTCCGACCCTCAGCGGCCCCTGCGGCGGCGGAAGCGTCAGGGATCCGACGGCGATCGCCGCCGCGCTGCCAGCAGCCAGGAACGCGTTCACGGGCATCGATCGGCCAGAGTGTATGTCAACGGCGTACTGAATCGGCATCGAATGACTCGGATCGCGATCTCCGGTATCATGGTTGCCGCTCCCCGACAGGCCCTGCCACATTCGATGCGCAAACTTGCACTGGCCTCAATCGCCGCCGCAACCCTCTGTCTACGCCTGCCCGTGCACGCGCAAGACCTCGTGCTCGATCGGTTCGGCGATTACCTCGATTCGCTGCGGGCGCAGGTTGGCATTCCCGGTCTCACTGCGGCGATTGTCGGCGCCAACGACATCACGTGGGAGCGCCCTTTCGGCTACTCGAACGTCGAGCGTCTGGTCGCGACGCGGACCGATACGCTGTATCACGTCGACGGCTTGACGCAAACGCTCACGGCCACCCTGGTCCTGCGCTGCGTCGAGCAAGGACGTCTGTCGCTCGACGGCCGCGCCGGCGACGCGACGATTCGGCAGCTGCTCACGCACACGACCGGCGCCGCCGACGCTCCGCAATTCCTCTACCGTCCGGATCGTCTCGCGCCGCTCGCGGAGGCGGTGTCGACGTGCACCGGTGAATCGTTCCGCACCTCGATGGCTGGTTTGCTCGATCAGCTCAATATGATTGACGCGGTGCCCGGACCAGACGCGTCGCCGCAGGCCTACGCGAGCAAGCTCGATCGACTCGCGACGCCGTACGCCGTCAACGCGCAGCGGCGTCCGTCGCCGTCGCGCTACGCGGCGACGACGCTCACCGCGGCCGCCGGACTGATTGCGACGACGCGCGACCTGGCAAAATTCGACGTGGAGCTGAAGCGCCGCCGGCTGCTGCGACCGGAGACGATCGCTCTGGCGTGGAGCAATCCGACCACCGCCAGCGGTCAGCTGCTGCCCCACGGTCTGGGATGGTTCGTGCAGAACTATAACGGCGAGCCGATCGTGTGGCAGTTCGGCCTGGGCGACAACGCCTCGTCTTCGATGACGGTGATGCTGCCGCGCCGCGCGCTGACGCTGATCCTGCTCGCGAACAGCGACGGCCTCGTCAACCCGCTGCCGCTTGCGGCCGGCGACGTGCTCGTCTCGCCGTTCGCAAAGTTGTTCGTGGGACTCTTCACGCGATGACCGAGCGGCGCGGATTGCGCGCGGTGCTCGCGCTCGCGGTGCTCGCGCTCGGCCGACCGGCCGGCGCCGCCGATTGGCAGATCCGTCCGTTCGTCGGCTTCACGTTCGGCGGCCGCACCACTCTCGTCAACCTCGATGACGCGGTCGAAAAGCACCACGGCATGATCGGCGTCACGAACGCGATCCTGGGCGACGTTGTCGGCATCGACATCGACCTCGCGCGAGGACCGGGTTTTTTCCAGAGCGGCGATCGCCACCTGGTCCTCGAGAGCAGCGTGACGACGCTGATGGGAAATTTCGTGCTGGCTGTGCCCCGTCACCTGACGGAGTACACGCTGCGTCCGTATGTCGTCGGCGGTCTCGGCCTCATGCGCGTGAACGCCCTCGACTACTTTGGCGTCCTGCCGATTGCCGACAGTTTCCTGGCGTACGATATCGGCGGCGGCGCGATCGGGTTCGTCACCGACCGGATCGGCGTCTGCTGGGACGTGAGGCGCTTCCGCAACGTCGTCCGCAGCGGTCAGACGCGCGGCGTGAGCGTCGACACGGAACGGCTATCCTACTGGCGCGCCACCATGGGGCTGGCGATTCGGTACTAGAATGATGGGAAAGATGCGAGTCCGGCGGGTGTTCGCGATGATGGCGCTTCTGGCGGCCGCAGCCACGGTCGAGGCGGCTGAGACGCTGCGCGTCACGCCAATCCTGCACGACGACAGAGTCGTCGTCTCGTTCGAGCTCACCGATGCGTATACCGACGCAATCCGACAGGCGATCGGCAGCGGTCTGCGGACAACATTCACGTATGAACTCGAGCTGCGGACCGTGGGCACTGCATGGCTCGATCGCACGATCGCGACCGTCGTCGTCACGACGAGCGATCTGTACGATAACCTCACGCGCCGCCATACGCTGTCGCGCACCGTCGACGGCCGCGTCGAAGAAGTTCTCGTGACCGACGACGAATCCGAAGTCAAGACGTGGCTGATGCGCTGGAGCCGCGTGCCGCTCTACCAGACGTCGAAGCTGGATCCGACGCGCGACTATTACGTCCGCGTCAGCGCGCGCATGCGCCCGCTGAGCGGATCGCTGCTTGGATGGGCCAAGCCGACCGTCGGACAGGCCAAGTTCACCGTCATTCCGTAGTCCGGAGATTGTCCGCCGACCCGCTCAAGACCGAGCGAGTCGAAGAGCAAGCCGCGTCGTGAATGTCGTCGCGCCGGCGGCGCTCAGGTGCACGGCGTCCTCGAACGCGGCGTCCACCATCCAGTCCGACGCATCCACGAATCGACCGCCGAACCGTTCGGTTTCGGATCGCACGTACGCGCGATACGCCTCCCATTCGGGCGTGTCGTAGAAGCGGCGGCGGTGGCTCGACGTCATCGGCGCCTCGATGACGATCAATTCTGCGCGCGCGTCCCGCACGGTCTCGAACAGATCCCTGACGGCCGCCAGAAGCGGCGCCCGATGCGCCACCACGTCGGCGCAGTATTGGCGAAACACGTCCGGATCGTCCTCGAGTCCGGCGAAGTCGGCGGTACGGCCGAACCGTCCGATCTCTGGCGGCGGCGCTCCGAAACCGGCGAGCTTCCTGCGCGCGCGTTCGACTGCGGCCCACAGCGTGGCGCGCTCGACCACCATCGGCAGCCACGACGTCAGGCGAACCTGCCAGGCAGACGGACCATCGCGGCCCATCAGCCGGATTGCCCGCTCGCGATCCACGTAGTAGACCATCGCACGCGTGCCGGAGAGGTCCCTCCATCGGCTCGGGACGGGCCGCGTCAGCTGACTGTCGAAAAACGCGTAATACACGCGCTGTGGGGCAAGGCGCAGCGCTCGATGGACGAACAGATCGTGTTCGACCGGTGAGGTGGAACCGACCGCGACGTTGAGCGCGCGCGTGCCGGGACGCGCGGCTTCGAATCCGGCGCGATCGAGCGCGGCAACCATGACCGAGTTGCCGACGAAGAGATCGGTGACGTTCGCCGATTCCGCGATCGCGCGCAGCACCTGCCGCGGCAGTGAGTTGGCGGTCAGCCGCACGATCGCCACGTTGAGGAGCCCAAGCGCGCCCGCCCACACCATCAACTGGACGAAGATGGCTCGTATCCGCACGGCTCAGAAATCGATGTAGATGAACTTCGACGCCTGACCGCAGAACAGCACGATGACGATCGTCAGCGCACCCCACCAGAGTCCCCACCACGACGACGATGCCGGCAGCGACAGGCCGGCGGGCGGCAGGTCTTCGGCGCCGCCGAGATAGTCGGCGAGGCTCTTGATCCACGCGAGTCGATTCATCAGCGTCATCCGAGAATCAGGCGGCGGTAATAGAAGAGCGCCGTCGGCAGATCCATCGCGAACAGCGCCCATCCGAGCGTCACGGCCGCGAACGTCACGCCCCACGACGCCGCCAGGCCGACGAACGTCGGCGTCCGGTCTTCGTGCAGCGGACGCCAGTCGGTCCACAGCCGATGGATGACGAGCAGCGAGCCATGCCACGCGCCCCACGCGATGAAGTTCAATCCCGCGCCGTGCCACAGGCCGCTGATCAGCATTACCGACAGCAGGTTCACGTACACGGACAGACGCGATCCGCGCGAGCCGCCGAGCGGCACGAACACGTAGTCGACGAGCCATCGCCAGAGCGATCGATGCCACCGCCGCCAGAACTCCGTGATGTTCGTCCGCGCGTAAGGCCAATCGAAGTTCTCCGGAATCCGGATGCCGAAGAGCCGCGCCGATCCAATTGCGATATCCGAGTACGCCGAGAAGTCGAAATAGATCTTCCACGCGTACGCCAGGATCCACACGATGAGTGCGCCGCGGCTCGCCGCCGCGATGTCGGCGCGGTTCAGATGGTCGGTGACGCTCGTCAGGAGATCGGCGACCGCGAACTTCTTCGCGAGGCCGACGAGGATGCGTGTGATGCCGCGGTTCCAGTCGGCGGGCCAGTCTGTGCTCGGCTGCTCTACGCCGGGACCGAAGTACTGAAACCGCTTGATCGGCCCGGCCACGAGCGTCGGAAAAAAGAAGATGAACGCGAGATACTGGCCGAGCGTGCCGCGCTCGACGCGGCCGTAATACCGATCGACGGCGTAGTGAATGAACTCGAACGTGAAGAACGACACGCCGAGCGGGAGAAACGCGCCGCGCCACACGAGCGAATTCCGACTGAACGGCGCCGACAGCAGTCCCGTCGTGAAGTTCCAGTACTTGAAGATGCCGAGAATGCACAGGCTCGCCGCGACGCCGACGAGGCACCATGCGGATCGGGGGGAGTAGAGGCGGCTGATAACGGCTTCCCACAGGAAGATAAGGATGCATGCCGCACCGAGCCAGCCGCCGACCTCGGTTACCGAAAAGTAAATGAAGAACAGCGCGCCGGATGCGACGCAGATCCACGGCCGCACCTGCGGACCGACGATCCTGAACAGTATGGCGGTTGGGATGAGCAGGATGTAGTACGCGGACGTCGTGAAGATCACGTGCGCGAATTATAGTCGCGGTAGGCGGAGGGCCGGAGTGCGGCACGAGCGTTGCCACTTGTTGTGGCGGAGGTGTCTATGTCCGAGCTCGGCCTCGGCATCCTCGTCGCAATCGTGCTCATGGTTGCGCTTTGGGTGCCGTACTTGGTGAAGGAAATCCGCCGCGGCAAGGCGACGCTCGGTCCGCGCACGCCGGTCGGCACTGGCGACGCGCACCCCGGACGCCGAGGCGACCCGGCTCCCGGCCAGCCCGATGCGCAGGCGGATCCATACGAGCCGCGCACGATGAGGTAATCGCCGTTTCGAACATCGCGGATTATTCGGGAGGTGGAAGTACCGCCTCCCATTCCGTCGCCGCCTGCTGCATTCGTAGCCTGGCACTGCATCGGCGCCACGTATCCCACCACCGAGCGCGTCGCCGCGCGCTGACCGGGCGATCGCAGCGTTCACGCGTCTCGCAGCCCCAGCGAGCGCAGGCCGCCGATAAGAAATGATGTAAAGCGTCAGCGAGCGAGGGCCTGACCGCGGGATCGTCCACCTGACCGTTATGCCCGCCGCTGCAATTCGTGCGGACGACTGTGTTTCAGATTTCGTGTACTACAGCGGGACATGTTGTGCCGAATCGGAGCAGCGCGCCGCCAACTCATTTGAAACTAAGCACCTACACCGGCAAACGCCGCTTGTACAATGACGTTATTGTCATATATACGAACACGATGACGGCATGATTCGATCGGGCGAGCGATATCTATCTGATTCAATAATAACAGTTTAACGGATAACGCTCAGCTTGGCGCTAGAGTTGCTGCTGACGTGCGATACGGCAGTCGTGTCGCTCACTGCCCGAACGCGTCATGGGAAGCGATAACACCTTGATTAGTACGTCGAACTGGCGCGCCGAATTGCCGGTCCTCGCGGGCCGGAGCGTCGTGCTGCGCGAGCCGACGACCCACGACCTGGGACCTCTGGTCGATCTGCTGTCGATGGCAGATGCGACGCGCTTTGGTCTCGACGAGCCGCCAACGGATCTCACCATCCAGCAACTCATCGAACGCGCCGTCCGCGATCGCGCCAACGGGACGGCGTTCACATACGTCATCGCGCTCGCGACAACGCGCGCCGTCGTCGGACTCGTACAGATGCGCCAACTCGATCCCGCATTCGAGGCGGCCGAATGGGAATGCACCGTCGCGCCCTCGTCACGGGGGAGCGGCGTGTTCCTGGACGCGGTGCGGCTGGTCGGATCGTTTGCGTTCGGTTCGGTTGGCGTCCATCGAATCGAAGCGCGCGTGTTGCTGCAGAACGGCCGCGCCAACGGCGCGCTGCGCAAGCTCGGAGCCGTGCAGGAAGGCATCCTCCGCCGGTCGCTGCGGTACGGCGGCGAGTACGTCGACCAGGTGCTCTGGTCGGTGCTCAAGGAAGATTGGGGCGACCACTGGGTGCCGACAGGACCCCGGGTGCATTGATGAAGCACCTGCCGCCAGCAGCCCGTGCGTACGTCGTCGCCGTTGTCGCCCTCGGCACGGTGCTGTTCTTCGCCGGTCTTCCCCACATTCATTTCGGCCAGCCGCTGCTCTTCGCGGCGCTGCTCGTGCTCTCGTCGCTCTCCGCGTCGCTGAAGGTGTCGCTGCCGCTCACCGCGAGCGGTTCGACGATGTCGGTGTCGTACGCGGTTGACTTCGCCTCGCTGCTGCTGCTCGGTCCGCACGAGACAATGCTCATCGCGGCGGGCAGCGCGGTGTGTCAATCGAACTTCAACTCGAAGGACAGAAACCCGCCGCACCGAATTCTGTTCAACATCGCGTCGCTCGTGATCACCGTGCAGGCCGCCGGCCTCGCCTTCAACGTGTTCGGCGCCGGCGACGCGGCGGCGACGTTGTCCGGCATGGCGCGCCCGCTGGTCGCGGCGGCCACGGTGTACTTCCTGTTCAACACCGGTCTGGTCGCCGCCGCCGTCGCGCTGACGACGCGGGAGCGGCTGTGGTCGACGTGGCACAACAACTTCCTGTGGAGCGCGCCGAGCTACTTCGTCGGCGCCGGCACGGCGGCGGTCGCCGCGTGGTTCCTCGTGCACGCAGGGTTCTGGCTCCCCTTCACGTTTGCGCCCGTCTATCTCACGTTCCGAACCTACAAGGTATATATGGGGCGGATCGAAGACGAGCAGCGCCACGTGCAGCAGACGTCCGATCTGCACCTCGCCACGATCGAAGCGCTGGCGCGCGCGATTGACGCCAAGGATCAAACCGCGCAGATGCACATCCGGCGCGTGCAGGTGTACGCCGCCGGCCTGGCGCGCGTCGCGGGCCTTACCGAATCGGAGATTCAAGGCGTCAAGACGGCGGCGCTGCTCCACGACATCGGCAAGCTCGCCGTACCGGAACATATTCTGTCGAAGCCGGGTCCGCTGACGCAGGAGGAATTCCAGAAGATCCGCATTCACCCGCAGGTAGGCGCCGAGATCATCGCGGCGGTACCGTTCCCGTATCCTGTCGCGCCGATCATCCTGAGCCATCACGAGCGATGGGACGGCAAGGGGTATCCGCAGGGGCTGACGGGCGAGAGCATTCCTATCGGCGCACGCATCCTGACGATCGTCGACTACTACGACGCGGTGACGACCGAGCGGCCGTACCACAAAGCGTTGACACACGACAGCGCCGTCGGTCTGCTGCGGCACGAGACGGGACGCGCGCTCGACCCGAAGCTGGTCCCGCTGTTCATCGAGCACCTGCCGGCGCTCGTCGCGGAGCTCGGCATCCAGGAGCAGCCGACGACCAATGCCGAGCCGCCGGACGCGATCGGCGGATCGACTGCCGTCGGACTGATTCCGGCGAGCGGCGCGAATGCATTCGAGAATATCGCGCTGGCACATCGCGAGATCTACGCGCTGTACGAGATTGCGCAGGCGATGGGCACCAGCCTCGGCGTGGCGGACACGATGGCGCTGATCTCGTCAAAGATCTCGAAAATCGTCCCCTGGTCGGGTTGCGCGCTATTCCTGTACAACCAGGAATCGGATTCGCTCAAGTGCCGCTTTGCGGCCGGCGTCGACGCGCCGAAGCTGTTGAACGTGACGTTGAAGGCCGGCTACGGCCTGTCGGGATGGGTGGCGCGCAACCGCCGCACGCTCGTCAACGCCGATCCTCGCGTCACGTTCGAAGCGGCGGCGTTTTCGAGCGAGCTCTCACTGAAATCGGCTCTCGTGTGCCCGCTGCATTTCAACGACGGGCTCATCGGCAGCCTCGCGCTCTACCACGTCGACTCGAACCACTACACCGAGGATCATCGACGCCTGCTCGAGCGCATCGCCGAGCAGGCCGGCGCGGTCATCCACAACTCAATCGTGTTCGAGCAGACGCAGGAAGATTCGCTCACCGACCCGCTGACCGGACTGCCGAACCGCCGATCGATGTTCGTGCACCTGTCGCGCGAGCTCGCGCGCGCCGAGCGGCTCAAGACCGAAGTCGCGCTGATCGTGATGGACGTCGACGGCTTCAAGGCGATCAACGACACGTACGGCCACAACGTCGGCGACCACGCGCTCCGGCAGGTCGCAATCGCGCTTCAGGGCGCGCTGCGCCCCTACGACCTGTGCGTGCGCTACGCCGGCGATGAATTCATCGTGGTGCTGGCCGACTGCACGCGGGAAGCCGCGGACGCGAAGCGGCGCGAGCTGCAGAGCAAGATCGCCGAAATTCAGCTCGAGGTTCGCGCCGGCAAGCGGCTGCGGCTCGCCGCCAGCGCGGGCGCATCGGTCTTCCCGCACGACGGCACCACGTACGAGACGCTGCTCGCAGACGCCGATCACCGCATGTATCGCGACAAGGCGAACCGCCGCGGCCACATCCACGTGCCGGGTGGGCCGGGCGCCGCCGACTTTCTCGGCAACCTGTTCGACCCGCCGCAGCCCGCTCCGCAGCGCATCGCCTGACGTTCGGCAGGACACGCGCCGCCGACGCGCGTCAGCGCCGTGAAACGTCGCTTGGGCCCGGCTTTAGTTCGTCGTGATCAACGGTCGCGCCGATCGCGTCGGGCGCGCGCCGGCCGCTCGCCGCATCTTCAGGGTGCGCCGGCGGCATATCGGGCGCCTTCGGCCGCTCCGTCGGCCCTCCGGTTTCGGGTCCGCCGCCGCCAATCGTCCCGCTCGTGCTGCCGTCGAGCGGACCATCCTTCGGGTCGTGCGTATGCTCCTGGGCCATACGCGATTTCATCGCAAGTGACGTACCGATAAAATGAGCCCGTGGCAGAAAAGGCATCCGAAATTCGCGTTATCGACAAGCGCTGGTGGGCGCGGGCGGATTCGGGCGACTCATCCGCGGATACGACCGAGCGCGTCGCGCTGAAGCCGACCTACGTCGAAGACCTGGAGCGGCGGCTCGCCGACACGACCACACAGTTGCAGAACGCATTGACCGAGCGGCGACGCGTCGTCGACGATTTCGAGCAGGCCAGGACGCGCATCCGGCGAGACGTGGCGCGCGAGGTCGAACGTGGGAAGCGATCGGTGCTGATCGAGTTGCTCGACGTGGTCGACAACCTCGACCGCGCGATTGCGGCGGCCGGCGGGGAGTCAGCGTCGCCGCTGCTGCGCGGCGTCCAGCTCGTTCACGATCAGTTTCTCGCCAAGCTGGAAAGCCTCGGCGTCATGCGCGTCCCGGCGCTCGGCCACCCCTTCGATGCCGTTCACCACGAAGCGATCGCCACCGCGCCTGTCGACGACGCGTCGAAGGATGGCATCGTCCTCGCCGTCGTGAAAGAAGGCTACACGATCGGCGACGAGCTGCTGCGTCCTGCATCAGTGATCGTTGGAACGTTGACGCGGTGAGCGGCCACGAATTGGTCAAGGCACGGCAGCCGTCGCCGCGAGCATAAGCGAGCGGCGACAGGTGCGTGACAGCCTTGAGCCCGAGCGAGCGCAACGCGCGAGCGAGAGCGCCTAGGGGCCCCCAGGCGCCCTGATAAATGTGGGGCCCCGCGCACAAAATAGGAAAATGAACAATCTGGTCGAGCGGCGTCGCCGCTACATTCAGCGTCAGATCAAAATCGACAAGGGCGCGGTGAACGTGAAGTTCGCGGGCATGCAGCCGAAAGGCAGCGGCGCGCCGAATCAGCATGGGATGCCGAAGCTGCCAGTCGGTCAGCACGAGGTGAAGAACTGGCCCGTCCTCGATCTCGGAGAGCAGCCGCACGTGCCGACGGCAGAGTGGAAGCTCGACGTCGGCGGCCTCGTCGACAATCCGTTCACGCTCACCTGGGATCAATTCCTCGCGCTGCCGCAGGCCGAGGACGTCAGCGACTTTCACTGCGTGACGACGTGGAGCCGCTACGAGAATCACTGGCGCGGGGTGCGATTCAAGACGATCGCCGAGCTTGCGATTCCCAAAGAGGAAGTGAAATACGTACTGTGTACCGGCTACGATTTCATGCCCGGCACGTTCATTCCGTACACGACGAACCTTCCGCTCGCGCGCGCGATCGAAGACGACGTGCTGCTCGTACACACGTGGGAAGGCAAACCGCTTCCACTCGAGCACGGCGGCCCGTGCCGGATGATCACTCCGAAGCTGTACGCGTGGAAAGGCGCGAAGTGGATTCGCAAGATCGAATTCCTTGCCGCCGACAAAAAGGGATTCTGGGAAGTACGCGGCTACTCGAACTCCGCCGAGCCATGGTTCAACGATCGCTATTCGACGTAGCCCTCAGCTGTCGGCTATCAGCTGTCATCTGATCGGGAAACTGGTAGCTGGAAACCTGATAGCTGATAGCTGGCATAGTCATTGAACCTCGGCCATGCGCCATGCGCGCGTGGCCGGGCGATCCCTATCCTCTCGGCGCCACCTGGACCGGCGTCGGGGTGAACTTCGCGCTCTTCTCCGCTTACGCGACCACAGTCGAACTCTGTTTGTTCGATGCGCCGGATGCGATTAAAGAGCGCGAACGCATCGAGCTGACCGAGCACACCGATCAGGTGTGGCACGCCTTTCTGCCCGACGCGCGGCCTAACCAGCTCTACGGTTATCGCGTTTACGGACCCTACGAACCGACGAAGGGACACCGTTTCAACCCCAACAAAGTTGTCATGGATCCATACGCCAAATCAGTGGCGCGTACAGTTCGATGGGCCGACCAGATGTTCGGCTACGTGGTCGGCGATCCACGCGACGATCTCTCATTCGACGATCGCGACAACGCCGAGTACGCGCCGCTCGCTGCCGTCGTCGACCCCGCATTTACCTGGGGCGACGATCGTCCGCCCCGGACGCCGTGGCACAACACCGTCATCTACGAGATGCACGTGCGCGGCTTCTCGATCCGCCATCCCAACATTCCAGACCATCTGCGGGGCACGTACGAGGCGCTCACGACCGAGCCGGCGCTCGAACATCTCAAGAAGCTCGGCGTGACGGCCGTCGAGCTGATGCCGGTGCACCACCACGCGCGCGATCGCTATCTCGAACAAAAAGGGCTGACGAACTACTGGGGCTACAACAGCTACGGCTATTTCGCGCCGGAGCGGCGTTTCGCCGCGTCACGGACGCCCGCCGGCGCGGTCCGCGAGTTCAAGCGGATGGTGCGGACGCTTCACGCGGCCGGCCTCGAAGTGATTCTCGACGTCGTGTACAACCACACGGCCGAGGGGAACCACATGGGCCCGACGTTGTCGCTCAAGGGAATCGACAACGCCTCGTACTACAGGCTCGGCGCCGACAACCGCCGCTACTACATGGATTTCACCGGCTGCGGCAACACGCTCAACATGCAGAGCCCGCAGGTGCTGCAGCTGATCATGGACAGCCTGCGGTACTGGGTCCTCGAGATGCATGTCGATGGATTCCGGTTCGACCTCGCGAGCGCGTTGGCGCGCGAGCTCTTCGACGTCGATCGGCTGGGCGCGTTCTTCGACATCATCCACCAGGATCCGGTGCTGTCGCAGGTGAAGCTCATCGCCGAGCCGTGGGATCTCGGCGAGGGCGGCTATCAGGTCGGCAACTTCCCCGTGCTCTGGACGGAATGGAACGGCAAGTATCGCGATTCGGTGCGGCGCTTCTGGCGCGGCGACGGCGGCACCGTGTCGGAGCTGGCGACGCGGCTCGCCGGCAGCAACGACCTGTACGCGCGCAGCGGCCGCCAGCCCTATGCGAGCATCAACTTCATCACGGCGCACGACGGGTTCACGCTGAACGATCTCGTCACCTACAGCCAGAAGCACAACGACGCGAACCTCGAAGACAACAAGGACGGCGAGAACAACAACCTGAGCTGCAACAACGGCGCGGAAGGCCCGACCGACGATGCGGACGTCAAGTCGCTGCGCGAGCGGCAAAAGCGCAATTTCCTGGCGACGCTGATGTTGTCGCAGGGCGTCCCGATGATCAGCCATGGCGACGAGATGGGGCGTACGCAGCAGGGGAACAACAACGCCTATTGCCAGGACAACGAGATCACGTGGATCGACTGGAACCTCGACGCCGACAAGCGCGCGCTGCTCAACTTCACGATCAAGCTCGTGCACTTCCGCCACAGCCAGCCGGCGCTGCGCCGCCGGAAGTACTTCCAGGGACGCAGCATTCGCGGCGGCGAAGTGAAAGACCTCGCGTGGCTTGCTCCGGACGGCCGCGAGATGACCGACCAGGCGTGGAACGCCGACTTCGTGCGGTCGCTCGGCATGCTGCTCAACGGCAGCGCGATCGAGGAAGTGAACGAGCGCGGCGATGCGGTCATCAGCGACACGCTGCTCGTTCTCCTGAACGCGCATAGCGACAAGGTGCCGTTCACGCTGCCGTCGCTCGACGCGGATCAGCAATGGCGGCGCGTCATCGACACCTACGAGCCTCATTCACCGGATCGTGCGTTCAAGCCGGGAATCCGGTATCCGCTGCAGGGGCGATCCATCGTCGTGTTCAGAATCATTCCGCCGATCCGCGATCGACGCCGGACGCTCGACGACGAGCGGCAGGCGGCGACCGAACCGGCCATTGTCGAGAGCTAGTCATGGCGCGGCCCAGCGAGGCAGTCGTCGTTCGTCGTGCGCCGCCCGCCGAAATCGACGAGGCGCATGCCCGCCGCGCCGTCATCGAGCGCATCCGGCCCGAGATCGACGCGGGCCGTTTCCCGATCAAGCGCACCGTCGGCGAGACCGTCGAGGTATTCGCGCAGGTGTTCGCAGACGGCCACGACGTGGTGACGGCGGTATTGCGCGATCGGCACGCTCCGGGATTCGGGATTCGGGATTCGGGATTCGAAAACGATTCCTCACACATCCCGAATCCCGATCAAATCCCGAATCCCAAATCCCAAATCCCGGCGGAAAGCACCCAGTGGCGCGAGACGCCGATGACGCTCGGCGCGCCGGGCACCGACGAATGGACGGCGAACTTCGACGTCTGCGAGCCGGGATGGCACGAGTACGCGATCGTCGCGTGGGTCGATCGATTCCTCACATGGCGGCGCGACGTGCAGGTGAAGGCGGCGGCGGGTCAGGACGTGTCGCTGGAGTTGCTCGAAGGATCGATTCTCGTTCGCGAGGCGGCCGCACGCGCGGAACAGATCGGATCGACGCAGCCCGACGCGAACCGGCTGCTCGAATGGGCCGATGCGCTCACCGAGTCGACGCCCATCGAAGAGCGCGTGGCGAGCGGGATGGACGGCGAGCTCGCGACGCTGATGGCACGGTACGCGGACCGCTCGCGCGCGACGACGTCGCCATCCAGGCGCGTCTGGGTCGATCGCGAGCGCGCGCGCTTCGGCGCCTGGTACGAGATGTTCCCGCGATCGGCCGGTCCGGATCCTGGTCGAAGCGGCACCTTCGCCGAAGCGTGCGCGGAGCTGCCGCGGATCGCCGATCTCGGGTTCGACGTCGTGTACCTGGCGCCCATTCATCCGATTGGAACCAGCTTCCGGAAAGGTCCCAACAACTCGCTGACCGCCGCCCAGGACGATCCCGGCAGCCCCTGGGCTATCGGATCGAACGCGGGCGGACATACGGCCGTCGAACCCGGACTCGGCACTATCGACGACTTCGTCGCGTTCAGGCAGGAAGCCGAACGGCTCGGCATGGAAGTCGCGCTGGATCTCGCCTGGCAGTGCTCGCCGGATCATCCGTGGGTGAAAGAGCATCCGGAATGGTTCAAGCATCGGCCGGACGGCACGATCAAATACGCCGAGAATCCGCCGAAGAAGTACCAGGACATCTATCCATTCGACTTCGAGAGCGAAGAATGGCAGGCGCTCTGGCAGGCACTGCTCGACGTCACGCTGTTCTGGGTCGAGCGCGGCGTTCGCATCTTCCGCGTCGACAATCCGCACACGAAGACCTTCGGCTTCTGGGAATGGATGATCGATCTCGTGCACGCGCAGCACCCCGACGTCGTTTTCCTGTCGGAAGCCTTCACGCGGCCGGCGTTGATGCGGTACCTGGCGAAAGCCGGCTTCACGCAGTCGTATACGTACTTCACCTGGCGAAACTCGAAATCCGAGCTCGTCGACTACTTCACCGAGCTCACGCAGGGCGAAGTACGCGAGTACCTGCGGCCGAACCTGTTCGCGAACACGCCGGACATCCTGCACGCCTATCTGCAGCACGGCGGCTGTCCCGCGTTCCAGGCGCGTCTGATTCTCGCGGCGACGCTCGGCGCGAGCTATGGCATTTACAGCGGGTTCGAGCTGTGCGAGTCGCGCGCGCTCAAGCCGGGGTCGGAGGAATACGCCGACTCTGAGAAGTATCAGTACAAGAAGCGGGACTGGTCGCGCGCCGGCGCGATGGCGGAGCTGATCTGCCGCGTCAACGCCGCGCGGCACCGTCACCGCGCGCTGCAATTCGATCGCACGCTGCGGTTTCACGACGCCGACAACCCTGAAATCATCGCCTTCAGCAAGAGCAACGGCGACGACCGCGTCCTCGTCGTCGTGAGCCTCGATCCGCGTCACATGCAGCACGGCTTCGTCGACGTTCCCGTCGATCTCGATTCGTTCGTCGTCCGCGACCTCATCGACGACGTCGAGTACACGTGGCACCGCGGGCGCAATTACGTCCGCTTCGATCCCGAGATCCGTCAAGGGCACATCCTGTGGCTACCGAAATCCCGAACCTGACGGTTCCAGTCGACGCCGTCACGCCGGCACCGTCGGCCGCGCAGGACGATCCTCTCTGGTACAAGGACGCCGTCATCTACCAGGCGCACGTCAAATCGTTCTTCGACTCGAACAACGACGGCAGCGGCGATTTTCACGGGCTGACGCAGAAGCTCGACTACCTGCAGAGCCTCGGGATCACCTGCCTCTGGCTGCTCCCCTTTTTCCCCTCGCCGCTGAAGGACGACGGCTACGACATCGCCGACTATCGGGACGTGCATCCGAGCTACGGCACGCTGCGCGACTTCGAGGCGTTCGTCCGCGCCGCGCACGATCGCCACGTCAAGGTGCTCATCGAGCTCGTCGTCAACCACACCTCCGACGAGCATCCCTGGTTTCAGCGGGCGCGTCGCGCGCCGAAGGGATCGCCGGAGCGCGAGTTCTACGTCTGGAGCGACACCGACAAGAAGTTCCCCGAAACGCGGATCATCTTCCTCGACACGGAAAAGTCGAACTGGGCGTGGGACGACGCCGCGCAGCAGTACTACTGGCATCGGTTCTTCTCGCACCAGCCCGACCTCAATCACAACAATCCGGCCGTCGTCGACGCCGTGATCGACGTGATGAAGTTCTGGCTCGATCTCGGAGTCGACGCGCTGCGTCTCGACGCGGTTCCGTACTTGTGCGTCCGCGAGGGAACGAACAACGAGAACCTGCCCGAGACGCACGCGGTGCTGAAGCGGATGCGGCGGGAGCTCGACGCGGCCTACCGCAACCGGATGCTGCTGGCCGAAGCGAACCAGTGGCCCTCCGACGTGCGCCCCTACTTCGGCGACGGCGACGAATGCCACATGGCCTTCCACTTCCCGCTGATGCCGCGCATGTTCATGGCGCTGCGGCAGGAGGACCGCCACGCGCTCACCGAGATCCTCAACCAGACGCCGGACATTCCCGACAACAGCCAGTGGGCGCTGTTCCTGCGCAATCACGACGAGCTGACGCTCGAGATGGTGACCGACGAAGAGCGCGATTACATGTACTCGGTATACGCCTCTGATCCGCAGGCGCGGTTGAACCTCGGGATCCGGCGGCGTCTCGCGCCGCTGATGGAGAACAGCCGCCGGCGCATCGAGCTGATGAACACGCTGCTCTGTTCGCTGCCGGGGACGCCGATCATCTATTACGGCGACGAGATCGGGATGGGCGACAACATCTATCTCGGCGATCGCAACGGCGTCCGGACGCCGATGCAGTGGAGCCCGGATCGCAATGCCGGCTTCTCCCGCGCCGATCCCGCGCGGCTGTACGCGCCGCCGATTCAGGATCCTGTGTACGGCTATCAGGCGATCAACGTCGAAGCGCAGGAGCGATATCCGTTCTCGCTCCTGAACTGGATGAAACGCCTCATTGCGACGCGCAGGCAGCACCGCGTGTTCGGACGCGGGTCGATTGATTTCGTCTCGTGCCCGAACCGCAAGGTGCTCGCCTACCTGCGGCGCGACGACAAAGAAACCATTCTCATCGTCGTCAATCTTTCCCGCACCGTGCAGCCGGCGGAGCTGGATCTGCGGTCCTTCAGCGGGCTGATTCCGATCGAGATGGGCGGCCTCACCGAATTCCCGCGCATCGGCGACCAGCCGTACTTCCTCTCGCTCAACGGCTACGCGTCGTACTGGTTCACGCTGCAGCACGAGCCGCTGCAGACCTCGCCGCGCGCGACGGCGCCGTCCGATCCCAACGCGTTGATCCGCGACTCGCTGCCCCGGCTGCTCGTGGGCACCGATTGGCAGAACATGCTCGACAGCGGCACGCGGACGGTGCTCGAGCGGGAAGCGCTGGCGCCGTTCATCCAGCGCCAGCGCTGGTTCGGGTCGAAGTCGCGGGAGATCCGGCACGCGCGTTTCTCCGACTGGGTGCCAGTCCGGCGTGGATCGGAGCCGGCGTTCCTCACCATCGTCTCTCTTACGTACGCGGACGGCTGGAGCGACAGCTACTTCGTTCCGCTCGCGCTCATCTCCGATGACGGCGAGCGCGCGCTGCAGTCGGCATCCTCGGTTCTCGCGCGCATCACCGGCGCGCGCAAGGGCGCCATCGTCGACGGTCTGTACGACGATGACGTGTGCGATCGACTGCTGACGATGATCGCGCGCGGCGAAGAAACGGCGACTGCGAAAGGGAGCGTTCACGGGCTCGCGCTCCTAACGCCCCCCGCGACGCAGTCGCAGGCGTCCGGTCGATGGACGCGCGGAAGCGCCGAACAGAGCAACAGCATTGCGTTCGCGAACGACGGATTCGTGCTGAAACTGTTCCGCCGCATCGAGCCGACGCCGAATCCCGAGCTCGAGATCGGCCGTGTGTTGACGGAACAGCGGTTCGTGCGGACGCCGCCGCTCGCCGGAGCGCTCGAGTACCTGCGTCCGGGCGTGGAACCGGGCACGCTCGCCGTCGTCCAGGCGGCGATCAAGCATCAGGGATCGGGATGGGAGTTCACGATCGACGAACTGCGGCGGTACTACGAACGCGTATCGGCGCGGGTCAAGCGATCTGATTCGCCGGACGGGCGGGAAAGGCTGGAAACGCGGGAGAGGCAGGAGGCGGAGGACCGGCAGGCGCCGCCGCCGTTCTTCGCTGCGCTTCAACACTGGTATCTGTCGAGCGCGACAACGCTCGGCCGGCGGACGGCGGAGCTGCACCTGACGCTCGCGCACGCTCCGGGCGACGGGTTCGCGCCCGAGCCGCTCGACCGCCCGGCGCTTCGAACCGTTGCCGACGACATGCGCGAGCACGCGGTTTCGTCGCTGACGATGCTCGAGCAGCGGCTCCAGACCCTGAACGACGCGTCGCGTCCGTATGCCGAGGCAGTGCTCGCATCGCGCGACGCGTTGCTGAAGCGGTTCGACGATCTGCGCCCGCTCGAAGGCGGCGGTTGGCGCATCCGCGTTCACGGCGATTACCACCTCGGCCAGGTCCTGCGGACCGAAGAGGACTTCGTGATCCTCGATTTCGAAGGTGAACCCGCGCGATCGATCGCGGAGCGGCGCGCGAAACAATCGCCGCTCAAAGATGTCGCGGGCATGGTGCGGTCGTACAGCTACGCGGCCTATGCGGCGCTGTTCGCGTTCACCGTGCACGCGCCCGACGCGTATGCCTGGCTCGAACGCTGGGCCGAAACGTGGAGGCATTGGACCGTCGACGCGTTCCTGCAGGGCTACCGCGACACGATCGGCGACTCGCCGATCGCGCCGCCCGACGACGCGTTCGCGCTGCTGCTGCGTGCGTTCACGCTCGACAAAGCGCTGTACGAGCTCGCGTACGAGCTGAACAATCGCCCGGACTGGGTACGCATTCCGTTGGTCGGAATTGCGAAGCTCATCATTGAACGTGGCTAACGTTGTGCAGAAGGGTCCGGTTTTCCGTGGGGAACGGACCTACAATCGAATGATTTCGCGACGGCCGCTGCGGGCGGTTGAGTCGCTTTGATTGCGGAGAACGCGGAATGGCCAAACGACCCTCGTCACGAACCGACACGCACACAGACGACACCGCCAGCGTGGCGCCCGAGGCGCTGAAGCCGCGGCGAGCCCGTGTTCGATCGGCGACCTCTACTTCGGTGCAGGAAGCGGCCGCGGAAGCCGCCGACATGGGCAACGCGCCGGAACAAACCGAAGGGGCTCCGAGCGAAAACGACATCCGCACGCGCGCCTACCACCGATTTCTCGAACGCGGCGGCGGGCACGGCCAGCACTTCAACGACTGGATTGAGGCCGAGAGAGAATTGAAAAGTCGGAAGTAAGAAGCAGGAAGTCAGGAGTCGAAGTCAGAAGTACGAAGGGCAAGTATGGCGCGACCGCTTTGGAAGGGATCGATCTCGTTCGGGCTGGTGAACATCCCAATCGAACTGCATACGGCGGTTCGCGATCACCGGCCGAAGTTCCGCATGCTGCACGCGAAAGACAAGTCGCCTGTGAAGTTCGAGCGCATGTGCGTGCGCGACGGCAAGCCGGTGGCCTGGGAGGATCTGGTCAAGGGGTTCGAATATCAGAAGGGCCACTTCGTCGTGATGTCGAAGGAGGACTTTCAGACCGCCGCGCTCGAAAAGACGCGCACGATCGACATCGTCGACTTCGTCAAGGCCGAGGAGATCGACGATCGATTTTTCGAAACCCCGTACTATCTCGTGCCGGCAAAGGGCGGCGAACGCGCCTACGCGCTCCTCCGTGATGCGATCCGGGAATCGGGGCGCATCGGCATCTCCAAGTTCATCCTCCGCGATTCGCAGCATCTTGCGGCCGTCGAAGTGATCGAGAACGCGATTGTCCTGACCGTGATGCGATTCGCCGACGAGCTCGTCGACGTCGGCCAGTTCGACTTTCCGGCGAGCGACGGCGTGCGCAAGGCGGAGCTCGACATGGCGAAGGCGCTCGTCAACAGCCTCGCGGCCGAATGGGATCCGTCGAAATACACCGACCAGTACCGCGAGAACCTGATGCGGATCATCCAGAGCAAGGTCAAAGGCAAGGAAGTCACCCTCGAGCCGATGGCCGAACCGCGCCAGGCCGAAGTCGTCGACTTGATGGAGCGCCTCCGCCGCAGCCTCGAACAGGGAGGCCGCGGCCAGCGCTCTGCCGCCGAACCGCGCAGCCACGCCGCCCATCGCCCGAAGCGCGCCGCCGGGAAGAACGGCACGAAGAAACGATCCCGCCACGCCGCATGAACACCGGCCGGTACGGTAGGGCGAGCCTTTCAGGCGAGCCGACGCCGCCACGCGAGCCGACGCCGCCACGCGAGCCGACGCCGCCACGCGAGCCGACGCCGCCACGCGAGCCGACGCTCGGCTGAAAGCCTCGCGCTACCGATGGCTGTAAGCTGAAAGCTGAATGATCCAGCCCATGCTCGCGTCGCTGATGGACGCGCCGCTCGACGACCCTGCGCTCATCTACGAACCCAAATACGACGGCATCCGCGCCATCGCCGAAATCGATGCGAAGCGCGGGGTTACGCTCCGGTCGCGCCTCGGCAACGAGAAGACGCATCAGTTCCCCGAAATCACGTCGGCGCTCCAGAAGTGGGCGCGCAAGCTGAAAGAGCCGGTCGTACTCGACGGCGAAATCGTGGCGCTCGACAGCAAAGGCGAGCCGACCGGATTCCAGCAGCTCCAGGGACGGATTCACGTCGCCTCGGCGGCGCCGTCGGACAACGTGGCGTTCATCGCGTTCGACGTGCTCGTTCGCGGCCGCAGCGACTTGCGCGACCTGCCGCTCGTCGAACGGCGCGCGATTCTCGAACGGCTGTTCGGCCGGACCGGCTCACCGCTGCTGCGTATCAGCGCAATGGAGCGCGGCGACGGCCGCGCGCTCTACAAAGAGGCGCTCGACCACGGCTGGGAAGGCCTCATCGCCAAGCGCGCCGATTCTCAATACAAGTCGGGCAAGCGGACGCCGGACTGGCGTAAGCTGAAAATCGTCCACGAGCAGGAGTTCGTCATCGGCGGGTGGACCGAGCCTCGGCAGACGCGGACGTGCTTCGGCGCGCTGCTGCTCGGCGTGTACGACGAGAACGGAAATCTGATCTACGTCGGTCACACGGGAACGGGCTTCAACGAAAAAGAGCTCGCCCGCGTGATGAAGCTCCTGAAGCCGCGCGAAACGAAAGAATGTCCGTTTCGCGGGCGGCCGAAAACGAACGAGCGCGCACATTGGGTGCGACCCGAGCTGGTCGCGCAAATCAAATTCACCGAATGGACCGCCGACGGCAGGCTGCGGCACCCGGTCTACCTCGGATTGCGCGACGACAAGAAGCCGACAGAGGTACGGCGGGAGGAACACCTTCGGGTTCGCAGTTCGGGGTTCCGGGTTCGGGGTTCTGGGGTTCGGGGTTCGAACTCCGAACCCGGAACCAAGAACCAAGAACCGCGAACCAAGAACCGCGAACCCGGAACCCGGAACCCCGAACCCGGACTCGATCACCTCATCGATGAGCTGAACGCGATCGAAGGCTCTCGCCGCGACGGCGTCCTCACGCTGCCCGACGGCGATCGGTTCACCGTCACCAATCTTCACAAGGTCTTCTGGCCGGCGCGCAAGCTGACCAAAGGCGATCTGTTCCGCTACTACGTCCGCGTCGCTCCGTTCATTCTTCCGGCCGTGGCCGATCGCCCGCTCGTGATGAAGCGATATCCGAACGGCGTCACGGGCAAATGGTTCTATCAGCACCGCGTGGAGGACGTTCCGGCAGGAGTTCGAACCGAAGTCGTCAGCGTCGCCGAACGTCGTCCGCAGATCATCGGCGGCACGCTGAAAACCCTCCTCTACACCGCGCAACTCGCCGCCATCTCGCAGGACCCGTGGTTCTCGCGCGTCCAGCATGCGCAGTTCGCCGACTACGTCGCGCTCGATCTCGACCCGTCCGAAGGCGTGCCGTTCGCGCGCGTCCTCGACGTGGCCCGCTGGGTCCACGACGAGCTCGAAACGCTTGGCGCGCTCGGCGTGCCGAAGACGTCGGGCGCATCCGGGCTGCACGTGTACGTCCCGCTCCCCGCCGGGACGCCTTACGACGCCGGCCTGCTGTTCTGCCAGATCGTCGCGACGGTCGTCGCGCAGAAACATCCGAAGGTCGCGACCGTCGAGCGCAGCGTCCGCGCCCGCGGCAAACGCGTGTACGTCGACTTCATGCAGAACGTTCTGGGAAAGACGCTCGCCGCCGCCTACAGCGCGCGCGCGAGCGACTACGCCGGCGTCTCCACGCCGTTGTCGTGGCGGGAGATAGACGAGGGGCTCGAACGCGAAGACTTCACCATCGAATCGGTGCCGGGTCGACTGACGAAGGTCGGCGACTTGTGGGGCGAGCTGCGGAAATCGAAGGGCATCGACCTGGCGCGCGTCACCCGTTATGCCGAACGTACGGGCAGTGGACGTTTGAAAGGCGAGACGTCGTAGTGGTTCAGCAGATCGGCGGGATCGGCATATATCGCGACGGCGCGCGACAGATCGCCGTCTGACCACCATCCGCCGCACCGAAGCGCGATCGTGCCGATGCCCGCGCGGTCGGCCGCTTCGATGTCGTACGGCGTGTCGCCGATCATGATCGCCTCGCTCGCGCGGCACCCGGTGCGCTCGAGCGCCGCGTGCACGATATCGGGATCGGGCTTCGATCGATCGGCCTCGTCGGACGACGTCGTCGCGTCGAAGAAACGGACGGCGCCGGCGATCCGCAGCAGATCCCGGACCTCGGATGTTTCCGCAGAGCTCGCCACGACGAGCGTCAGCCGCTCGTCGCGCATCCATTCCAGCAGCTGCTGTGCGCCGCGTGTCGCGTTGATGCGAGGGATGAAGTCGCGCTGGAGAATGCGCCGGCGGGCGTCGCCGATCGCCTGGCCCTCCGGCGATTCGATGGAAATGCCTGCAAGCTCGGGCAGGAGCTTGTCGCCACCTTTGCCGATGAGCGGCCGGACGCGCGCAAAATCGACGTGCCGGCCGCCTTCGGCGAGCGCCTGAATCCACGCCCACGCGTGGGCGTCGTTGCTGTCGACGAGCGTTCCGTCGACGTCGAAGATGACGGCGCGGTACATGACGAACGCTACGGACTGCGCCGTCCCTCGCCCGTTTCGTCGCGGACGACCTCGGTCGGGCGCCGTTCGCTCGGGCGCCGCGTTTCGGTCGCCTCGCTGCCGCGGCCGGGCTGTTCGTCGACGCCGACTTCCACGTCGCCGGACGAGCCGCCTTCGCTGGCGACCTCGCCCGTCGCCTGGGCCTCGGGCGTGTCGACGTCGACGTCGTGGTCAGGTCGATCGTGTCGCTTCACTCTTCGTCCACTTCGTGTTCGTCTGCCTCGACCTCTTCAACGTCCTCGAAATCGTCTTCGCTCTCGTCTTCGGCGCGACCCCTCATCTCCTCATCCTTCGTGCCCGGGATTGCCTCTTCGTTCTGATTCCGATCGCTGTCGTTCGCCATTTGCGGCCTCCTCCTTCTCGGACGTCACGTGGGCGGAAAGAACGACGCCGTTCTGAGCAAGGGCGATACCACGATGAACGGCCGAGCTCGGGCACCTCACGTATAATTCTTCGCATCCTCCCCGATCTCTCGGTCATCCTCGTGAATTGGAATGCGTGCGAGACGACCGCGGCTGCGCTGGCGTCGATCCACGAACACACGCGGGGCATCCGCTACGAGCTGATCGTCGTCGACAACGGCACGACGCGCGACGACAGCGCGCGCGAGCTGCCCAAACGGTTTCCCTCGATGACCTTCATCGCGAACCCGCGCAACCTCGGGTTCAGCGTGGCGAACAATCAGGGCATCGCGCGCGCGACTGGACGCTACGTCGTGCTGCTGAACAACGATACCGTTCAGACAGGTGACGCGCTGACGGCTGCCGTCCGCTACATGGACGCTCATCAGGACGTCGGCGCGCTCGGGATCCTGCACTGCAACGCCGACGCGGCGCGGTCGCGGCAGCCCTCGGCGTATCGTTTCCCCAGACCATGGCGTGAATTACTGTCTTTGGTCGGCCTCCGACATAACCCTGAAGATGCGTCACCTGCGGCGGTCGACACCGAGCGCGACGTCGACTGGGTCTGCGGCAGCTTTCTGCTGGTGCGACGCAGATGTCTCGACGAGATCGGCCCGCTCGATGAGCGGTTCTTCATTTACGACGAGGACATCGACTGGTGCCGTCGCGCATGGACGGCGGGATGGAAGGTTCGGTTCTGGCCGGGCGCATCGATGATCCACCTCGGCGCCGCCGCGCGGCCGTTCATGAAGGACAAGACTTTCGTCCACTTTCGCAGCCATCTCTCTTACTTCCGCAAACATCACGGCTCGCTTCCGGCCGCGCTCTACTACTCGATCATGGTCGGACGGCTGACGACGGCGACCCTGTGGCAGGTGGCGCGCTGGATGACTGGCGCCGCGCCCTTCTCGCACGTACGCGAGCGATCGATGCGGCAGAAACAGTTCGCGCTGTTACGGCACGGGCGCGCCGGCGGATAAGCCCGATACGCGCTGATGGCCATCCTCGTGACCGGCGCCGCCGGCTTCATTGGATCGCACGTCGTCGAGCACCTTCTCGGACGCGGAAACGAAGTCGTCGGGCTCGACGATCTTTCCGGAGGATTTACCGATAATCTGCCGAAGGGCACGATCTTCTACGAAGGATCGGTCGCCGACGCCACGCTCGTTCCGCGGATCTTCGCGGAGCATCGCATCACGCACGTCTTCCACCTGGCCGCCTACGCGGCCGAAGGTCTCAGCCATTTCATTCGCCGGTTCAACTACACCAACAACGTCGTCGGCTCGATGAACGTCCTGAACGAGGCGGTGAAAGCGGAAGTGGCGTGCTTCGTCTTCACCAGCTCGATCGCGGTGTACGGCGCCGGCCAGACACCGATGCACGAAGAGCTCACGCCGGAGCCCGAGGATCCGTACGGCGTCGCGAAATTCGCGGTCGAGCTCGATCTGCGGGCGGCGCGGCGCATGTTCGGGCTGCGCTACGTCATCTTCCGGCCGCACAACGTCTACGGCGAGCGACAGCACCTCGGCGACCGTTATCGCAACGTCATCGGCATCTTCATGAATCAGCTGATGCGCGGCGAACGGATGACGATTTTCGGCGACGGGATGCAGTCGCGCGGCTTCAGCTACATTGGCGACGTGGCTCCGCTGATTGCGCGCGCGATCGACGTGCCTGCCGCCTACGACGACGTCTTCAACGTCGGCGCCGACGAAGCGACGAGCGTCAACGAGCTGGCGGTCATGGTTGCCCGGGCGATGGGAAAGCCGCCGGCGATCGACCACGTCGAGGCGCGGAAGGAAGTGCTGCACGCCGTCGCCGATCATGCCAAGGTTGCGCGCGTGTTCGGCTACAAGGCGAAATGGTCGCTGCCGGACGGGCTGCAGCGGATGGCCGATTGGGCGCGGCGCGTCGGGCCGCGCGAGCCGAGCCGGCGGTCGGACATCGAAATCGATCGAAACCTGCCGAACAGCTGGCGATGAGCAGACGGGCGTACGCGGTCGCGTGCGGTCTGGCGCTCGCGGCGCTCGTCGCCACGTACGCGGACCACTTTCATAACGACTTCCATTTCGACGACGACCACACGATCCGCAACAACCACTTCATCCGCGACGTTCACAACATCCCGCGCTTCTTCGTCGATCCGAAGACGTTCAGCTCGCTGCCGGCGAACCAGAGCTACCGCCCGCTGCTGACGACGACGCTCGCGCTGGATTACTGGATGGCCGGCGGCCTCGACCCGCGGGCGTTTCATGCGACCAGCTTCGCGCTGTTCGCGCTGCAGTGCGCCGCGATGCTGGTGCTCTACCGGCGGCTGATGGATCGCGCGCGTCCACACGCCTGGAACCGGTGGATTGCGCTGTTCGCTGCCACGTGGTACGCGCTGCACGCGGCGAACGCCGAGACGGTGAATTACATCATCGCGCGATCGGAAATTCTTTCGACGCTGGGCGTCGTCGTCTCGCTGCTCATGTTCACGAGCAAGGGCGTCGCGCGCCGGTGGGGCTTGTACGCGATTCCCGCCGCCCTCGCGGTGTGCGCCAAGGAACAGGGCGTCATCGCCGCGCCGCTCATCATGCTGTACGTCGCGCTGTTCGAGCGCGAGCTGACCATGGGCGAGCTGTTCCAGCCTCGAAATATCGCCCGGCTCGTCGCCGACACGTGGCCGGTGCTCGTCGCGTGCATGGCGATCCTCGTCGGCGGCCTGCGGCTGGCGACCACGTTTACGCCGGGCGGCGCGTCGCGGTGGGCCTATCTCTGGACGCAGCCGTTCGTCATCCTTCACTACGTCTATACGTTCGTCCTGCCGGTCAATCTGAGCGCCGACACCGACTGGTCGCCGTTCGCCAATCCATTCGACGATCGCGTCGTCATCGGCCTCGTGTTCGTCGGCGCGCTGCTGTGGCTCGGGGTCACGGCCTGGCGCCGGAGCGAGACGCGTCCGATTGCCTTCGGCATCTTCTGGTTCCTCGGCGCCTTGGTGCCGACGTCGAGCATCGTGCCGTTTGCGGAGGTGATGAACGATCATCGCGTGTTCTTTCCGTTCGTCGGACTGACGCTCGCCGCCTCGTGGGCGATCGCGCTGGCCGCGTTCAATCGGAAGGATACAGTCGTCGCGGTCGCGGGAGTTCGGGTTCGGTTGAAGCCGGCCGCCATTCTGATGACGGCGTGCCTCGTCGTCCTGGCGGCGCACGCATATGGCACGCATCGACGAAACATCGTCTGGCGCACCGAAGAGTCGCTGTGGCTCGACGTGACCGAGAAGAGTCCGCAGAACGGCCGCGGATTGATGACGTACGGCGTCATCCAGATGGCAAAAGGGCGGTACGACGTCGCGGATCAGTACTTCACCCGCGCGCTCCAGTACGCGCCACAGTATGCGTACCTGCACGTGAACATCGGCGTGCTGAAAGGCGCGCTCGGAGACGCCGCCGAAGCCGAGCGGCACTTTCGCGCGGCGCAGCAGTACGACCCAGGCAATCCGGTCAGCTATTACTACTACGCGCGCTGGCTCGGCTCGGTGGGCCGCGTCGACGAAGCGATCGCCTTCGCGCGTCGCGCGCTCGAGTTGAGCCCTGGCCATGCCGAAGCGCAGCAGCTTCTGGCGGAGCTGCAGTCGCGCCCACGGCAGCCTCACGCCCCAGCGGCGGCGGCAACGACGCCGGACACGCCCGAGCGATGGATCGAAATCAGCCTCACGGCGTACCGCCTCGGGCGATACCAGGAGTGCATCGACGCGAGCGAGAAGGCGCTGAGCCTGCGGCCCGACTACGCGGAGGCGTACAACAACATCTGTGCCGCGGAAAATGCCATGCAGCGCTATCCGCAGGCCGTTGCCGCATGCGAGCGGGCGATGGCGCTGCGTCCCGATTTCCCGCTCGCCCGCAACAACCTCGCGCTCGCGCGATCGCACTTGACGAAGTAGGGGCCGACCCGTCTGTCGGCCCCCGCGGGGACGCGCAGCGCCCAGGGCGAACACGCGGCCCCGGGCGGGCGCGCGGCACCGGGGTAGACGCGTCGGTCCGCCCCTACGTGCGCGCGTACGCGTAGATGTGGAACGCCTCGACGATATGCGTCAGCGGCAGCGCGCGATGAGCGACGACGTCGAAGCGGGCGCGATCGCGGGTGATCGTTTCGTGAACGTGGAAGATGTCGGTCCGGTGATAGCCGCCCTTTCGGGCGAATCCGGCGAGCATGCGCCCGATCTTGTAGAGCGCGCTTTCCGTCGGGCCGCTGACAACGAGCGTTCCGCCAGGCTTCAGCGCGTCGCCGAAGCGGCGCACCACGGCTTCGACATCCTCAACGTGCTCGAGCACGTCGGTGCTGACGATGTAGTCGAGCGGCGGGAGCGACGACAGGCGATCGGCTTCGACGAAGGTCACGTTCCCGAGGGCAAGGCGGTACGCGACGTGACGTCCCGGCGCCAGGACCAGATCGGTCGCGTACACGAGATCGGTCATCGCGCTCAGCGTCGGCAGCTGCACGCCGATGCCGCATCCGAAGTCGAGTCCCGACGCATATCGCGCGCCGCGCTCGGAGAGGAAATCGGCGACGGCGTCCAACCGCTTCCAGAACAGCCAGCGGATGAGCGGGTTCGGATGGAGGTACGACGGCGCCGCCATCTCGTCGCGCGATTCGCGCGGAGCGGCGAGCGCGGCGGCGCGCAGCGTCTCGGCCTCGATTCGAATGGCACGCATCGGGCGCGCTAATATACCGGACCGTGAAGCTCGTCGTGTACCTGCCGGCGCTGAACGAAGCCGCGACGATCGGCGCCCTGCTGGACGCGATTCCGCGCGACATCCCCGGCGTCACCGAGCTCGAGACGATCGTCGTCGACGACGGATCCACGGATCGAACGGCGGCGGTCGCCGAGCGTCATGGCGCGCGCGTGGTGCGTCACCCGCGCAATCTCGGGACGGGCCGCGCGTTCATGTCGGGAGTGCAGTCGGCGCTCGCCGACGGTGCCGACGTCATCGTCGGCATCGACGCCGACGGGCAATTCTCGCCGGCCGACATTCGATTGCTCGTCGCGCCAATCGTCACCGGCGAGGCCGACGTGGCGCTGTGCACGCGCTTCGGTCCGAACAGCAAGCTGACCGGCCGGATGCCACGGACCAAGCGCGCGGGCAACTGGCTGCTGTGCAAGATCATCAGCCTGACGGCCGGCCAGGAGTTCACCGACGTGTCGTGCGGCTTCCGCGCGTTCACGCGCGACGCGGCGCTGCGCGTCGACGTGCACAGCGACTTCGAGTACATCCACGAATCGCTGCTCGCGTGGCGCCGCTTCGGCCAGCGCGTCGTCGAGGTCGAGCTGCCCGTCCGCGCGGAGCGCGCCATCGGCGAGTCGCGCATCGCGTCGAGCCTTTCCTATTACGCGCTGCGCGCCGGGCCGGTGCTCGTCGGCGCCATCCGCGACTACAGCCCGCTGAAGTTCTTCGGATCGCTGTCCATTGTCGCGCTCGTCGCGTCGGTGTCGATCGGCGGCGGCGTGTTCGTGCACTGGCTGAAGACCGGTGAAACCGCGCCGTACACCTCGTTCATCATCGTGAGCGTGGGCGGCGTGCTGCTGGCGGTCCTGCTCGGCGCCGTCGCCCTCCTCGCCGACTTGATCGCGCGGCTGAAGTTCCAGGTGGAAGAGATTCTTCACGACACGCGCAAGGCGCGCGATTCGCAGCGCGAAAACTGGCGCGCCCGGCAGGACTCGAAGCTGTAACCGACGGGTTCGTCTGGGAAACCCGACATTGGGCTCGCCTCAAAGGCTCGCGCCACATTGAACAGGTTTGCGGAAGCCGGAATCTCCGGCCTCCGCAAATCCTCTTGCTCACGTTCGACTCTTACTGCTCCGGCGCGGCATACGTGACGATCCAGTCGTAGATCGTCTGCGCCCTTACATCCGGATTCGGATTGAGGTAGAAATGCATCGCTCCGCCGGTCCTCGTCATCTGAATGAGGCGCGAATTGGGATCGCCCGGCGTGACGACGGTCATGACGCCGGCGTACGTCGAGAAGTCACGTCCGGCGGTCGGGGATGGGCCGCCGTGACACATGATGCAGTTGCTGTCCATGATCGGCTTGATGTCGTTCACGTAGGTCAGCGCCGCTGGCGCAGGGGGTGTCGGCGCTGCTGTAACCGTGACGGTCACCGCCGATTCGACGGACCCGCTCGCATTGCTGGCAACGAGCGTGTACGTCGTCGTCGCCGTCGGCGAGATCGTTCGCGATCCGTTCGCGCTCACGGGCGATCCGTCGAGGGTGATCGTCACCGCGTTCGACGTGGACCACTGCAGTTGTGTGCTCTGGCCGCTCTGGATCGAAGTCCCCATCGCAATGAGCAGCGCGGTCGGCATCGGCGCCGGCGGCGGGGGCGTGGCCGTCACGGTGATGATCGACGTATCCGTGGCCGAGCCGGCGGGGTTGGTGGCGACGAGCGTGTACGTCGTGGAAACAGTCGGTGAGTACGTCCGCGATCCGTTTAAGGCGACCGCGACGCCATTCATCGTCACCGACACTGCGTCCGTTGTGATCCAATTCAACGTGATCGACTGGCCGTTTTGAATCGTCGCCGATGCCGGCGTCAACGATGCCGTCGGCAGCGTTGGCGTTGGTGTAGGCGTTGGTGTAGGCGTTGGTGTAGGCGTTGGTGTAGGCGTTGGCGGTGGCGGCGGCGTGGATGTGTGGTCGTCGTCATCGTCGCGTTCGCCGTCATCCGAGCCGCTCGACACCTTTACCGTGGCGCTCGACGAGGTGCGGTGGGATCCATTGACGGCAACAAGCGTGTAGGTTTTCGTCTGTCTGGGAGAGACGTTCTTCGATCCGCTCTTCGCCACAGCAACGCCATCGAGGTACACGTATCTCGCGTTGCTGCTCGTCCACGTCAGAGTCGACGTCTGTCCGGCGCTGATCGTCGACGGATTTGCCGTCAGGCGCGCCTTCACATACGAGTCCTCGGAGTCATCGTTCAGGACGCCGTTCACGGCAGCGACAGCAGGAGCCTCGCTCGGACCGGTTGGCGAATGGCCCTGACACGCCGTCAGACCGAGCGCCGCTATCGACAAGAGTGCTAATCCAAGACGCTTCATCACACAACCTCCTCTGGGTTGGGCGCGTCCGTTAATGACGACCATGCAGTCCGCGCGGTGGAGTTCTCACGCGGACTTGCGGTCGTGCAGACGCGTTGAGCTTGAATAAGGCAACCGTTATGCCGCCCGTCGTCTCCACATGTGGATTGATGCGACCGACGAGCGAAGTGCGTGCAGCACCGTCACTTCGCGTGTCGCGGGCTCGCGCCTGCCTGCCGCTCGAGGACCGACGCACGCACGATGCGATGACGTCCTTCGATCCGAAGCGACGAAGTGTGTGGGCGATGTGACTGTGACGGACGATTTCACGCCGACGTGCCGTGCAATTGTGGCGATCGACGACCGCGGTAACGGACACGAACGAACACGCGCGCACGCGGCGATTTCTCGCTTGATCCGAATTTTGCGCTCGCAACGATCGAGCGTCAGCGGCTGGCAGGATTGTGTTTCGTCACATCACAATTCCGGTAGCACCGACCGCTTCCTGCTCCCGTCGAAATCGAATCAGTGTCCGCTGGGCGACACGAATAGTTCGTCGAACTTTGACTGCGCGGCGGTTTGTTCAGAGAGGTGCTATGCGTTGCGCTGACGCCGTAGGAGTGGTGGCACATCAAGCGTACGGGGCCGACGCCAGCAATGAGATGGCGCGACCGCGTACGAGGACGAGAGCGTCGGCAGGACTCGAAGCTGTAGCTGCGGCCGCGATCGGTAAAAAAGCGTCATCTGCGGAAGCCGGGATCACCGGCTTCCGCACATGTCCTCTTCATCCCCTTGTCGTGTCGATTGACGAACGCCCCCGGCAGTCACTGCCGAGGGCGTCGGTCAATGTCGTTCCGTCTACGGTTTACTGCTGCGGTGCGCCGTACGTGACGATCCAGTCGTAGATCGTCTGCGCCCTTACATCCGGGTTCGGATTGAGGTAGAAGTGCATCGATCCGCCGGTCCTCGTCATCTGAATGATGCGCGAATTCGGATCGCCCGGCGTGACGACGGTCATGACGCCGGCGTACGTCGAGAAATCACGCCCCGCGGTCGGCTGTGGGCCGCCGTGACACATGATGCAGTTGCTGTCCATGATCGGCTTGATGTCGGTCACGTAGGTGAGCCCCACCGGCGCCGGAGCCGTGACGGTCACGGTCACCGCCGACTGAACCGAACCGGTCGAGTTGCTGGCGACCAGCGTGTACGTCGTCGTAGCAGTCGGCGAGACCATTCGCGATCCGCTCGCGCTGACGGCCGACCCGTTCAACGTCACAGTCGTCGCGTTCGAGCTGGACCACTGGAGCGTCGAGCTCTGGCCGCTCTGGATCGACATCGGCATCGCGTTGATTAGCGCGGTGGGCATCGGCGCATTCACCGTCACGGTTGTCGTGTCCGTGACCGAGCCCGCGGAGTTGCTGGCCACCAGCGTGTAGGTCGTCGTGACCGTCGGCGAGTACGATTGCGATCCGTTCGCGCCGACGGCGACGCCGTTCATCGTCACCGACGTCGCGTTCGTCGTGGACCACGTCAACGTCACCGACTGGCCGCTCGTAATCGTCGCCGACGGCGGCGTCAACGTTGCGGTGGGCATTGCAACCGGCGGCGGCGCAGGAGCGTTCACCGTTACGGTTGTCGTGTCCGTCACGGAGCCGGCAGAGTTGCTGGCCACGAGGCTGTAGGTCGTCGTGACCGTCGGCGAGTACGACTGCGATCCGTTCGCGGCAACGGCGACGCCGTTCATCGTCACCGACGTCGCGTTCGTCGTGGACCACGTCAACGTCACCGACTGGCCGCTCGTAATCGTCGCCGACGGCGGCGTCAACGTTGCGGTGGGCATTGCAACCGGCGGCG
>Ga0209057_1000166_pt1 | contig 58775 bp, 56 predicted proteins | sample GraSoiAngelo_146_FD_185903 | JGI IMG/M metagenome (GOLD analysis project Ga0209057, IMG submission 185903) | Grasslands soil microbial communities from the Angelo Coastal Reserve, California, USA - 14_1009_05_30cm (SPAdes) (version 2) | ecosystem: Environmental > Terrestrial > Soil > Grasslands ...
GCGGGCCGAGCCGCAGGCTGTTGAGGACCGCGACGGGCCGGGCGCCCATGGTGAACACGTCGCGCAGGATGCCGCCGACGCCGGTGGCCGCCCCCTGGTAGGGTTCGACGGCCGATGGGTGGTTGTGCGATTCGATCTTGAACGCCACCGCCCAGCCGTCGGGGAGGCGCAGCACGCCCGCGTTCTCTCCCGGCCCCTGCACGACCTGGGGACCCGTCGTGGGGAACGTCTTCAACACCGGTCGCGAATGCTTGTAGGAGCAGTGCTCGCTCCACAACGCTGAGAAGACACCCAGCTCGGCGAAGGTGGGCGTCCGGCCGAGCAGCGTGGTGATCCGCTTGTACTCGGCGTCGGTGAGGTTATGCTCGCGGACCAGCTGTGGCGTGATCGGGGGGTCGCCCGGGAATGGCGTCGGGGCTCCCGGCGTCACCTGTCGCTCACCTTCGCCCCGGCGACGCCTCGCAGCAGGGCGCGGAACACACGCGTCATGATGTTGGGCTCGGGATGCGCGAGGACGGTTTGTGCCTCACCCGCGTCGAACCACATCCCGTGGCAGTGCGTGCATTGATCGATCTGGATACCGTGCCACTCCCCGGTGATCAGATCGTAGCCGCACTTCGGGCACTTCATGTGATGCGAGCGGCGCTCGGCTTCGGCCGCGGTCTTCTGGACGGTGGCGCGCTGCTGGCGGAGCAGCTCGGCGTCCCGTCTGGCGAAGTATTCTTCCTCGTTTCTGCTGGGCTTATCGGGCATCGGCCTCAAGGGGTCGAAGGTTTCACCGTGAGCGTGTCGCCGCCCGGACGCGCCGGGCCATGCGGGGGCGTGGCGAAAGGCGACGACGACTGCCCGCTGTAGCCGTGCCCGGGCCAGCGCAGCACCGCGTCCACCACCTTGCCGCTCTGGAGGAACACCACATCCTCCGTCCCGCAGGTGTATTCGCAGCCGTTCCGGTAGTAGAGGTACGTCATATCGCCCTGGCGGCGAACGGCGATCGGCGGCCCCCACAGCGAGTAGACCTCCCGCTCGCTCATGTCCGGCGCGATGGTGCCGGTGTCGGGCGAGTCGTAGGCAACGTCGCGCGCCGGGAGCGGCACCGCCGGCGCGTGCCGGGCCGGCTTCTTGGGCGGAGCCGAGGGCGGGGGCGTGGCGGCGACGTCCTGCGGCGGGACGGCACGCTGCGTGTCCGGCATCGCCGGCGCCGGCTGGGACGGCCTCGTGCGCTGGCGCGCCGCGGCGATCTTCGCCTTCACCTTCGCCCACTGCTCGTTGATCTGCTTACACCCTGAGGTGGCGATCGTCAACAGCGCGCACATCAACAGCGTGCTGCGTCGCATGTCGAGCCTCCATCGAGTGAAAGACACGGGCTCCGTCCTGGCCGCCCAAGGCCGGGGCGTCGCGGCGCTCCGGGTGCGGCATGATCCCCACCACGTTCCGGCCGGCGTTCGTCACGCCGGCGATCTCGCTCGTCGAGCCGTTCGGGTTCTCCCGCACGTAGCGCCACACCACACGGTCCGTGGCCTCGAGCTCGGCGGCCGTCCGGGGGTCCACCACATACCGGCCGTCCCCATGCGCCACGGGGATTTCGAGCACTTCGCCCTTTTCGTACAGACTGGTGAACGGGGTGTCGGTCTGCTCCACGCGCACCCACACCGGCCGCGAGAGAAACCGCAGCCGGGCATTTCGCATGAGGGCACCCGGCAAGAGCCCTGCCTCGCACAGGATCTGGAAACCGTTGCAGATGCCGAGCACCGCGCCGCCCGCGTGGGCGTGCTCGGCGACGGCGCCCATGACGGCGGAGAACCGGGCGATCGCTCCGGAGCGCAGGTAATCGCCATAGCTGAAGCCGCCCGGGAGGATCACCACGTCGGCCTGCCGCAGATCGGTGTCGCGATGCCACACGAAGTAGGCATCGGAGCCCGCCGCGCGCGCCGCCGCGAGCGTTTCGGCGTCGCAGTTGGAGCCGGGAAACACGACCACCGCGACGCGTTTCATCGGGCGGCCCCGCCGTCGACCGCGAGGTCGTAGTCCTCGGTGACCGGGTTCGCGAGCAGCCGATCGCACATCGCCCGGGCACGCGCGAGCGCCTCATCGCGCGACCCCGCCGTCACCTCGAGCACCAGGTGCTTGCCCATCCGCACACGGGCCACCTCACCGAAGCCCAGGGCGTGGAGGGCGTGCTCGACCGCCTGGCCCTGCGGGTCGAGCAGGGCGGCCCGGGGCATGACGCGCACCTCGACCCGGAACGCGCTCACGCCTGGCCTCCCCCCTCGCGCTCGCGCGCCGCGGTGGCGCGCGGCGGCCCGAGCAGCTCGCCTGCCGCACCATCGGCGATCACGATCGGGCCGGCGATGTCGGTTTCGTCGTCGTCCTCCTCGAAGAAGAAACCGAGCAGCGTCGCGCGCAGGATGCCGTACACCATGTAGGTGATCCCCAGCGGGAAGAAAAACGCGTCGTGCTCGAGGATCCCGAAGACCAGGATAAACAGGATGGTGGCGAGCCCCAGGAGCCCCTTGAGCGTCCGCAGCCCCGCCCGCGGGAACGTCGCGTAGCGCACGTTGCTCACCATGAGCATGGTGAGCAGGATGATCAGGAGCTGCATGAGGTGGTGGCGCGGCATGAAGCGGAATACGTGTTGATACAGCTCCGTGGTCGTGAACGGAAAGAACGTCGCGAGCGTCATGCCGGCGGCCGGCGAGGGCAGGCCGATGAAGTAGCGCTTCGCGCGACCGGCCTGAGTGATGTTGAAGCGCGCCAGCCGGATGGCCGCCGCCATGACGTAGAAGTAGCAGAAAATCCACTCCGCCTGGCCGGCGGCCGCGAACTCGAGCTGGTAGATGAGAAACGCCGGTGCGACGCCGAAGCTCACCACGTCCACCAGGCTGTCGAGCTCCGCGCCGAACCGGGTGCCGGTGCGGGACAGCCGCGCCACTCGCCCGTCGAGCGCGTCGAGCACGCCGGCGAAGAAGATGTACCAGCCGGCGCGATAGAACTCGCCGCGCGAGGCGAGCACCATGGACCAGATGCCGAAGAACAGATTGAACAGCGTGAACAGGCTCGGCACGACGATCACGACGCGCCGCATGCTGGGGCGGGGGAACGGCTTCATGGCGTGTACTCGGCCAGCACCGTCGCCCCGGCCTGCACGCGGTGGCCGACCGCCACCCGCACCGTCGGTCGGGTGGCAACGGGGAAGAACACATCCACCCGTGAGCCGAATCGGATCATGCCCATCCGCGCGCCCTGCATCGCCCGCTGCCCGGCCGCGCCGTCGGTGACGATGCGCCGCGCGATGAGCCCCGCGATCTGGCGCACCAGGAGGGGGCCCCGCGCGGCGCGCAGCCCGACCGACGCCTGCTCGTTGTCGAGACTGGCCTTGTCGGACGCGGCATGGAGGAACCGACCGGGGTGGTACCGCACCAGCTCGACCGTCCCCGTCGCCGGATAGCGATTGACGTGCACGTCGAATACGTTCATGAAGATCGAGATCCGCGTCGCCTGGGTCTTGAGATACATCGGCTCATCCACCACTCGCACGTCCACGATCTTGCCGTCCGCCGGCGCGATCACGTACTGATCGCCGCGCGGCCCCGTGCGCACCGGGTCGCGGAAGAAGATCAGCAGCCAGACCGCGAGCAGAAACAGCGCCACCTCCGGTCCCCACACCCAGGGCGACCCGCGCGCCACCCAGGCGCCGAGCACGACGAGCGCCCACCCGGGAAGGATGAAGGGCCACCCTTCGGGGGCGAGCCTCACCACACCACCCCGACCCAAAGGCAGAAGTCGGAACGCGGAAGGCGGAACAGCAGTGCAAGGTCGTTCGCCTCACGACACCTCCATTGATGTTCCGCGTTTCGCGTTCCGCGTTCCGCGTTCATCGCGCGGTCTCCAGTACTTTCCCGGTGATCCGTCGATACGCCTCCAAGTACCGCTCGCTCGTTGCCTCCACGACCTCCCGCGGAAGGGGCGGCGGCGGGGCGTTGCCGTCCCACTGGCCGTCCTGCTTCAGACCCGCGAGGTAATCGCGCAACGGCTGCTTGTCGAAGCTCGGCTGGCTCCGGCCGGGCGCGTACCGGTCGGCGGGCCAGAAGCGCGAAGAGTCGGGCGTCAGCATCTCGTCGATCACGAGCAGACGACCGTCGGGCGTAGTGCCGAACTCGAACTTCGTATCGGCGATGATGATCCCCCGCGGCGCCGCGTAGCCGCGGCCCGCCTCGTACAGGCCGAGGCTCGCACGTTTCAGCTGCTCGCCGAGGGAACGGCCGAGCGCTTTGACGACGTGAGTGAAGGTCACGTTCTCGTCGTGGCCCACGTCGGCTTTGGTCGCGGGCGAGAAGATCGGCGGGTCGAGCCGAGCACTCTCGACCAGTCCCGGCGCCAGCGGCTCACCCGCGAGCGTGCCGGACTTCCGGTATTCGGCCCACGCCGACCCGGTGATGTAGCCGCGCACGACGCACTCGAACGGCACCGGCGTGGTGCGGCGGACCAGCATGGCCCGGCCCGTCAGGGCCGAACGATGGTCGCTGAGCGCCGGAATCCGCGCCACGATCTCGTCGGCATCGGCGGAGAGAAAGTGGCTCGAGATCACCGTCGCGAGGCGCTCGAACCAGAACGCGCTCAGCTGGGTCAGCACCGCGCCCTTGTGGGGAACGGGCTCCCGCAGGACCACGTCGAACGCGCTCACCCGGTCGCTCGCCACGAGCAGCAGCGTCTCGGCGTCGACCTCGTAGACCTCGCGGACTTTGCCGCGGCGGACGAGCGGGAGGGGAAGGGTGCTGGCGACGAGCGGGATCGTCATACCGTGACCTCGGCGGCGGCCGCAGCGGGCGCCACGGCCTCGATACGGTGCAGGACGTCGGGGAGGACGTGGTCGAGGAACTCGTCCACCTGGCGCGGCGCGCGTCCGATGTAGCCCGCGAGATCGAGCTCCTCCGGGCGGACGGCGATCTTCAGGGCCTTGAACGCCGGATCGCGGGCGAGCCGCTCCAGCAGGTCGTTCGGCGCCCCGTCTTCGGCGACCGCCTGCGCGACGGCGAGACTGTGGGTGCGGATGACCTCGTGCAGCCGCTGGCGGTCGCCCCCCGCCTTCACGCCGCGCATCAGGAGACGCTCGGTCGCGAGGAAGGGCAGCTGCGCCGCGACGTGGCGTGCGATCACCGGCTCCCGCACCTCGAGCCCCGCAGCCACGTTGGTGGCGAGCACCAGGATCGCGTCGCTCGCCAGAAACGCCTCCGGAATGACCAGCCGGCGATTGGCGCTGTCGTCCAGCGTGCGCTCGAGCCATTGCTCCGCGGCGGTGTGCCAGGCGTTGCCTTCGAGCTCGATGACGAAGCGTGCGAGGCCGGTCATCCGCTCGGCGCGCATCGGATTCCGCTTGTACGCCATGGCGGACGATCCCACCTGGTCGCTTTCGAACGGCTCGAGCATCTCGCCCTCGTGCTGCAGCAGGCGCAAGTCCGTGGCGAACTTGGCGGCCGACTGGGCGATCCCCGCCAGCGCCGCGAGCACCTGGGCGTCGAGCTTCCGCGTGTAGGTCTGCCCGGTGATCGGAAACACCCGCGCAAAGCCCATCCGCCGCGCCACCCGGGTGTCGAGCTCTCGCACTTTCTCATCGTCGCCATCGAACAGCTCGAGGAAGCTGGCCTGCGTCCCGGTGGTCCCCTTCACCCCGCGGAACTGCAGCGTATCGAGCCGGTGCAGGAGCTCCTCGGCGTCGAGCAGCAGCTCCTGCATCCACAGGGTGATCCGTTTGCCGACGGTGGTGAGCTGAGCCGGCTGGAAATGCGTGTACGCGAGGCACGCCACGTCGCGGTAGCGCCGGGCGGGCTTGGCGAGCGCGACCAGAACCGCCGCCACCCGGCCGAGCAGCAGCTGGAGCCCTTCGCGCATCAGGATGAGGTCGGCGTTGTCGGTGACGTACGCGCTCGTCGCGCCGAGGTGGATGAAGGGGCGCGCCGTCGGGGCCTGCTCGCCCAGGTGGTGGATGTGCGCCATCACGTCGTGGCGGATCCGCTTCTCGTGCTCCGCGACGCGCTCGAGATCGGCGTCGTCCAGGTGCGCGCGCAGCTCCGCGAGCGCGCGCTCGGGGATGTCCGCGCCCAGCTCCCGCTCGACCTCCATGAGGGCGAGCCACAGCCGCCGCCACAGCCCGATCCGCCTTCGTTCCCCCCACAGGGCCTGCATGGCCGGGGAGGCGTAGCGCTGGGACAGGGGCGAGCTGTACGTCAAACCGAGGCCTTCGCGCGCGCGGCCAACGTGCGCCAGTCGGCCAGAAACTGCTCCAGCCCGCGATCCGTGAGCGGATGCAGCAGCAGCTTCTTCAGGACGTCGGGGGGCAGGGTGGCCACGTCGGCGCCGATCATCGCCGCCTCCACGACGTGTCGCGGATGCCGGATCGAGGCCGCAAGGATCTCGGTGGCAATCTGGTAGTTGTCGAAAATCACCCGCGCCTCGCGGATCACGTCCATCCCCTCCTGGCCCACGTCGTCGAGCCGCCCGATGAACGGGCTGACGTAGGCCGCGCCCGCCTTCGCGGCGATCAGGCACTGCACGCTCGAGAAGCACAACGTGACATTGGTCTTGATGCCGGCCTCGGCGAGGCGCCGCACCGCCACCATTCCCGCTTCGAGCATCGGAATCTTCACGACGATGTTGTCCGCGATCTTGGCGAGCGCTTGGCCCTCCCGGACCATGGCGTCGGCGTCCACCGCCACCACTTCCGCGGAGACGGGACCGTCCACCAGGGAGCAGATCTCCTTGAGGACGTCGCGGGGATCGAGGTCGCCCGCCTGCTTCGCGAGCAGGGAGGGGTTGGTGGTAATGCCATCGATCAACCCCGCCTGGGCCGCCCAGCTGATGTCTTTGAGGCTCGCGGTATCGAGAAAGAACTTCATTGGCTAGAGGCCTCGGCGTAGAGGTCAGCGGGATAACGCACCGCCACGAGGTAGAGCCCTTGCGGTGGGGCGGGCGGGCTGGCCGCCTGGTTGTCGGTCGCGGTGAGGAGCCGGGGAAGATCGTCGAGGGAGCGCCGGCCCAGGGCGATGTCCACCATCGCGCCTACGAGAAAGCGCACCATCCGATGCAGGAATCGGTCGGCCTCGATCGTGAACGTCACCCCCGCTCCGTCGGTCCGCGGCGCCCACTGGGCGAGCGCCACGCGGCTGCGATAGTGGGGTCGTCCCGAGCCCGCGCCCGTCGCGGCGAGGCCGCGGAAGTCGTGCTCCCCCGGGAGCAGCTCCGCGGCGCGCGCGAGCCGCGCGACGTCGAGCGGACGTCCGAAGGCCCATTCGTACGGCCGCCGGAACGGCGAGCGGGCCGCGTCGTCGGTCCCGATCACGTAGCGGTAGCGCCGCGCCACCGCGCTGTTGCGCGCGTGAAACCCGGGTCGCATCGGGCACAGCCGCTCCACCCAGATGTCCCGTGGCAGCAGGGCGTTGAGGGCTCGGTACAGCCCGGGCCCGTCCTCCGCCCAGCGTCCATCCGCGAGAAACCCGACGCCCTGGCCCAGCGCGTGCACGCCCGTATCGGTGCGCCCGGCACCGGTCGCCGCGGTGCGGCGACCCATGAGGCGCTCCAGTACGGCTTCGAATTCCGCCTGCACCGTGCGCGCGTCCCGCTGCCGCTGCCAGCCCGCGAACTGCGCCCCGTCGTACTGCGCCACGGCGAGGTAGGGCCGGCTCGTCACGGGCGAAAGATAGGCTGAAACAGGGGGTCAATCAAGGCACGCAACCCGTTGTGGCATTTGACAAAACGCGATTTTTCGGGATAGCTTTGGCAGGCCCGAAACTCCCGAGCCCCAAGCCCCCGTGTCGGCCCCGTCCGCGCCCTCCCCGCTGCAGCAAGCGATCGCCACCCTCGCCGACCGTCGGTCCCTGGGTGAGCGCCAAACGACCGAAGTGTTCGGGGCCGTGATGCGCGGCGAAGCGACGCCGGCTCAGATGGCGGCCCTGCTGATGGGATTGCGCGTGAAAGGCGAGACCGCGGAGGAAGTGGCGGGCGCCGCCCGCGCGCTGCGCGACGCCATGGTGCGGGTGGAGGCGAACGGCGCGCACCTCGTGGACACCTGCGGGACCGGTGGGGGGGCGGTCTCCACCTTCAATATCTCGACCGCCGCCGCGTTCGTCGCCGCGGGCGCCGGTGCGGTCGTGGCGAAGCACGGCAACCGATCGTTCACATCCAAGTGCGGCTCGGCCGACGTGCTCGAGGCGCTGGGCGTGCGGATCAGCCTCGACGCGGCCGACGCCGCACGGGTGCTGCGCGAGGCATGCGTCACGTTTCTGTTCGCGCCCACGTTCCATCCCGCCATGAAGCACGCCGGGCCGGTCCGCCGCGAGCTCGCGGTCGCGTCCGTGATGAACCTGCTGGGACCGCTCGCCAACCCGGCGGGCGTGCGCCGTCAGGTCGTGGGGGTCGCCGAGGCGGACCGCGCCCCGCTCATGGCCGGGGCGCTCGCGCGGCTCGGGGCCGAGCATGCGCTCGTGGTCCACGGCCGGGTCGGCATGGACGAGATCGCGCCCCAGGGCATTACGGACGTGTGGGAAGTGCGGAACGGGCGCGTGAATGCGTGGGAAGTCGATCCGGCGGACCACGGACTCGCCGTCGACGACCTGGCCGGGTTATCGGGCGCGGAGCCGCCGGCGAACGCCGCGCGCATCGAGCGCCTGCTCGGCGACGGGCGCCAGGATCCCGCCGGGTTGGCCGCGCTGCTCCTCAATGCGGGTGCGGCGATCTACGTGGCCGGCCTCGCCACCTCGTACGCCGAGGGCGTCGCGCGGGCGCGCGAGGTGCTCGCGTCGGGAAAAGCCAGGGAGGCGCTCGAGCGTCTGCGTCGTGCGACGACCAGTACCGGTCCGACTTGAGGTCGTGCGCGCCTCACTGTGCGTCTGCGCGTCTCGGCGTCTGTGCGGCTAGTATTTTCGAATGACGCCCACCACCACACCCTGGACGATCACGTCGCGCTCGTTCAGCCGCAGCGGCGCCATGGTGGGGTTCGCCGGCTCGAGCCGGATCCACCCGCCCGGCTCACGATAGAACCGCTTGACCGTGGCGCTCGAGCCGTGCACCAGCGCGACCACCGTCTGGCCGTTGTCGGCCTGGTTGCGCTCGTGGACCACGATGAAGTCGCCGTCCTTGATGTGCTCGTCGATCATCGATTGACCGCGGACCTTCAGCACGTAGCTCCGGCCGCGGCGGGGGATCAGCTCGTCGGGTACCGCGATGGTGTCCGGGCCGCTCACCGCCTCGATCGGCGCGCCGGCCGCGACCAGGCCGTGCAGCGGCAGGTCGGTGGCCCCGGTCTGGCCGCGCGGCGGCACGACCTCGATGCCGCGACTCTCGTTGTGCGCCCGGCGGATGTAGCCCTTGCGCTCGAGATTGGTGAGATGCTCATGGACCGTGGCGAGGGAGCGGAACGAAAACCGCTCCGCGATCTCCTCGAAGCTCGGTGCGTATCCCTGCGCGCTGATCTGCGCCGAAATGAAGTCCAGAATTTCGCGCTGACGGCGGGTCAGGGGCACCATATCTCCCGAAGAGAAACCGAAACAAAATCTACCCGAAAATCGACCGAACGCAAGCATGCCGGAAACCAGGCTTGACGCCATTCTCACGGCCACCCGCGACCGCGTTGCGAGCCTGCGGACGCAGGCGCGGGAGCTCGCGCGCCGGGCCGCGGCCGCGCCGGCGCCGCTCCCGTTCGCGCGCGCGCTGCCCGGTCGCGACGTCGGCGTGATCGCCGAGGTGAAGCGCCGCTCGCCCTCTGCGGGCGCGATTCGGGAGGACCTCGATCCGGTGGCTCACGCGCGGGCGTACATCCGGGGCGGGGCGGTGGCGATCTCTGTCCTTACCGACGAGCTGCACTTCGGCGGCTCGCTCGACGATCTGGCCCGGGTGGCGAGCGCCGTGCCCGTGCCGGTACTGCGCAAGGATTTCATCCTGGACGAGCTGCAGCTGTACGAAGCCAGGGTTGCGGGGGCGAGTGCCGTGCTCTTGATCGTCCGCGCGCTGACTTCCGACGGCCTGCGAACGCTGGCACGCGCCGCGCGCGACCAGGGGCTGGGAATCCTGGTGGAGGTGCATTCGGCCGGCGAGCTCGAGCTGGCGCTCGCCGTGGCTCCGACCGCCGTCGGGGTGAACAGCCGCGACCTCGCCACCTTCGCGGTGGATCTCGATCGCGCCCAGCGGCTGGTGGCCTCGGTCCCGAGCGGCGTTCCTGTGATCGCCGAGAGCGGGATCGCGACCCGCGCGGATGTGGAACGGATGGCCACGGCCGGAGCGGACCTGGTGCTGGTGGGAACGTCGGTGGCGCGGACGGCCGATCCGGAGGCAGCGGTGCGGGAGCTGACGGGGGTCCGTAGAACGGGGAGGGGTCGGTAATGAGAACTCGGAACGCGGAACGCGGAACGCGGAACAGCAGGGCCCCGGTCGATTCCGGGAGCAGGTTCTGCGGCTCGACGGTCGCACGATCTGTTCCGCGTTCCGCGTTTCCCGTTCCGCGTTTGGTTGGCTCGCGGATCGGAGGTTCGCATGGCATCTGAAGCCGGCGCGCACACGGCAGGTCGCTTTGGACCGTACGGCGGCCGCTACGTCCCCGAGACCCTCATGGCGGCGCTCGAGGAGCTCGACCGCGTGCATGAGGCGGCGAAGCGCGATCCGACCTTCTGGGCGGAGCTCGAGGCGTTGCTCAAGGACTACGTCGGCCGGCCCACGCCGCTGACCGAGGCGCCGCGCCTCGGAGCCCAAGTGGGAGCAGGAGTCGTGGTCGCCCTCAAGCGCGAAGACCTGAACCACACGGGGGCGCACAAGATCAACAACACGCTCGGGCAGGCCCTGCTGGCCCGTCGCATGGGGAAGCACCGCATCATCGCGGAAACGGGGGCGGGGCAGCACGGGGTGGCCACGGCCACGGTGTGCGCGCGCTTCGGGCTCGAGTGCGTCGTCTACATGGGCGAAGCGGACATGCAGCGCCAGCGCTTGAACGTGTACCGCATGGAGCTGATGGGGGCGCGCGTGGTGCCGGTGACGTCGGGCACGCGCACGCTGAAAGACGCCACCAATGAGGCGCTGCGCGACTGGGTCACGAACGTCACGACCACGCATTACATCATCGGCTCGGTGGTGGGTCCCGATCCGTTCCCGCGCATCGTGCGTGATTTCCAGTCGGTCATCGGCCGCGAAGCGCGGGCGCAGACGCTGGAGCGCTGGGGCAAGCTGCCGAGCACGGTGGTGGCGTGCGTCGGCGGCGGCTCGAACGCCATGGGCATCTTTTCGGCGTTTCTGGACGACCGGACGGTGGCGCTCGTCGGCGTGGAAGCGGCCGGGGAAGGGCTCGAGAGCGGGCGTCACGCGGCGTCGCTGGGCCGCGGGCGGCCGGGGGTGTTTCACGGCAGCTTGAGCTACCTGCTCCAGAACGCCGACGGCCAGGTCCAGCCCGCGCACAGCGTGTCGGCCGGCCTCGACTACCCCGGGGTCGGGCCCGAACACGCTTACCTGAAAGACAGCGGGCGGGTATTGTATGATGCGGTGACCGACCAGCAGGCGCTCGCGGCATTCGCGTCCCTGTCGCGCCTCGAGGGGATCCTGCCGGCCGTGGAGAGCGCCCACGCCATCGCCTGGGTGCTGGCGCACCGTGGGGAGTGGCGTGCGGAGGACATCGTCTTGGTGAACCTCAGCGGCCGGGGCGACAAGGACGTCGCCATGGTCGCCGAACTCACGGGAGCCGCAACCTGACCAACGCGCCCGCACCCGAGCTGGCGTTGCCGCCGCAGCAGGTCGAAGAGCTGCTGCAGGTCCTGTCGAAGGGCATCCGGGCCACCCAGCTCTACCTGCCGAACAATCCGGTGTATCAGCGCGCGGTCGACAACATCCGGGCGTCGTTTCGCCAGATCTGGCAGGCGACCGACGATCTGGTGTTCGACGTCGGCGAGACCGAGCTGCGCTGGGAAGACAACGTCGTCTACAACCAGGAGCAGCGCACCGAGAGCATCGCCTGGACGCTCTACAAGGACGGCGTCCGCTCGCTCGCGTTCAAGCCGGGCGTCGAGGAGGCCGAGATCGTGAGCTTCCTGGGCGTGTTGCAGCGGGCGCGCAACCTCCAGGCCGACGCGGCCGACGACCTCCTGACGCTGCTCTGGGCGCAGGACTTTCAGTTCGTCAGCTACACGTTCCGCGAGCTCGCCAGCGAGAACGCGGTCCCGATCGAAAAAGGCGAGACCATCACGTCCGCCCCGCCGACCGACATGCGCCACGCAGTGGAGCAAGAGGCGCCGCCCAAACGTGAGGGCCTGGTCTCGATCGACGACTTCGACACCACGCTGTACTTTCTCGAAGAAGGCGAGGTCGAGTACCTCAAGAAGGACGTCGAGCGGGAGTACTCGCAGGACCTGCGCCGCAACGTCCTCTCGATGCTGTTCGATCTGCTCGAACTGCAGACCTACGGCACCGTCCGGGCCGAGCTCATCTCCATCGTCGAAAACTTCATCCCCTACCTGCTGGGCGCCGCCGATTTCCGCTCGGTGGCGGTCATCCTGCGAGAGACGCGCGCCATCCTGCAGCGGGCACGGGAGCTGATCCCCGAGCACCGCACGACGCTCGAAGGCCTGCCGGCCCGCCTGTCCCAGCACGACGCGCTGTCGCAGCTCATGCAGTCCCTCGATGAAGCGGCTCTCCATCCCACCGAAGACGAGCTGTCCGAGCTGTTCCAGGAGCTCCGCCCCGAGGCGCTCTCGACGCTCATGGTGTGGGTCGCCAAGCTTCACGACGAGCGCGTGCGGGACCTGGTGCAGGCCGCGGCCGCCCGGCTGGCCCAGGCCAACGCGGGGGAGGTGCTCAAGGCCCTCGCCAGCGAGGACGGCGCCGCCCAGCTCGAGATGGTGAAGCTCGCGGGGCGCCTGAAGCTCCCGGGGGCACCGGAAGGCATGGAGCGCCTGCTCGCGTCCGAGGACCGCGGGCTCAAGCTCGCCGTCGTGGAGGCGCTCACGGCCATCTCGAGCCCCTCGGCCATGCGGTTGCTGGAGCGCGCGATCGACGATGGCGACCGCGACGTGCGCATCGCGGCCGTGCGGTTTCTCGGTTCGCGCGGCTACCGCAACGCGGCGACGCGCATCGAATCGATGGTCACGGGCTCCAAGCTCCGCCACGCCGATCTGACCGAAAAGATGGCGTTCTTCGAGGCGTTCGGGGCCCTCGTGGGACCCAAGGGAATCGCGGCGCTGGAGAAGATGCTCGCCGCCAAGGGACTGCTCGGACGGAAGGAGGATCCCGAGACCCGCGCCTGCGCCGCGATGGCGCTGGGCAAGGTCCGCACGCCGGAGGCGCGCGGGGTGCTCGAGCGCGCGGCCCAGGATAAGGATCCGCTGGTGCGCAACGCCGTCACCCGGGCGCTGCGCGAGGTCGGGACGTGACCGCCGGCGGTCCCCCCAAAGGCTCCATCGCCGAGACGGTCCAGACCACGGACGGATTCCTGCGCCATGCGGGGCGGGACTTTCTGGTCGTGCTGTACACGGCGGTGCGATCCCTCAAGCTGTATCCGATCGAGAACGCCCAGGTGCAGAAGGCCCTGGACGATCTGACCGCCACGACCAAGCACCTGCTGGACGTGGAGAAGGAGATCGAGCTGCGGCTGCAGGGCGAGTTCATCTTCATCAACTCCACGCGCCTCCGGCTCGATCTCGACAACTACGCGTCGTTCTCGCACATCCTCGGCGTGCTGCGGCAAAGCGGCATCGGCGCGGTCCGGATCGACGAGGGCGTGGAGCGCAAGCAGCTGCAGATCTTCGTCTCGCTGTTGCTGTCGTACGCGGCGAAAGACGTGACCGCGACGAAAGTCTTCGAGCTCGCGCAGAAGCTGTCGGACGCCGGCGTGACCCACATCGGCGTCGAGCCCCCCCTCGAGACCGACGAAGACGTCGAGGACGAGGAGCGGCAGAAGGAGGCGGCGAAGCGCACGTACGCGCGCTCCGTGGCCGTGACGAAGGAGGTCATCAACTCGATCCGCATGGGCCGGACGGCCAATGTAAAGAAGGTGAAGCGGGCCGTGCAGGCGATCGTGGATCAAGTGCTGAACAACGAAGCCTCGCTGATGGGCCTCACCACGCTGCGGGACTACGACGAGTACACGTTCACCCATTCCGTCAACGTCTGCATCTTCTCGGTCGCCCTGGGCCGCAAGCTCGGCCTCACCAAGCTGCAACTCTACGACCTCGGCATGGCCGCCCTGTTCCACGACGTGGGCAAATCGCGCGTGCCGCTCGAGGTGCTGAACAAGCAGGGCGGGTTGACCGACGAAGAGTGGCGCATCATGCAGGCACACCCCTGGCTCGGCGTGCTCACACTGTTCGGGCTGCGCGGCTACGGCGAGATCCCCTATCGGGGCATGATCGTCGCGTACGAGCACCACATGAAGACGGACCTCACCGGCTATCCCAAGTCGCTGCGGCCGCGCGAGCTGTCCATCTATTCGAAGATCGTCGCCGTGGCCGACGGGTTCGACGCCGCCACCAGCCGGCGCGTGTACCAGACCGTGCCGATCCAGCCGGATCAGGTGCTCAAGGAAATGTGGGAGAACCCGCGCCGCGGCTACGATTCCGTCGTCGTGAAGGCGTTCATCAACCTGATCGGCATCTATCCCGTGGGGACGTGCGTCATCCTCGACACGTACGAGGTGGCGCTCGTGCACAGTGCCAATCCGGACGTCACCCACGTGCATCGACCGGTGGTCCGCATCGTGACCACGCCCGAGGGCGGGGTGCAGCACCCCGGATTCCTCGCCGATCTCGCGCAGCGCGATGCCGCCGGCAATCATCCCCGCTCGATCGTGAAAGTCACCGACCCCATCAAGTACGGGATCAACGTCAGCGACTACTTTGTCTGATCACCCGATCGCCGCGCGCTGGCGGGCCATTCGGGGCAATGCAGGAGCGCAGCGCGCCGCACTCATACCGTACCTGACCGCGGGGTTTCCGACCCCCGAGCTGTCGCTCCAAGCCCTGCGGCGCGTTGCCGCGGCGGGTGCGGACTTCGTGGAAGTGGGGGTCCCGTTCTCCGATCCCCTGGCCGACGGGCCCACCATCCAGCGCTCGACCCAGGCCGCCCTGGACCAGGGCATGACGGTGCCGCGCGTGCTCGATCAAATCCGCCGCGCTGCGGTCGAGATTCCCGTGGTGGTCATGACCTACTTGAACCCGCTCATGGCCTTCGGGCTCGAACGCTTCGTGCGCGAGGCGGCCGCCGCCGGCGTGTCGGGGCTGCTGCTCACCGACTTTCCCGCCGGCGCCGATCCCGCCCTCGAGGCGATGGTGCAGGCGAGCCCGCTCGCGCTGATCCGCCTGATCGCCCCCACCACGACGCCCGATCGCCTCGCGCGCGCCGTGCGGGGCGCGAGCGGCTTCCTGTACCTCATCTCCCGCCTCGGCGTCACCGGCGTACGCGATCAGGTGCCCGCGGACCTCGCCGAGCATGTCGCACGCGTGCGGGCGGCGAGCGCGCTCCCGCTCGCGGTGGGGTTCGGGATCAGCACGCCCGCGCAGGCGCGCGCGACGGCGCGGCTCGCGGACGGCGTGGTGGTCGGCAGTGCGATCGTGGACGCGTTGGCCGCGGGCGGGGTCGACGCCGCCGAGCGTCTGGTCCGCCAGCTCGCCGCCGCCCTCCGGGAGGAAACCCAGTGACCGCGAACCGCCTGGTCACGATCTACAGTCGGGCGCTCGCCATCGGCGGGCTGGTCGTGCTGGGCGCGGCCCTCATCCTGGATCCGCGCTGGACCGGGCAGCCGCTCGAGCTGCTGGGGCTCCTGGTCGCCGCGCTGCTGCTGCGCGCCGGGCAGGTGCCGTTGAGCAAGTATTCCTATCTGACCCAGACCGGATTGGTGGCCCTGGCGGGGAGTCTCGTGGTGGGCCCGCCGGCGACCGCGCTCGCGCTGGCGGGCGGCGTGCTCGGCGCGGACTGGTTGTGGCAAAAGAAGATGTTCCTCGCGGCGCTCGTGAACGTGGGGCGCGAGGTGATCGCGCTGCTCGGGAGCTACGGCGTCTACGCCGGCGCCCTGCGGCTGTCGAGCGTGACGGCGCCGGGACTGCACGTGGAGCTCATCCCGGCGCTGTTCTTCTTCTGCCTCGCCTATTTCGTCATCAGCCGGCTGCTCTTCTACTTCGCCTTGGTAATCCGCGGCAAGCTCGAGCAGGACGAGCGCCTCCTCATCCTGCGCTACGAGTGCATCGGCTACGGCGCGACGGTGATCGCCACGGGGATCGTCGTGGGCACGGTGAGCTACTGGCCGCCGCTCGCCTGGGTGTTCGTGGCGGCCGCGCTCGGCGCCCTGGGGCTGCTCTTCAAGCACACCCTCGAGGAGGCGATCGCCGCCGAGGAGCTGAACAAGATCCACGCGATGGAAGCCGTGATCACGAGCAACATCAGCCTCGAGGACTCCTTCGCCCGGATCGAGCGGCTGGCGCATCGCCTGGTGGACTGGGGTGACTTTCGCATCTACCGGCGTCAGGAGGGCGCGCTGCGCCTCGCCTATCGCGGGCAAATCGGGCGCGCGGAGCGCGGCGAGCCCACCCCCGACACCGCCGCGGTCCGCGAGCACGTCGCTCAGACGGGCGCGGCCGTCGTCATCGACGACGTGACCCGTGACAAGCGCATCGCCGACGCGCCGCTCGTCGTGCAGAGCCTCGTCATGGTGCCGCTCAAGTTCGGCGATCAAGTGATCGGGACCCTCGAGCTCGAGCACCACAAGCGCAAGGTGTACCGAGGGAAGGACGTGATCACGATCAACACGTTCGCGAACCAGCTCGCCACCGCGATCCACATCACCGAGCTGCGCCGGCCGCTGGTCGAAACCGTGGAGACGCTCACGCAGCAGCTCGCGACGCTGGCGCGCGCGGCCGAGTCGATGCGCCAGGCCGCCGGCGCCGTGGCCCAGTCCACGGGTACGATCCGCCAGGGCGTGCTGGCGGAAGAAAGCGAAGTCTCGGGGGGCCTCGAGGCCACCGAGAGCCTGGCGCGCGTGTCGCGGCGCGTGTCGGAGGACGGCACCGAGGCGGCGCAGGCGTCCAGCACCGCGAGCGAGGTCGCCAACAAGAATCGCCATCAGATCCGGGATGCGATCGGCCGACTCGTGGCGCTCAAGGCCTTCGTGGGAGAGGCCTCGAGCAAGGTCCAAGGGCTCGGGCAGGTGAGCCGGCGCATCACCGGGTTCATCGCGTCGATCCGCGAGCTCGCCGACATGACCAACCTGCTGGCCTTGAACGCCGCCATCGAGGCCGCGCGGGCGGGCAAGCACGGCAAGGGGTTCGCGGTGGTGGCCGAAGAGGTGCGCCGGCTGGCGGAGCAGAGCTCGACCGCCGCCCTCGAAGCGGGCGAGCTGGTGCAGGACATCCATCGGCAGGTGGGCGAGGTGGTCGAGCAGATGCGGCGCGGGCAAGTGAACGTGGGCGGCGTGGAGGAGCTCTCTTCCGCGGCGCTCGAGGCCTTGGACGCGATCGTCGCGGCGACGGCCGAGGCGACATCCCACGCCCAACGCATCGCCGCCGCGGCGGGTGATCAGGACAAGGCCTTCGGCAAGCTGCGCCAGCGCATCCACGCCGTGGCCGAAATCGCGGGGAAAAACCGGGCCGAAGCCGACGACGTCGCGACGCGCGCCGAAGAAGCGGCCCGGGGGCTCACCGACCTCGAGCGCGCGACCCGAGAGCTCGAGGACGTGGCGGCGATGCTGCGGGAGCTGACCCGCGGCTTTGCCAGCATCGCGTAGCCCGCTTACCATTCCCGCGTGGCCAAGGGGGAGGCGGAGCGCGTGTACGTGGCGCTGGGCTCGAACGTCGGAGATCGCGCCGCGCATCTCGCATACGCACGGGCGCGGCTCGCGGCCCTGCCGCGCACGCGCCTGCTCAAGGAGTCGCGCGTCGAGGAGACCGCCCCCCTCGGACCGGTGCCGCAGGGGTCGTATCTCAACCAGATGGTGCTGCTCGAGACCACGCTCGAGCCCGCCGAGCTGCTCGTCCACCTGCACGCGATCGAGTCGGAGCGCGGGCGCGAGCGCCGGTCCGGCGTGCGCTGGGGACCGCGGACCCTGGACCTGGATATCGTGCGCTTCGGCGATCGGGTGCTGCGCGACCCGCAGCTCGTTATTCCGCACCCCGAGGTTCCCAACCGCCCCTTTTGGCAGCGCGAGCTGGCGGAGCTGACCCCCGATGGCTGACGAGACGAAGGCGGTCACGACCTACGAGCTCGTCACCATGAAGCAGCGCGGCGAGCGCATCGTCGCGCTCACCTGCTACGACGCCCTGTTCGCGCGCCTGCTCGACGCGGCGGGGGTGGACGTCCTGCTCGTCGGAGACTCGGTGAATCAGGTGCTCGCCGGGGCGGAGACCACGCTCTCCGCCACGCTCGAGCAGATGATCTACCACACGAAGATCGTACGGCGCGGCGCCGTCCGCGCGATGGTGGTGTGCGACATGCCCTTCCTCACCTATCAGGTATCTCCCCGGGAGGCAATCCGGAACTGCGGGCGCGTCATGCAGGAGACCGCCTGCCACGCGGTGAAGCTGGAGGGCGGGGCGCCGATCGCAGAGACCGTGCGCGCGCTGGTGGACGTCGGCATCCCCGTGATGGGCCACCTGGGCCTTACCCCTCAGTCGGTGCACGCCTTGGGCGGATACCGGGTGCAGGGACGCGACGAGCAGACCGCCGAGCGGCTGAAGGCGGATGCCAAGGGACTCGAGGCGGCGGGCGCCTGCGCCATCGTGCTGGAACTCATCCCCGCGCCCCTCGCGTCCCAGATCACGAAGTCGCTCACGATCCCCACCATCGGCATCGGGGCGGGGCCCGCCTGCGACGGCCAGGTGCTGGTGCTCCCCGACATGCTGGGGTTGAACGACCGGTTCAGCGCCAAATTCGTGAAGCGCTACGCGGCGCTTGCGGAGGACGTGCGCGAGGCCGTCAAGCTGTATGCGGCCGAGGTACGCGAGGGCCGGTATCCCGGCCCGGAGCATTCGTTCCCGAAGTGAATGATTGGACGCGGCGGGACGTGCTCGCGATGCTGGCAGCCGCAGCCTGGACGCCTCTCGTGCCGCGCCGCGTCCCACAGGTGACGGCCGTCGGGTCGCGCGGCGCTGCGGCCGGCTTTCGGGTTCGAACGATCACGGCCGGCACGAACCTGAAGAGCCTCGCGGACACCCGAGCCCTCGACGCCGCACTGGGCACGCTCAAACGGGCGAAGCAGGCCGTCACCGACGCCGGCTACGAAGTGCAGACCGTCCGCATCGCGACCCAGCCCGTACTCGAGGACGCCGGAGGTCGCGAGCGCGCGAGTGCCTTGATCGCCCTTCAGGCGCTCGACCGCGCCGTCGTCGCCGAGAGCGTGTTGCTGAGCGTCGGTCCGGTTCTCGCCCCTGATGGTGATGATCCCGATTTTGCCGCGTGGGCGGCCGAGCTCGCCCACACGACAAAGAACGTCAGTTTCACGGTGCGGGTCGCGTCGCCCGAGCGCGGCACGTCGCCGCGCGGGGTGACCGCCGCCGGCGACGCGATGGTGGCGATCGCGCGCGCCACTCCGGGAGGCATCGGGAATTTCCGGTTCGCCGCGGCCGCCAACGTGCCCGCCGGAACGCCGTTCTTTCCCGTCGCGTACCACAGTGGCTCCGACGCCATGGCCATCGGTCTCGAATCGCCACCGCTCTTGTCCGCTGGTCTCGCCGAAGCCAACACCCTGGGGGAGGCCAAACAACATCTCACGGAATTGCTCGAGTCCCGGCTCGGGCCGCTCGAGCGGCTGGTGCGGGATATCGCCCGCCGCGAACGGCGGGGCTACACCGGCATCGACGTCTCCCCCGCGCCGGGGAAGGATGCGAGCATCGGGGCGACCATCGAGGCGCTCACCGGCGTGCCGTTTGGCGCGCCTTCGACGCTCGCCGGGTGCGCGGCCATCACGGACGTGCTCAAGAGCCTGCGGGTCAAGACGTGCGGGTACTCGGGGCTCATGCTCCCGGTCCTGGAAGATCCGGTGCTGGCGCGACGCGCGTCGGAAGGGCGGTTCAGCGTGCGCGATCTGCTCCTGTATTCCAGCGTCTGCGGCACGGGGCTCGACGTCGTGCCGCTGCCGGGCGACAGCCGGGCGGACCGCTTGGCGGCCCTGATCGCCGATGTGGCGGCCCTCTCCACCAAGCTTCGCAAGCCCCTCTCCGCGCGGTTGTTTCCGGTTCCGGACAAGGCGGCGGGTGAGATCGCGCATTTCAACGATCCCTATCTCACGGACTCGGTCGTGCTGAAGGCGGAATAGGCCGCCATGCACGAGCTTCCAAGCCTGAAGGAGATGCGCGCCTGGTCGCGCGCCGAGCGCGCCCGCGGGCGCCGCGTCGGGTTCGTGCCGACGATGGGGTTCTTGCACGAAGGGCACCTGCGGCTCGTCGATCGCGCGAAGGAGCGCGCCGACCGCGTGGTCGTGAGCATCTTCGTGAACCCCCTCCAGTTCGGCCCCGCAGAGGACCTGGCGCAGTACCCTCGCGACCTGGAGCGCGACCGGCAGCTCGCCGGCGAACGTGGCGTCGATTGTCTCTTCGTCCCGGACACGGCGGCCATGTACCCCGCCGAGCCCCTGGTCCGGGTGAGCCCGGGGCCCATGGCCGACCCGCTCGAGGGCGCGGCTCGGCCCGGGCACTTCGCGGGCGTCTTGACCGTGATCGCGAAGCTGTTCCACATCGTCGAGCCCGACATCGCGGTGGTCGGGCGGAAGGACTTCCAACAGGCGATGCTGGTACGACGCCTGGCGGCGGACCTGGACTTTGGGCTCGAGATCGACGTCGCGCCCACGGTGCGAGAGCTCGACGGCCTGGCCCTCTCGTCGCGCAACGCCTACTTGAAGGGCGACGACCGCCGCGCGGCGCTCGCGCTGTCGCGCGCGCTCCGCGCCGTGGAGCAGGCGTGGCGTGGCGGGGAGGCCGACCCCGGCCCGCTGGCGCGCCGCGGCCTCGAGGTCCTGCGGGCGCCGGGCGTGGCGCCCGAATACCTGGCCCTCGTGGACGAACAGATGCGCTCCGTGGCCCGGGTCGATGCCCGCACCGTGGTCCTGGTGGCGGCGAAGGTCGGCAAGACGCGGCTCATCGACAACGTGGTGCTCGGCGAAGGCGTGGCCGCCGACCCGGCCGTGCGAGCGTGATGGCGCTCCCTCCGTGGGCGGTGGTCACCCCGGAGCGCCGCGCGCATGTCGAGCGTGTCGCCGCGCTCCTCGCCACCTGGGCCGCGGCGATGCACGCGCCCGAGGGCGAGCGCGCGCGCTGGCTCAAGGCGGCCTGGCTGCACGACGCGCTGCGCGACGCGCCCGCGGCAAACGAGCTCCTCCACGGCCCGCTCGCGGCCGAACGCGCCGCGCAGACCGGCGAGGCCGACCGGGGAGTGCTCGACGCGGTGCGCTACCACTCGCTCGGTTACGCTCAATGGGACGACGTCGGCAGGATGCTCTATCTGGCGGACTATCTCGAGCCGGGCAGATCGTTCGATCAGGAGCTGCGGCGCTCGCTCGCAGCCCGCGTGCCCGACGAGCGCGACGCGATTCTGAAACAGGTCGCGGCCCGCCGCGTCGCGCGGGTCATCGACAGCCGCTGGCCGCTCCCCCGCGAGACCGTGGACTTCTGGAACGCGCTCGTCGGATACTGATCGCCGGCGCCACGGCGCTCGCTGCCTGCCGGGGAGACCGCGGGGGCGGCGCCGCGCTCCCCGTGCCCGGGGCAGGGAGCGCGGGGCCGCGCGTGACGGTGGAGGTGCTGAACGCGAGCGGCACGCCGGGGCTCGCGAGGATCGGAACGCGGATGCTCCGGCACGCCGGCATCGACGTGCTCACCTACGGCAACGCACCGGCGACGATGGGAACGCTCGATTCGACGCGCATCGTGGTGCGCCGCGGAACCGAAGAGGTGGGGCGACGAGTGCGTCGGGCGTTGGGGCTGGGCCGGGTCGTCGTGCAACCCGACAGCGCGCGGTTACTCGACGCGAGCGTGCTCCTCGGTGCGGACTTTACGCCGCGCCTCAAGTTCCACCCGTAGCTGCCCGCAGGCGGCGCTGATATCGAGCCCACGGCTGCGGCGCAGCACCGCCTCGATCCCGTGCCGCCGGAGCCGCCGCTCGAACGCGAGCATGTGCGCCCGGGGACTCGGCGACAGATCCGGCGCGCCGCCGGGGTGGAGTGGCAGCAGGTTGACGAGCGCGCCGAGCGGCCGCGCGAGCCGAGCCAGCTCATCCGCCTGCTCGAGCGCGTCGTTCTTTCCCTCGATCAGCACGTACTCGAGCGTTACCCGCCGCCGGAATCGCGCCACGGCGGCCATCACCACCGGCAGCGTGTACTTCTTTTCTATCGGCATCAGCTCATGCCGCAGCTCCGGTGACGGCGCGTGCAGCGAGAGGGCCAGCCGAAACTGCTCGGGCCGTTGCGCGAGCTTGGCGAGGCTCGGCAGGATGCCCACGGTCGAGACCGTGATGTGCCGCGCCCCGATCCCGAGTCCCTCCGGGTGGTTGAGAATCGTGAGCGCGCCGTCCACGGCGTCCCAGTTGAGCAGCGGCTCGCCCATCCCCATGAAGACGACGTTCGTCGGTTTCAGCGCCGCGTCCAGCAGCATCACCTCGCGCACCTGACACGCGATCTCCGCGACCGACAGGTTCCGACGAAAGCCCATGCGCCCGGTGGCGCAGAACACGCAGCCCAGCGCGCACCCGACCTGGGACGAGATACACAGCGTGCGCCGCTTCCCCTCAGGGATGAGTACCGACTCTACCGCCTCCCCGTCCCCCAGATCCCAGAGGTACTTCTCCGTGCCGTCTCGCGACACCTGACGCGCCGACAGCGGCAACCGGCGCAGCGGAAGCGCCGCTGCCAACGCCCGCCGCAGCGCGGCGGGCAGCTCGGTCGCGTCGTCCCACGACTCCACCGGCCGCTCCCACAGCCGGCGGAAAACCTGTCGGGCGCGGTAGGCCGGCTCGTCGCGCTCGGCGAGCCACTCGGCGAGCGCGGCGCGAGCCGCGTCGGGGACGAGGCTCAGCAAATCGACCATGTAAGTGCCGCTCGGGAAATGCGTTGCATGTCAACCCTAACTTAACTATCTTCAATCGCTTAGGACACTTGGATCACCGTGCGCCTGTCCGAGCTGTTGACCCCCGCTCGCATCCTGGTCCCCCTGCACGCGACCGACAAAGAGGGGGTGCTCCGGGAACTGGTGGACGTGGCCGCGGTCGGCAACGGAGGACCGTCCGAGGAAGTCCTGGGAGCCATTCTCGAGCGGGAAAAGCAGTTCCCCACCGGCATCGGCTACGGCGTCGCTGTCCCACACGGAAAAACGCCGGTCCTCTCCGCCCTGGTCGTCGTGGCGGGGACGACGCCCGCACCGGTGCCGTACGAGACGATCGATGGCGAGCCGGTCCGTCTGTTCTTTCTCCTGGCCGGCCCGGAATCGTGCGCCGGGTCCCATGTGAAGGCGTTGAGCCGGATCTCGCGGCTGGTGCGTCGCGAGCCGGTGCGAGACCGGCTCTTGAGTGCCCGCACGCCCGAAGAATTCTACCGCGTGCTGTGCGAGGCGGAGGTACCATAGACAGCTTTGGTTCCACCTCGAGACGGACGCACCGCTGCGGCGAGTTGCGCCTGCAGCACGTGGGCCAACGGGTGCGGCTGGGGGGCTGGGTGCACCGTCGCCGGGATCTCGGGGGGATCGTATTCATCGACCTCCGCGACCGAGCGGGGGTCGTTCAGGTCGCTGCCGGACCGACGGCCCCGGCGGAGGTGCGGCGCGTGGCGGGCGAGCTCACGAGCGAGACGGTCGTCGAGGTGGAGGGCCAGGTGACGGCCCGCCCCGCGAACATGAAGAACCCCGAGCTCGCGACCGGCGACGTGGAGGTTCAGGCCACGAAGCTCGCCGTCCTAGGCCCGGCCGTGACGCCCGCCATCCCGGTGGCACGCGGGAAGGGGGAAGAGCTCCCGGCGGAGGAGTTGCGGCTCAGGCATCGCCACCTGGACCTGCGTCGCCCGGAGATGCAGGGCAACCTCATGCTGCGTCACCGGCTGCTGCAGCGGGCGCGCCGGACACTGTCCGATCTCGAGTTTCTCGAGATCGAGACGCCGGTCCTCACCAAGCCGACCCCGGAGGGCGCGCGCGACTACCTCGTGCCGGCGCGCGTGCACCCCGGGGAGTTCTACGCCTTGCCGCAGTCGCCCCAGATCTACAAGCAGCTGCTCATGGTGTCCGGCTTCGACCGCTATTTCCAGCTGGCGCGCTGTTTCCGGGACGAGGACCTCCGCAACGACCGCCAACCGGAGTTCACGCAGATCGACCTCGAGGCGTCGTTCGTCGGGATGGAAGACGTGCTCGGCTACGTGGAGGCGGTGCTGGTCGCCCTGTGGGACGAGGCGGGCCACAAGATCGCTCGGCCGTTCCCGCGCATCACCTGGCGCGAGGCGATGGAGCGCTACGGCACCGACAAGCCCGACCTGCGCTACGAGCTCTCGATCGCGGATTGGACGGCGCAGGTGAAGCCGCTCGCCGTGCCGTTCGTTGAGTCGACGCTGAAAGACGGCGCGCGGGTACGGGGCCTCGCGGTCAAGGGCGGCGGCGGGCTGTCGCGCAAAGACGTGGATCAGCTCGCCGAAGCCGCGAAGCAGCTCGGCGGCTCGGGCCTCGCGTGGGTGAAGCGACAGGGGGAGCACATCTCGGGATCGGTCGGCAAGCACTTCACCGCCGAGACGCTCGGACAGCTGGGCGTCGGCGACGGTGACGCGGCTCTGATGGCGGTCGGTCCTGATCGCGTGACGTCCCCCGTGCTCGACCGGGTGCGCCAGGAGGTGATCCGCCGCCTCGAGTTCCAGCCCAAGGCGGCACACGCGTTCTGCTGGGTCGTGGACTTCCCGCTATTCGAGCCCGACCCGGAGACGGGGAAGCCGGTATTCGCACATCACCCGTTCACCTCGCCGCACCCCGACGACCTGGCGCGGCTCGACACCGACCCCTTCAGCTGTCGCGCGCTGCACTACGATGCGGTCTACAACGGCAACGAGCTGGGCTCGGGATCCATCCGGATCACCGACCCCGCGGTGCAGCGCCGCGTCTTCGGCCACCTCGGCATGTCGCGGGAAGACGCCGAGGCCCGGTTCGGCTTCCTGTTGAGCGGACTGCAGGCGGGCGCGCCGCCCCACGGCGGATTCGCCATCGGCTTCGACCGCGTGGTCATGCTGCTCGCGGGAGCGGGAAGCCTGCGCGACGTGATCGCCTTTCCCAAGACGACGACCGCGCGTGCCCTGTTCGAGGGCGCGCCCGCGCCGGCCGCCCCGGGAGACCTGGCGGCGCTTCACATCGAGATCAAGCCATGAGTGACGAGATCACCCACCGGCTCTCCACCGAGGGCGTGGATCCGCTGGCGCTCGCCGGCGTGAACGACGGCAATCTGGTCGCGCTCGCGCAGCGGCTCGGCGTTCGGGTGTCGCTGCGCGGCGACACGCTCATGCTGCACGGCCCGCTCCCCGCCGTCGAGCGGGCGGTGCCGGTGGCCCAGGCGCTCGTCGACCTCGTGCGCATGGGGGGGGGCGAGCCGCTGGACGTGGCCGACGTCGACCGGATCGTGAGCCAGGAATCGCCGGGGCCGCCCGGCCACACCGCCGACGGCGACTACAAGATCATCCTCCCCGGCCTGCGCCGCGTGATCCAGGCGAAGACCGCAGGGCAGCGGGAGTATCTCCAGGCGATTGCGCAGCACGACATCGTGATCGGCATCGGCCCGGCCGGTACGGGGAAGACGTACCTCGCGGTGGCCGCGGCCGTGGACGCGCTGGCGCGCAAGCGGGTGCGGCGCATCGTGCTCGCGCGCCCGGCCGTCGAGGCGGGGGAGAGCCTCGGCTTCCTCCCCGGCGATCTGCACGAGAAGGTGGACCCCTACCTGCGACCGCTGTACGACGCGCTGGAGGACATGATGCCCCGCGACCGCGTCCAGAAGGCGATCGACAGCCGCACGATCGAGATCGCGCCGCTCGCGTACATGCGGGGTCGCACCCTGTCCGACGCCTTCGTGATTCTCGACGAGGCCCAAAACGCGACCGGGATGCAGATGAAGATGTTTCTGACGCGCCTGGGGGTGAACTCGCGGGCGGTGATCACGGGGGACAAGACGCAGATCGACCTGGCCAACCGAGAGGATTCCGGACTGCTCCAAGTCGAGCGGATCCTGCCCGGGATCGACGGGATCGGGTTCTGCTACCTGGGGGACGGGGACGTCGTACGCCACCGACTGGTGCGCGACATCATCCGGGCGTACGCCGAGGACGCACAGGGTTGACATGAGGCTCCCCACGAAGGAGGAGCTGCGCTATCACGGCAGCCGCTGGGCGTGGGTGGTGGGCCTGGCGCTGCTCGCATCCCTCGTGTTTCCCTCGAGCGCGACCAACGTGGCGCCGCTGCTCGAGCCCGGCGCGGTGGCGGATCGCGACGTGATCGCCCCGTTCACGTTCCCGGTCAACAAGTCGGATCAGGAGCTCGCGCGCGAGGCGGAGGAGCTCGCGAGCACCGTGAAGCCGATCTATCAGTACCAGGAGCGGGCGCTCGACAGCGCGAAGATCGCCATGCACGCGTTTTTCTCGAGCGTGGAGACCGCGGCGGACCAGGGCGGAGCGGCGGCGATCCTCCAGGTGGCGAAAGCCCACGGGTTCGCCCTGGGAGCCCCGGAGGCCGCCTACCTGGCCAAGGGCGGCAAGCGGCACGCCCTGGAGCGGGCGCTGAGCGAGCTGTTCGACCGCGCGCTGGCGCTCGGGGTGACCGGGCCGGGTGTGCTGCAGGTCGAACAGGCTCCGGAGCTCATCGTGCGCCGCCGCTCGGGCGAGCAGTCGGTGTCGCGCGACCAGGTGCTCACGTATGCGCAATACCTCACGCGGGCCCGCGCCATTCACCCCGACAAAGGCTCGAGCGTCGGCGACCAGCTCTACGTCCGGCTCGCGGGACATTTTTTCCGACCGACGCTCATCCCCAACACGCTCGAGACCGAGCGGCGGCGTGACGAGCTCCGCCGCAGCGTGGACCCGAGCAAATACATCGTGCGCGCCGGGGACCGCATCGTGGGCGCGCACGAAGTGGTGACGAACGAGGCCCACGAGAAGCTCGTGGCGCTGCATTCGGACCTGGTCCGCCGCGGCGCGGCGACCAGCCGCTCGCCCGGCGGTGTGTTCGGGCCCGTCCTCCGGGACTCGCTCATCCTCGCGATCTTCTGGGTGCTGTTGGTGTTTTACCGCCGCGAGACGTATCGCGAGCGACGGCAGGTCGCGTTGATCGGCGGCTTGTTCGCGCTCGTGCTGCTGCAGGCGGCGGCCGTGGCGCGCTTCGCCCCGCAGCACGCCGAGATCATCATCCTGCCCTTCATGGCCATGCTGCTGACGGTCCTGTTCAACGGGCGTGTCTCGATGATCGCCGCCATGATCCTCGCGATCGTGATCGGCCTGCAGCCGGTGTTCCACGACCTGCCCGCTCTGTTCCTGTGTGTCGTCGGTGGCGTCACGGCGGCCCTCACGGTGCGGGTGCTGCGTCGCCGGAGCAACTTCTACGTGCCGGTGCTGATCATCGCGCTCGGGTATCTCGCGGGCGCCGTCGCGCTGGGCCTCGCCGGGAGCTGGACGGTCGCGGAAATCGGCCTTCGGGGAGTGTGGGGCGCGGCGAACGGCCTGGTGTCGGCCGGGCTCACGTTCTTCCTGTTGCCGGTCGCCGAGTCGATCACCGGCATCACGACCGACCTCACCCTGCTCGAGCTCTCCGACCCCAGCCGGCCGCTGTTGCGACGGCTGTCGCTCGAGGCGCCGGGGACCTATGCCCATTCCGTGGCCATGGCGAACCTCGTGGAAGCGGCCTGCAACCGGATCGGCGCCGACGGCCTGCTCGGTCGCGTGGGGTGCTACTACCACGACATCGGGAAGATCAAGAACCCGCAGTACTTCGTCGAGAACCAGACGCGCGGCAACAACCCGCACGACCGGCTCAAAGCCCATCAGTCGGCCCAGATCATCAAGGCGCACGTCACGGACGGGCTCGTCCTCGCCGCCGAGGCGAGGCTGCCCGAAGCCGTGGCGGCCTTCATTCCGGAGCACCACGGCACAACCGAGATTACGTACTTCCTGGACCGCGCGAAGAAGAGCGGCGACGGCGGGACCCCGCGCCCGAGCGACTACGTCTACCCCGGGCCCAAGCCGCACTCCGCCGAGACGGCCATTACGATGCTCGCGGACTCGGTCGAGGCGGCGCTGCGCGTGCTCGAGGACCTGACGCCGCAGAAAATCGCAGAGGTGATCGACCATATCGTGCGCACCAAGCTGAACGCCGGTCAGCTCGACGAGGCGCCCATGACATTGCGGCAGATCGACCAGGTGAAACAGGAATTCGTGCGCATCATCACCGGCATGTACCACAACCGCATCGACTATCCGGAGTCCAGTGGCGGCATCACGGCGACGTGGCAACCTGCGGCCAAGGCTTGAGCGCGCGGTGGGGCAGATCTTGGCCTGGGAAGGCGCCCGGGGCAGGCGCGCGCGCGTGGAGCTCGCGCTGCTCGACGCCGCCGCCATGCGCCGCCTCAACCGCCGCGTCACCGGCCGGCGCGCCCTGACCGACGTCCTGGCGTTCGCGCTGCCACAACCCGACGGTGCCCTCCTCGGCGACGTGTACATCTGTCCCGCCGCCGCGGAGCGCTGGGTGAGGAACGGAGGACGAGGCACGGGGGACGCGCGACGGGTGGAGGAAGAGCTCGTGCGGTTGACCGTGCACGGCACGTTGCACGTCCTCGGCTACGACCACCCCGACGGGCCGGGCCGAACGCGGTCCGCCATGTGGCGCCGCCAGGAGCGCTACGTTCACCGGGTGCTCGGGCGCCGGGGGGCGGAACGATGACGTTCACGGGCGCGGCGTTGACCCTGGGCGGCGCCCTGGTGGCCGGGGCGGCGGCGCTGTGGGCCGGCCTCTTGGCCCTCGGGGAGGAGGCCGCCGTGGGTGAGGCACTCCATACGCTGGGCGACGCGCCGCCCACGACCGTCGGCGCGCGCGTGCCGTTGCACCGCGCGCTGCACGTGGCCCGCCTCGCGCTCCTCGTCCTCGGCGCGGTCGCGGCGGGCCACGCCCTCGGCTGGTGGGACCGGCCCTGGGCGGAGGCGCTGGGAAGCTGGGCGGTGGCGGCGACGTTCCTGTTCATCGTCGGTGACGCGCTGCCGCGGAGCCTGGCCCGGGTCGCGCCCGAGCTCGCCGCGACCGCGCTGCCGCTCGCGCGCCGCACCCTCGCGCCGTTCGGCCTGCTCCTCTGGCTCCTCGCGTGGGTCGACAAGGGCCTGCACGGCCTCGTCGCGACGCCGCGCCCCCTCGAGCCCGATCTCGGCGCCGCGCAACGCGACATGCTGCTCGGCGTGTTCACGCTGGCGGACACGCGCGTGGACGAGGTCATGACGCCCCGGCTGGACATGGTCGCCGTCGACCTCGCGGCGCCCAGCGACGACGTGATCGAGGCATTTCGACAAAGCGAGCACTCGCGTCTCCCCGTGTACGACGGGACGCCGGACACCATCGCCGGCGTCGTCTTCGCGAAGGACCTGGTGCCGTTCGCCATGGGTCTCGGCGGGGAAGGCGCCACCGCCGCCCCACGCTGGCAGGATCTGGTGCGGCCCGCGGCCTTCGTGCCGGAGACGAAAACGCTCGACAGCCAGCTCCGTGACTTCCAGCGGGGCCCCGCACATCTCGCGATCGTGGTCGACGAGTTCGGCGGCACGTCCGGGCTCATCACGCTCGAGGACATCCTCGAGGAGATCGTCGGAGAAATCCACGACGAGCACGACGTGGGCGAAGCGCCGTCGATCCGTCAGGACGGCGACCGCTACTGGGTGGATGGACGAGTCACGCTCGACGACCTCTCGCAGGCGCTGGGGCGCCCCTTCGAGCACCCGGAAGTCTCGACGGTGGGCGGCCTCGTCTACTCGGTCCTCGGGCGCGTGCCCCGCGCCGGCGACGAGCTGACGCTCGACGGGTATCAGGTCGTGGTGGAGCGGGTGGACCGACGCCGGGTGACCAGCGTGCTGCTCCAGAGGCAACGGTGACCCTGCCCGCCCTGCTGCTCGTGAGCGGGCTGCTCCTCGCGGCCGCGTCGGCGGCCGTGGGTGTCGCCGCGGCGGCCGTGAGCCAGCTCGAGCTCACTCGCTGGGTATCGTACAAGCTGCGCGGCTCCGGCGGCGCGGCCGGGGTGCTCGAGAACCCGGGGCGGGTGCTCGCGACCGCGAACGCCCTGACGACGATCGGCATCCTCTGCGCAGCGACCGCCATCCCCGCGCTCCTCGCCCGCACGACGCCGACGGTGCTCGGCGTGTTCACCATCGCACTGGGGATCCCGTTGCTCCTGAGCGCCGCGTACCTCGTGCCGCGCGTGGTGGGCCGGCGCTGGGCGGAGCCGATCGTGGCGCACGCGGCACCGCGGCTCGAGAAGCTCGGCCGCGCGTTCGCCCCCTTCGTCCCCTGGCGCGACCCCTCGACCCGCACGACGCTCGCGGCCGTGCTCACCAACGCCGACACCGAGGCGCTGGCGTCCGCGGACGAAATGGCGGTCGTGTCGGGCGTGCTGGCCTTCGCGGACCGGCCCGTGCGGGAGCTGATGACGCCCCGCACGTCGATCGTGGCCCTTCCCGAAGGCCTGCTCGCCGCGGAGGCGGCGCACGTGTGCCTCCAATCGGGCTACAGCCGATATCCGGTGTACCGGGGATCGCTCGATGACGTCGTCGGCGTGACGCATGCGTTCGATCTGCTCCGTCTGCCGCCCGACGCGCCCGTTCCCACCCTGCCGGCGATCCTCGTGCCGGGTACCACGCGGGCGGCCGATCTCATGCTGGAAATGCAGCGCGGCCGGAGCCACCTCGCCGTCGTGCTGGACGAGTTCGGCGGGACGGCCGGCCTGGTCACGTTCGAGGACCTGCTCCGCGACCTGGTGTCGGAGATCTTCGAATCGGGGGAACCGCCCCCCGCCGACGAGGCGCCCGTCCGGATCGTCGAGCTGGAGGGAAGCGCCCCGGCCAGCCGGCTCGAGGAGGCGCTGGGCGTCACGCTGGCCGCGCGCGGGGTCCAGACGGTGGCCGGGCTGCTCGTGCAGGCGCTGGGCCGCATTCCGCGACCGGGGGAGCGCTTCGCGCTCCACGGGCTCGAGTTCGACATTCTCGCCGCCACGGCCACCCGCGTGGAGCGCGTCGCGGTCCGGCCGGGGCCGGTGCGGACCGTGCCGCTCGAGCGCGCCGACGAGCGGATCTGAAGCATGAGTCTTGCGTGACGACGGAGCGGATTCTCGAGGGGCTCGCCCGGCGTGACCCCGTTGCGTTGGCCCGCGCCATCACCCTGGTCGAGAACCAGCGCAACGGATTCGAGCGCGTGTTGTCGCAGGCGCACGGCTTGCTCGGGCGCGGCGGCACGCGGCGGGTCGGGATCACCGGTCCCCCCGGCGCCGGCAAGAGCACGCTCACCGAGGCGCTGATCCAGCGGTTTCGCGCCCGCCGCCTCTCGGTCGGCGTCGTGGCCGTCGATCCGACGAGCCCGTTCACCGGCGGTGCGCTGCTCGGGGACCGGATCCGGATGGAATCCGGCAGCCTCGACCCGGGCGTGTTCATCCGCTCGATGGCGACGCGGGGCGCGCAGGGCGGGCTTGCCACCACGACGGAAGAGGTCGCCGATCTGCTCGAGGCGTTCGGCTTCGAGCGCGTATTGCTGGAGACGGTGGGCGTCGGTCAGACGGAGCTCGACATCGCGCGCAGCGCGGAGACGACGGTCCTGGTGCTCGTGCCCGAATCGGGCGACGGGATTCAGGCCCTGAAGGCCGGGGTCATGGAGATCGCCGACATTTACGTTGTGAACAAGAGCGACCGTCCGGGCGCGGACAAGTTTCGACAGGAGGTCGAAGTAATGCTGGGCATCCGGCGGGGGAATGCGTTCCGGCACATCTCTCCCCACCACCCGGCACCGCCCCGGGCGGGGGAGGGCGGGGGAGGACGGGGGAGGACGGGGCAGGGCCCCGCCGATTCTCAGTGGGAGCCGCCGGTGCTCGCCACCGCGGCCACGACGGGCACCGGCGTCGACGAGCTCGCGGCTGCTCTCGATCGCCATTACGCCTATCTTCAAGCGAGCGGCACGCTCGCCGAGCGACGGCGGCAGCGCCTGGCGGCGCGGACGCGCGCGGTTCTGGAGCGCAAGCTCAGGCGCTGGCTTCTGGAAGCAACACGCGTCGAGGAGCTGCTGGCCCTGCGGCTGGACGAAGTCGCGGACGGCCGACGGAGCCCCTACGACGTCGCGGCTGAGATCCTCGATCAGGTCAAGGCCGGGGAGGGAGGGGACGCGACCCGATGAGCGGCATTGAGAAAAAGCCGGTCTACACGCCGGACGACCTCGCCGGCTTCGACCCGCGCAACCGGTTAGGGGCGCCGGGCGGCTATCCGTTCACCCGCGGCATCCATCCGACGATGTACCGGGGGAAGCTGTGGACGATGCGGCAGTTCGCGGGGTTCGGGAGCGCGGAAGACACGAACCGGCGCTACAAGTTCCTGCTCGAGCACGGGCAGACCGGCCTGTCGGTGGCGTTCGACTTCCCCACGCTCATGGGTTACGACTCCGACCACCCGCGCGCCGAAGGCGAGGTGGGCAAGTGCGGCGTCGCGATCTCATCGCTCGCCGACATGGAAGACCTGTTCCGTGGCATCCCGCTCGATCAAGTCTCGACTTCGATGACCATCAACGGGCCCGCGGCGATGTTGTTCTGCTTCTACGTCGCCGCGGCCGAGAAGCAGGGCGTGCCGAGCACCGCGCTGCGCGGCACGGTACAGAACGACATCCTCAAGGAGTACATGGCCCAGCACGCCTGGGTGTACCCCGTCGAGCCCGCCCTCAAGATCATCGTGGACATGTTCGAGTGGTGCGCCACGCACACGCCGCTGTGGAACACGATCTCGATCTCCGGCTACCACATTCGGGAGGCAGGAGCGACCGCGGCGCAGGAGCTCGCGTTCACGCTCGCCAATGGGTTCACCTACGTCGAGCGGGGCATCGCGCGCGGGCTGGACGTGGACGCGTTCGCGCCACGCCTCTCCTTCTTCTGGGATATCCACAACGATTTCTTCGAGGAGATCGCGAAGCTCCGCGCGGCCCGCCGCATCTGGGCCCGGCACATGCAGGAGCGCTACGGCGCGCAGAACCCGCGCTCCGCGATGATGCGGTTCCACTCCCAGACCGCGGGGGTTACCCTCACGGCGCAACAGCCGATGAATAACCTGGTCCGGGTCGCCTACCAGGCGCTCGCGGCGGTGCTCGGCGGCACGCAGTCGCTCCACACCAACTCGCTGGACGAAACGCTCGCGCTTCCCACCGAGGAGGCGGTCCGTCTGGCGCTCCGGACGCAGCAGATCATCGCACACGAAACCGGTGTCGTGGACGTGATCGACCCATTCGGCGGGTCCTACTACGTGGAATCGCTCACCGACCAGCTCGAGCGGGAAGCGGAGGGGTTGTTCGCGGAGATCCAGTCGGTGGGCGGCGTGGTGAAGGGAATCGAAAGCGGCTGGTTCCAGCGGCAGATCGCGCGCTCCGCGGAGGAGTGCCAGCGCGGGGTCGAGGCCGGCGATCGCATCCTGGTCGGCGTGAACGACTACCTGAGCGCGGACGACCACCCCGTCGAGATCCTCAAGGTCTCGGACGACGCCGAGGAGGGGCAGCGACGCCGGCTCGCGCGCCTGCGGGCCGGGCGCGACAACGCGCTCGTCGCGGAGCGGCTCGAGGCGTTGCGTCGGGCGGCCCGCGCCGACGAGAACGTGATCGGCCCGATGCTGGACTGCGCCCGCGCGTACTGCACCCTGTACGAGATCCGGCACGCGCTCGAGAGCGTCTACGGCGCGTACCGCGAGCCGGTGTTCTTTTAGGCCATGACCGCCCTCCCGATCTCCGCCAACGAGAGCGCGGTGCGCGCCGCGGTCGAGCGGTTGTCGCACGTCCAGCCCGGCGCGTATCAGGTCGTGTCGTGCTACCTGAAACTCGAGCCCCGGGACAAGACCCGGGGCAAGTATCTCATCAAGATCAAGAACCGCATCCGCGAGGCACTCGCCGCCCTCGAGCGCCAGGTGCTCGACCGCGCGCTCCGGGCCCAGGTGGCGGCGGACCTGGAGCGCGTGCAGGCGTACTTCGCGGAGCCGACGCGGCTGCCGCCGGCACGCGGGATCGCGCTGTTTGCCTGCGGCGCACTCGACCTGTTCGAGGCCCTCCCCCTCCCGCACGTCCACCGCTCGCGGCTCGCGGTCGCTCCCGTACCCCTGGTGCGGGAGCTGGTGGCGCTCGAGGAGGAATTCGGCACCATCCTCGTCGCCGCGTGCGACCGCACCAGTGCACGGTTCTTCGAGGTGACCGCGTATGACGTCGTGGAGCTGCCCAGCCTGACCGCGGAGGCGACGCGACCGGGGAAGTTCCACGGCGAGCGCCAGGCGAAGCGGGGCCACATGCTCGCGGGTGGCTTCGGCGAGCACAACTACCACATGCGGATTCGGGAGGAGCGGCAGCGACACTACGCCCAGGTCGCGGACCGCATCTTCCAGGTCCACACCCAGCGTCCGCTCGCCGGCCTCGTGGTCGCCGGCATCGGCGTCGACGCGGCGGCCCTGCTGCCCCACCTGCACACCTACCTGCACGATCTCGTCCTGGGCGTGGTGCGATTGAACCCCAAGCGCGTCACGGCGACCGAAGTGCGCGAGGCGGCGCTCTCGTTGCGCGAGGAGCGCGAGCGCGCCTGGGAGCGCGCGCACGCGGAGGCCGTGCGGGAGGGCATCGGGACCGGCTGGGCCGTGAACGGCATCGAGCCGACCCTCAAGGGGCTCCAGCGCGGCCAGGTCCGCACCCTGCTCGCCGACGGGCAGGACGACGACCGGCGCATCGACGATGCCATCGAGGAGGCCCTGGCCCAGCGCGTCCAGGTCGACGTCGTGTACGACGAGCGGGCGCGCCGCGTCGTGGACGGGCTCGCCGGCCTGCTGCGGTTCCGTCGCTGATGCCCGGCTCGAAGCGCCCCATTCGGGTGCTGGTCGCGAAGCCCGGCCTGGACGGGCACGACCGCGGCGCGAAGGTGGTGGCCGCGGCGCTGCGGGACGCGGGTATGGAGGTCATCTACACGGGGCTGCACCAGACCCCCGAGATGATCGCGCAAGCGGCAATCCAGGAGGACGTCGACGTCGTCGGCCTGTCGATCCTCTCGGGCGCACACCTGACGCTCTTCCCGCGTGTCAAGCAGCTCCTGGTCGCGGCCGGACGGGACGACGTCCTGGTGACGGGCGGCGGCATCATTCCGCCGGCGGACATGGAGGCCCTGCAGCAGCAGGGGATCGGCAAGCTGTTCGGCCCCGGGACCCCGACATCCGACCTCGTGAGATACATCGAGGAATGGGCAGCCGAGCATGTGTCGGCTTAGTCCATTCCGCAGTCCTCCGTGAGCCGGCTCAAGACCCTGACCGCGGAATACCGCGAGCTCAAAGGGCGCCTCGAGCAGGGCGGCGGGCGCGACAAGGTGCGCCGCCAGCACGACCAGGGAAAGCTGACCGCCCGCGAGCGGATCGAGGCCCTGCTCGACCAGGGCGGTGCCTGGTTCGAAATCGGCCTGCTGGTCGCATCCGACCAGTACGACGGCCAGGCGCCCGGAGCGGGTGTGGTCACGGGTCTGGGTCGGATCGCGGGCCGGCCGGTGGTGGTGGTGGCGAACGATGCCACCGTGAAGGCGGGCTCCTGGTGGCCGGAGACGATCAAGAAGATGCTCCGCGCCCAGGAGATCGCGATGCGTCAGCGCATCCCGATCGTCTACCTCGTGGACTCGGCCGGCGTGAATCTCCCCTACCAGGGCGGCGTCTTCCCCGGCCAGTACGGCGCGGCGCGGATCTTCTACTACAACTCGATCATGCGACATTACCTCCGCGTGCCGCAGATCGCCGCCGTCATGGGACCGTGCATCGCCGGCGGCGCGTACCTGCCCGCCCTCTCGGACGTGATCTTCATGGTCGAAGGCACGTCGTTCATGGGGTTGGGGGGCCCGAACCTCGTGAAGGGCGCGACCGGACAGACGGTGGACGCGGAATCCCTCGGCGGCGCGGTGACGCACACGGCGGTGAGCGCGGTGGCGCACTATCGCGCGAAGGACGATCGTGAGTGCCTGGCACGCATCCGGGACTACGTGGCGCGCCTGCCGCGGACGCTCCGGCCTCCCGCGCCCGGCGGCAAGCCCAAACGCAACCCCAAGGAGCTGTATGATCTGCTGCCGTCGGACCACCGCATGAGCTATGACGTCCGCGCCGTGCTCGAGTGCGTGCTCGACGCGGACAAGCTGGACGAGTTCCAGCCCGATCTCGCCCCCGAGATGATCTGCGCTCACGGCGCCATCGAAGGCCGCACGGTCGCGCTCATCGCCAACTCGCGCGGGGTGATCAAGGGCCGGAAGGGCGGAGGGAAGGGCGGGGCGCCCAAGATCGGGGGCATCATTTATACGGAGAGCGCGGAGAAAGTGGCCTATTTCATCGAGAACGCCGACCGCGAGCGGATCCCTCTCCTGTTCGTCCAGGACGTCTCGGGGTTCATGGTCGGCACCGAAGCCGAGCACTCGGGAATCATCCGCGCGGGGGCGCGCTTCGTCGAGGCGATGGCGACGGCGACGGTGCCGAAACTCGTGCTCACCGTGAACCATGCCTCGGGGGCGGGCTACTACGCGATGGCCGGGCAGGGATTCGATCCCGACTTCATCGTCTCGTGGCCGACCGGACGGATGGGCGTCATGGAAGGCGAGTCGGCGATCCAGGCCGTCTTCGGGAATGACGCGGCAAAGCCCGAAAATGCCCCCGCCGTCGACGCGATGCGTGCGGACTACGAGCATCAGCTCGACGCCCGATTCGCCGCCGCGCGCGGCTTTGTGGACGCGATCGTGCTGCCCGAGGAGACCCGCGATACGCTCGCGTTTCTCCTCGAGGCGACTGACGAATTCACCGGCCCCCACGTCGGGGCGTTCGTGCTGCCGAGTCAACCATGAGATCGTGCCGCATCCCGTTGCTGCTCATCGCCCTCGTCGCCGGCTGCGGCGGCTCCGCCCCGCCACCGGCCACGCGCCCGACGCCGGCCTCCTCCCCCGTCCCGGCCTCGGGTCCCGGCGCGCCACCATCGGCGTCCCAACCCCCAGCGACCGCCACGGGCGTCGCGAGCCGATTGCCGATTCTGCCGCCGGCGCGCGCGCTGCTCGTGGGCCTCATGCCCCTCCATAGCGCGGGCGTCGACGACTTCCGCGCCAAGCACCCCACCTACGACGGGCGCGGCGTCCTGATCGGCATTCTCGACACGGGCGTGGACCCGGGCGTGGACGGCCTGATCGTCACGAGCACCGGCGCGCCCAAGACCCTGGACGTGCGGGATTTCTCCGGGGAAGGCGTCGTGCGGCTCACGCCCGTCACCCCGGCGGGGGACGGCACCGTCTCGATCGCCGGCCGGGCGCTCTCCGGCGCCGGTCGCATCGGGCGGCTCACGTCCGCGACCACGTGGTATGCCGGCGAGCTGGCGGAGCGTCCCCTCGGGAAAGTGCCGGGCGGCGATCTCAACGGTGACGGGAGCAACAGCGATGTCTTTCCCGTGATCGTCGTGAAGGCGACGGACGGCTGGGTCGCGTTCATCGACACGAACCTGGACGGCTCGTTCGAGGACGAGATGCCCTTGCACGACTACCGCCAGGGCCGCGAGACGATCGCCATCGGCACGAAGCCGATCACGCTGGCCGCCAACTTTGGTGAAGTGAGCGGTGTGCCGACGCTCGCCTTCGTGTTCGACAACAACGCGCACGGCACGCACGTCGCGGGCATCGCCGCGGGGCACAACCTGTTCAACGTCGTCGGCTTCGACGGGGTCGCCCCGGGCGCGCAGCTGCTCGGGCTGAAGATCGCGAACGACGCGCGGGGCGGTATCTCGGTAACGGGCAGCATTCAGCACGCGATGGAGTACGCCGCCCGCTTCGCCGAGCAGCGCAACCTGCCGCTCGTGCTGAACCTGAGCTGGGGCATCGGGAACGAGCCCGGCGAGCGTGCGGTCCTCGACTCGATCGTCAACGCGTTTGTCACCGCCCATCCCGGGATCGTGTTCGCGATCAGCGCCGGGAACGACGGGCCCGGCCTCTCCACCGTGGGTCTGCCCGGGTCTGCCGACCTGGCGATCTCCGTGGGCGCGGCGCTGCCGGGGATCTACGTCCCGCTCGAGCAGGATGGTGCGCCGCCGGTCGCGGGCGACTTCGTCGGCTCGTTCAGCGGGCGTGGCGGACAGTTCGCGAAGCCCGACCTGCTCGCGCCGGGGTGGGCCTTCTCGACCGTTCCCTCGTTCGACACGGGAAACGAGATCAAGGCCGGCACGAGCATGTCGGCCCCCTACGTGGCCGGCCTCGCGGCGTGTCTCATGTCGGCGCTGGCACAGGAGGGGCGCAGACCGGACGGTGCCGAGGTGAGCGCCGCGCTCCGCGCGGCCGCAGCCGGATTGCCCGGCGCGAGCGTGCTCGACCAGGGGGCCGGCCTGCCGCAGCTCGAGCGGGCGTACCGGTGGCTGCTCGCGGGACATCAGGGCTCCGGGTACGCGGTGCGCGCGTCCACCGGCGGCGGGTCGGCCGCGTTCCGGCGCGAGGGTCTGGCGGGGCCGGGCGACACGGTCGAGACATTCCAGGCGCGCCACGTCACCGGACTCCGGGTTGCACAATTCTCGTTGAAGAGTGACGCCCCGTGGTTGTCCGCCCCCGCGATCCTCCCGGCGGGATCCCACGAGACCGAGATCCCCCTGACCTACTCGGCCGCCGCCCTCGGCGCGCCGGGCGTGTACGTCGGAACGGTGACGGCATGGAATCCCAGCGACGCCCTCGCCGGCCCGGTGTTCAGACTCGTCAATGTCGTGGTCGTCCCGTACGATCTCGCGGACAAGCCCCTGTATGACGAGCGGCGCACGGTGGGCCCCGCCCAGGTGCGCCGCTACTTTCTCCGCGTGGCACAGCCGGGCGCCACGCTCGTCACCAGCGTGACGCTCGCCGACTCGGGACAGCAGACCGCCAGGGCGATCCTGTACGAGCCCAACGGCGCGCCATTTCGAGACCTCGCGCGCGATTCGATCGTTCCGATCGGCGGATCCCAGCCGGGCACGGCCCGGTTCACCGTCCGCGCGGACGATGCCGTCCCGGGCGTGTACGAGCTGGACGTCGTCGCGCCGCCCCGGTCCGGGGCCACCGCGACCGTCCGCGCGCAGCTCGCTCCGCTGACCCTCGCGGACCGGGAAGCGACGAACCCGGGCCCGGCAATCGTGAGCGGGCGCGTCACGCAGGCGCTCCTCGGCGTGGAGCGCGCCCTGGAGGTGGCGGGCCGTGGTGCGACGCCCGAGAGCCTCACGGTCTTGGTGCCCGATTGGGCGGCGACGGCGGTAGTCGAGGTGGAGCTGCCGCGCGAGCGGTGGCGCGAGTTCACCGACTTCGGCGTGACCGAGTTCGATTCCGCGGGGCAGCAGGTGTCTCAGGGGCCCCTCGAGTACGCGTTCGGGCGGCAAGCCTTCGCGCTGCCGGCGTCGTTGCGGGGGCGTCCGCTCACTATCGAGCTGTATCCGGGCTTTGCACGTGACAAGGGCATCCATGCGTGGCGGGCGACGCTGCGCGTGCGCTTCCTGCTGAGCGAGCCGCGCTCGCTCGGCAACGGCCGGGACATCACGGTGCTCCCGGGAGGACGCGCCCCGCTCCCCGCCCAGCCGACGCGGGAGCTGGCGTTGCCCGAGGGCTTCGCGCCCCTGGTGGAGCTGCGAGTGCACGGATCGGTGGGGGCTCCCGACGCGACCCGCCGCGTGGTCGTCAATCCGTGACGCCGCGGCCCGCCACGGTGCGCATCGCCGCAGGGCAGGGGTTCTGGGGCGACTGGCTCGAAGCACCGTATCGCCAGGTGACCGGCGGACCAGTCGACTACCTGATGATGGACTACCTCGCCGAAGTCACGATGTCCATCTTGCAGAAGCAGAAGGCGCGGGACCCGTCCCTCGGGTACGCGACGGACTTCATCCCGTTGCTGGAACGCATCCTCCCGATCGTGGCGGAGCGGCGGATCAAGGTCACCGCCAACGCGGGCGGCGTGAACCCCCGAGGGTGCGCGCAGGCGGTGGCCGAGACCGCGCGCCGCCTGCGGCTGGGCGGCAAGCTCCGGATCGGGGTCGTGACGGGGGACGATCTGCTCGGCCGCTTGGACGGCCTCTTGGCCCGCGGGCACGAGCTCAGGAACCTCGACACCGGCCGACCGCTGTCCGACGTGCGCGACCGGGTCCTGTCGGCCAATGCGTACCTTGGCGCCTCGCCGGTGGTAGAGGCGCTGCGCGGGGGCGCGGACATCGTCGTCACGGGTCGGGTCACCGACACGGGGCTCACCCTCGCGCCCATGATGCACGCCTTCGGGTGGCAACCCGACGCCTGGGACCTCCTCGCGGCCGGGACGGTCGCAGGTCATACGATCGAATGCGGTGCGCAGTCGAGCGGCGGCAACAGCCTCGTGGACTGGCAGCGCGTCCCCGACCTCGCGAATGTCGGCTACCCGATCGTGGACGCGGCACCGGACGGGACGTTCGAGATCTGCAAGCATCCGGGCACCGGCGGACGGATCAGCGTGGCGGGCGTGACCGAGCAGCTCGTCTACGAGATGGGAAATCCCGCGGAGTACATCACCCCCGACTGCGTCGCGGACTTCACCACGATCCGGCTCGAGCAGACTGGGAAAGACAGGGTTCGGGTGTCGGGTGTCAGAGGGAGACCGGCGACGGACCAGCTCAAGGTGTCGATCGGCTATTTCTACGGCTACAAGGCGGTTGGCACGTTGGTCTACGCGTGGCCCGATGCCTACGAGAAGGCCCGGGCCGCGGATCGGATTCTCCGGCAGCGGCTCGCCGATCTCGGCCTCGCGTTCGAGGCGGTGCTGACGGAGTTCGTCGGCGTCGATGCGACCCACGGCCCGTTGGCGCGCGCGACGGCGCCCCTCGACCGTCTCCCGGAAGTGCAGCTGCGGATCGGCGTCCGGTCGCCCGACAAGAGCTCCGTCGAGCGGTTCACGCGCGAGATCGCGCCGCTGATCCTGAACGGGCCGCCCAGCGTCACCGGGTTCGCAGGCGGACGACCGAAGCCGGAAGAGATCGTGGCGTACTGGCCTGCGCTTCTCGATAAGCAGATGGTGGCGCCGTGCGTCGAGGTCGTGGAGGTGTGAAACGGCGGGCGAGGGCGGTGCAGACCGGTGCAGGGCGGGCGAGGAAGCGACGAGTGCCCCTCGTGGAACTCGCGCACGCCCGGTCGGGCGACAAAGGTGACACGGCCAACGTGGGGTTGATTGCACTAAAACCCGAGTACTATCCGATCCTGGTGAAACACGTGACGGCAGCGCGCGTCGCGCGTCATTTCAAGGGCATGATCACGGGTCCGGTCGAGCGCTACGAGCTGCCGAACCTGCACGCCCTGAACTTCCTGCTGCACGGCGCGCTCGACGGCGGCGGCACGATTTCGCTCAAGACCGACGCGCAGGGGAAGGTGTTTTCGACCGCCCTGCTGCGTCTCGAGCTCGAGCTCCCCAGGTGAGCGACCGGGTGCTGGCCGCGCTCGAGGGCGGAATCCTCACGGCGACGCTCAACCGGCCGGAGAAGAAGAACGCGATCGACACCCCCATGATCGACGCCCTGCTCGCGGTGCTGGAACGCGCCGATCTCGACGGTGCGGTGCGCGTCGTGGCAGTGCGCGGCGCGGGCGGCGACTTCTGCGCCGGCATGGACCTGAACGAGCTGCTCGCATCCGCCGACCGGAGCATCGACGAGAACCGACAGGCGGCGCTGCACTTCGCCGAGGTCTTCGTGCGCATGCGGCGTATCCCCAAGCCGATCGTCGCCGTCGTGCAGGGTCGGGCGCTCGCCGGCGGCTGCGGGCTGGCCACCGCCTGCGACCTCGTGCTCGCCGCTGAATCCGCGAAGTTCGGTTATCCCGAGGTCCAACGGGGCTTCGTGCCGGCCATCGTCATGACCCTGCTCAAGCGCACGGCGGGCGAGAAGATCGCATTCGATCTTGCGGCGACGGGGCGCATCCTCGGCGCCTCGGAGGCGGCGGGGCTGGGGCTCGTGTCGCGGGTATACGAAGACTCGGACTTCGAGGACCAAGTGAGCGAGGTGTTGCGCGCCCTGGCCGCGGCTAGCCCGTCGGCGCTCGCGTTCACGAAACAGCAGTTCTACCAGCTGGACGGCCTGCGATTCGAGGACGGGATCCGGCTGGGGGCGGACGTGAACGCGGTGAGCCGCACGACGCCCGACTTCCGCGCCGCCCTGCAGGCGTTCCTCAAGAAGTAGGAGTGTCGCATGCCGCGCCCCTACCGTCTGTTCGCAATCAAAGCATGGCTCGGCGGCGCAGGCCTCACGGTGGGTCTCGTGGGCATGGCGATCGCGGAACGCTGGCTGGTGTGGGTTGCCGTGGCACTGATGGGCGTCGCCTTCCTGCTGCGGTTCGCAGAGTCTTGAACACCATCGCTCGTTCTTCGCTCCGTGCGCCCGGCGCGGTGCTGCTGGTCTCGTGCTATGAGCTCGGGCATCAACCGCTCGGCCTGGCCTGGCCGCGCGCGTTTCTCGAGCGGGCCGGCTTCGCCCCCGATACCCTCGACCTGGCGGTGCAGCCGCTCGACGAAGCGAAGGTGCGGCGGGCCCGGCTGGCGGCGATCGCGGTCCCGATGCACACGGCGCTGCGGCTCGGCGTCCACGCCGCCGCGCGCATTCGCCAGATCAATCCCGCGTGCCGGATCGTGTTCCACGGCCTGTATGCGGAGCTCAACGCGGAGCACCTGCTGGGTCGGTGCGCCGACCTGGTGGTGGGTGGTGAGGTCGAAGGCGCGCTCGTGGCGGTGGTCGAGCAGCTCGACCGCGGCGACGAGCCGGCGCCGCACCAGCGCCCGCACCTCGAGCGCCTGTCCTTTCCCGTCCCACGGCGCGGCGGCCTGCCCGCCCTCACGCGGTACGCGAGTCTGCTGCGCGACGGGCGGCGCGTGCCGGCCGGCTACGTCGAGGCCAGCCGCGGCTGCCTGCACACATGTCTGCATTGTCCCATCCCGCCGGTGTACGGCGGCCGCTTCTTCGCCGTCCCCCGTGACGTCGTGCTCGAGGACGTGCGGCGCCTCGTGGTAGCCGGAGCGGGGCACATCACGTTCGGCGACCCGGACTTCCTGAACGGCCCTGGTCACGCGGTGAGGCTGGTGCGGGCGATGCACGCGGAGTTTCCGGCGCTCTCGTATGACTTCACCGCCAAGATCGAGCACATCGTCCGCCATCGGCGGTTGTTCTCGGAATTTGCGGCGACCGGCTGCGTCTTCGTCGTCTCCGCGGTGGAATCGCTGTCGGATGTCGTGCTCGCGAACCTGGAAAAGGGCCATACGCGCGCCGACGTCAAGAGCGCCCTCGGCGTCCTGCGCCAGGCGGGGATCGCCCTCCGACCGTCGTTCGTCCCGTTCACTCCGTGGGCCACGAGCGACGACTACCTCGAGCTGCTCGAGTGGATCGGGCTCGAGGGGTTGATCGATCACGTCGATCCCATCCAGCTCGCCATCCGCCTGCTCATTCCGCCGGGCTCGCTGCTCGTGTCCCGGTCCGCTATCCGCCCCTTCCTTGGGCCCCTCGACGTCGGCGCCTTCACCTTTCGCTGGACGCATCCCGACCCGCGCATGGACGCGCTGCAGCGCGACGTGAGCGCGCTCGTGGAGCAGGCGGCTCGCTCGGGCGAGGATCCCGCCGTGACGTTCGGTCGAATCCGGGCGCTCGCGAACGCCCGGACCGGCCGGGTCGTGGCGCCCACGTCGTTCCGCGCCCCACCGCCCGACCGTCCCATTGCGGCACGGCTGACCGAGCCGTGGTTTTGCTGAGCAGAGCCCACCGAGAGCCAGTTGGGCTCCATGTAGCAGCCCTGTCAGCTTGGTGACAGGTTCACCGCGTACGTTTCTCCGCAGGATCCCATGTCGCTCCCGAAACGACTCCTGCGCCTCTCCGCCCTCGTCGTAGGGCTGGACGGCGCTGCGACGGTCTCGCTCGCCGCGCAGCACCCGGTCACGCGGGCCGCAGCGATCGAAGCGGCGCTCGCCCGCGGGGCGCGCGCCGCGTTCGGCCGGGCCGACACGGCAGCGGCCGCCGGGCTGCTGCGCGGCGCACGCGCCTACCCCAACCCGTCGTTCGCCGCCACCTACACGAAGGATGTCCCGCGCTACCATTACATCGCCGATGTGTCACTCGACCTGCCGTGGCTCCGCTCGGCGCGGATCGGCGCCGCGGCGGCCGCGCGCGACGCGACCGGCTTCGGGTTCGCGTTCGAGCGCGCCGCCATCCGCTTTGCCGTCGACACCACCTACACGCACGCGCTCGCCACGGCAGCGCACGCGCGGCTGTCGCGCCGCAACGCGCGCGATGCCGACAGCCTGCTCACGATGGCCCGGCTGCGCCGTGAGGTCGGCGACGTCAGCGAGCTGGACGTGCGGCTCGCCGAGGTGAACGCGGGCCAGCTCCTGAACGTCGCCGTCGACGACTCGCTCGCCGCGCTGGACGGGCTGCTCGCCGTGCAGCTCACCATGGGCCTCCCGGCGGAGGCGGCCAGCATCACCCTGGCGGACTCGCTGGTGCCGCCGCCCGACAGCTCGCCGGCGCCCACCGGCGAGCCGCTCCGGATCGCGGCGGCCGGGGCGAGCCTGCGCTTCGAGGACCGGAATCTCGCCCTCGCCCATCGCAGTGTGATTCCGGCGCCGAGTCTCCAGGTCGGCGTCGAGCGCGGCGATCCCGCAGACCCCGCCCAGGGCGTGCTGCCGACCGTGGGGCTGGCGCTCGTGCTGCCGCTGTTCAACCGCAACGGCGGCGAGATCGGGCAGGCGCGGGCGGCGCGCGACCGCGCGCAGGCAAACCTGGATGTGACTCGCCGCGAATCCGCAGCGGACGTCGCCCGCGCGCGTCGCAGCTTTTCGGCGGCGCGGGCGCGCCTCGAGCGCGACCGGCGGCTGCTCGCGAGCGCCGACCGGGTCGCGGCGATGTCCTTGCAGGCGTATGCCGAGGGCGCCGTCCCCCTCGCCAACGTGCTCGAGGCACAGCGCAACGCTCGCGAGGCGCTGGGCCGCTACATCGACGATGTCGCGGCGGCGAACGACGCGGCCGGCGTCGTGCGCCTGGTCACGGCCTCCGCGGGCGGGTCGTGAGACGCCTGGTCGCGTTGCTCGCCGTCGCGGCCGCCTGCCGCGCCCGCGCCGCCGACGATGCCGAGGCGGTCGTGGAGCGGACCGGCGTTGCGGCGCAGACGGCGGAGGCGACCGAGCAGCGGTTCGCCCGCGTCGTGCGCGCCATCGGCACCGTGACGCCCCGCCCCGGGCGCTTCGCGGAGCTCGCGGCCCCGGGACCCACCCGGGTGGCGCGCATCTTCGTTGCCTCGGGGCAGCACGTCGCCGAGGGCGATACGCTGATCGAGTTCGAGCGCGCGCCGTTCGATGCCGCCGCCCAAAGCGCCGCTACCGCACTCGAGACGGCGCAGCACAACTTCGCCCGCGCCGCGCGCCTCGTGCAGGCGGGGATCCTGCCCCAAAAGGACTCGGACCAGGCGGCCTCCGAGCTGGCGCAAGCTCAGGTCGCCGCGGTCACCGCGCGCCGGTCGCAGCAGCTCGCCACGCTGCGCGCCCCGCTGTCGGGCGTCGTCACCCGCATGAGCGCCGTGCTGGGCGCCTCGGTGGACCCAACCCAGCCGCTCGTCGAGATCGCCGACCCCGGCGCGTTGGACGTCGTGTTCAGCGTGTCACCCGCGGAAGCGGCCGACATGCGCGACGGGGACTCTGTGTCGCTCTCGGCCGGCGAGACCGCGCGGGGCGACCCGCTCGGCACGGGCGTCGTCACCGGAGTCGCAGCCGCCGTCGATTCCCTGTCCCGCGCGGTCGCGGTCCGCGTGCGGCTGCGGCGCACCGAGCGCCCCTTGAGGATCGGCGAGTCGGTGTTCGGTCGACTGATCACCGCGGTCGAGCCGCACGCGGTGACCGTCCCCGTCGCCGCGCTCGTGCCGGCGCCGGGTGGAGAGGGCGTTCAGGTGTTCGTCGTCGACTCGGCCGGCGTGGCCCACAGCCGGGCCGTCACGGTCGGCGGCCGTGCCGAAGCCGTGGCGGAGATCATCAGCGGGCTCGCGGCCGGTGAAGTGGTCGTGACCAGCGGCGCCTACGGCATCGCCGACGGCGCGCGGGTCGCGCGGCCCCCTCCCTCGCCGGGCTCCGGCGCTCCCGCCGCTGCGCCACGATGACGCTGTTCGACGTCTTGCGGCGTCAGCGCCGCGTCGTCTATCTCGCGGTCGCGCTGCTCTCCGTCGCGGGCGCGTGGGCGTCGTTCCGGCTGCCGTCGGCCATCTACCCCGAGCTCCTGTTCCCGCGGATCAAGATCGTCGCGCAGGGCTCGACCCTCGGCGCGCGCCAGGTGGTCTTCAGCGTCACGCGGCCGCTCGAGGAGGCGGTGAGCGTGGTCCCGGGCGTGACGCGCGTCCAGTCGCAGTCGATCCGCGGCGCGAGCGAGGTCGCGATCACCTTCACGCCGCGCACCGATATGGCCTACGCCCTTCAGCTCGTGCGCGCGCGCGTGAGCCAGATCCAGGGGATGCTGCCGCCGGACCTGGAGATCGAGATCGAGCGACTCACTCCGTCGCTGTTCCCGATCATCTCGTACAACCTCGAGGGGGGTGATCCGGCCACCCTGTACGACATCGCGCGCTACGAGATCAAACCGCTGATCTCGCGCGTCCCCGGCGTGGGGCGCGTGGACGTCCAGGGCACGGACGTACGCGAAATCGAGGTGGTCGCAGACCCGCCGCGGCTCGCGGCGCTGGGCCTCACGTACGCCGACCTGGCCGACGCGATCCGGCGGGCCGTCACCGTGCAAGCGGTCGGTCGCGTGGCGCAGGACTACCGCCAGTACCTGATCGTGACCGATCAGGAGGCCCACGGCCCCGAGGACATCGGCGGCGTGGTGATCGCGCACGGGCTGCGGGTGCGGGACGTGGCGAGCGTGCAGGTGGGCACGGAGGATCACGTCCGCATCGTGGCGGGCGACGGCAAGCCCGCGGCGCTCATCAACGTCGCGCGGCAGGTCGAGGGGAACACCCTCGAGGTCGCCGACAGCGTGGCCGGAATCGTCGCCGCGCTCGCGCCGAGCCTCCCGCCCGGCGTCCATCTCAAGCGGGTGTACGACCAGGCCGCGCTGGTACGCGACGCCGTCCGCTCGGTGCGCGACGCCATGCTCATCGGTGCCGTGCTCGCCGTGCTGGTGCTGCTCCTGTTCCTGCGCCACGGGCGCATCACCGCCATCAGCGCGGCGGCGATCCCGGTGACGCTCGCGGTGACCGTGTTCGTCATGTGGCTGATCGGCCAGACGTTCAACCTGATGACCCTGGGCGCCATGGCGATCGCGATCGGCCTCGTGATCGACGACGCCGTCGTCGTCACCGAGAACATCGCGCGCCACCTGCGGCTCGGCGCCGCGGGCGGCCGCCTCGCCGCCCTCCGCGCCGCCGTGCAAGAGCTCATCTGGCCCGTCACGACGTCGACCATCACCACGGTAGTGGTGTTCCTCCCCCTCGGCCTGCTCCAGGGGGTGGTGGGGCAGTTCTTCGCCGCGCTCGCGACCACCCTCACCGTGGCGGTGCTCGTCTCGCTGCTCCTCGCGCTCACGCTGATCCCGCTCCTCGCCGAGCAGTTCGTCACGGCGCACGACGTGGCAGCGGCCGCGCCGCGCTGGCGCCCGCTGGCCCGGCTCGAGCAGGCGCTCGACGCGCTGGCGCCGCGCTACGAGCGCGCCCTCGGCGCCGCGCTGCAGCATCCCCGCCGGATCGCGGTCGCCGCCGTGGCGCTCGTCGCGCTGGGGGTCGGGCTCTGGCAGATCGTAGGGACGGGCTTCCTCCCGGAGATCGACGAGGGGGCGTTCATTCTCGACTATTGGACGCCGGGGGGCACGGCGCTCGCCGAGACGAACCGGCAGCTGAGCGTCGCGGAGAGCCTCCTCGCGGCGACGCCCGAGGTCACGGGGACGGCGCGCCGCACCGGCGCCGAGCTCGGGATGTTCGCCACGGCGCAGAACCGCGGCGACATCGTGGTCCGGCTCGCGCCGCGCAACCGGCGCGCGCGCGACGTGTTCGCCGTGATCGACGACGTGCGCGACCGGATCCAGGGCGCGGTGCCGCGGCTCCACATCGAGTTCATGCAGATTCTCGCCGACGTCATCAACGATCTCGCGGGCGCGGCGCGGCCGGTCGAGATCAAGCTGTATGGCGAGCCGCTCGACACGCTCGAGGCGTACGCGCGCCGGCTCGCGCCCGAGCTCGAGCGGATTACCGGCCTCGAGGACCTCTACGACGGGGTGAGCGAGCCCGCGGCGGAGTTGCTGATGCGCGTCCACCAGGCGGAGGCCGATCGCATCGGCCTGACACCGGTCGACGTGGGCAACACGGTCGCCGGGGCGCTGCTGGGCACGTCGGCCGGCGAGATCCGCGTCGAAGACCGGCCCGTGGCGGTGCGCGTGCGGGCGCCGGATGCCGTGCGCTTCGACCCACTGCGTCTGCGGGCCCTGCCGATCGTCGCGGCGCGCGGCGGCCGGGCGACCCCGCTCGGGAGCCTCGCCGCGTTCGAGCCCACGGAGTCGCGGCTCGCCCTCGATCGCGAAAACCAGCAGCAGATGATCGCGCTGACCGCCGACGTGAGCGGCCGCTCGCTGGGTGGGGTGATGGGCGACGTCCACCGGGTGCTCGCCGCACACCGGGCCCCCCGGGGGGTGCGCGTCGCGCTGGGCGGGCAGTACGCCGGCCAGCAGGAGGCGTTCCGGGCCCTTCTCCTGGTGCTCGCGCTCGCCGCGGTGAGCGTGTGCGCGGTGATGGTGGTGCAGTTCGAGTCGTTCACCGAGCCGCTCGTCGTGCTCCTCGTGGCACCCGTCTCGTTCGTCGGCGCCTTGGTCCTGCTGCTCGCCACCCGCACCGCGCTCAACGTCTCCTCGTTCATGGGGCTGATCCTGTTGGTCGGGCTGATCGTGAAGAACGGGATCATCCTGCTCGATTTCACGCGGCTCCGGATGCAGGCCGAGGGCGCGGCGCTCGAGGTGGCGATCCGCGAGGCGGGACGCGTGCGCCTCCGTCCGATCCTGATGACGACGCTGTGCACGCTGTTCGGGCTGCTGCCGCTCGCCCTCGGCATCGGGGCTGGGAACGAGCTGCAGCGCCCGCTCGCCCTGGCCGTCATCGGGGGGCTCGCCCTCTCCACGCCGATCACCTTGTTCGCCGTACCGACGCTGCTCGTCGCGATCCGGGGAAGGGGGTACGTAGTGGCCGCATCGTGAGAAGCAGATCCTTCGCTCGCACGGAGGGAACGCGCCTGTCATCCTGAGCGCCGCAGGCGCGAACGATCTGCTTCTAGGCCGGCGACAGCGGGAGCGTGATGGTGACCCGAGTGCCCGTCCCTGGAGCGGAGCGGATGTCGATGCGCGCGTGGTGCGCATCGGCGATCCAGCGGGCGATCGCGAGGCCGAGCCCGGTTCCGTCCGCCTCCCGCCGGGCCGGATCGCCGCGATAGAAGCGCTCGAAGACGTGAGGAAGCTGGTCGGCCGGGATACCGATACCGGTGTCGCTCACGACCACGGCCGCCCGGCCGTCCTCGACGGACACGTTGAGACGGACGTGCCCGCCCGCGGGGGTGAACTTGATGGCATTGTCGAGGACGATCAGCAGCAGTTGGCGGACGAGCGCCCCGTCTCCCGTGATCCTGGCTTCCTCGAACGCCCCGACCTCCAGGGTGAGTCCCTTGCTCGTCGCCAGCGCCCGGACGGCGTCTACCGCACCGGCTGCGAGGTCGTCGAGATAGAGCGGCTCACGCGCGACGGGCCGCTCGCCACTGTCCGCGCGGGCGAGGGTCAGGAGATCGCCCACAATGCCGCCCACGCGGGCCGCCTCCCGCTCGATCGCCTGGAACGTCGCCGCGTCTTGCGCCGTTTCCCGCTCCTGGGCGAGGGCGACTTCGGCGCGGGTGCGGAGAATGGTGATGGGCGTGCGCAGCTCATGGGCGGCGTCGGCCATGAAACGGCGCATCTGATCCATCGACCGCTCGATCGGCGCCGTAGATTTGCGGACCAGGATGTAGCCGCCCCCGGCGACGAGGAGCAGTGCCGCGAGCGCCGCGGCCCCGAACGTCTTGATCAGCGAGGCATACTCGTCCTCGAGCTCGATGCGGTCGGCGACGACGGCGGCGATGTACGGCGCCCCGGTCGTCCCCGTGAACCGCTCGGCATAGATCCGGAGCTCCCGGCCGTCCGGGGCATCGAGGTCCCGGTACCCGTGCTGGGACTGGACGGCCTGCCGCGCCGCGTCCCGGATCCATACGGGGACCCCCGCAGGCTTGATGGGGCGCCCTTCCTGGTCGAGCAGGTAGAGCGATCGCTCGGGGATATGCAGCTCGTCCACGGCATCGACCACGGCTCCGTGGGCGCTCGCACGCTCGGTCTCACGGATGCGTGCCGCCTGTTCGAGGGCGGCCGCCGCAGCGCCGAGTGACTTGTCGACATGTCTGGACATCTGCTGCCGGACCGTCAGAAACAGGCCGGCGCCCAGCAGCGCGAGCACCAGCGTGAGCACCGCGGCATACCACACCGTCAACTGCAGTCGCAGGCGCGCGAGCGGGTTCATGGCGTGGCGCTTCACGTGCCGAACCGGTACCCCGCGCCGCGCAGCGTCGTGATCAACTTCGGCTCGAAGCCGTCGTCGATCTTGCGCCGCAAGCGCCCGACGAGCACCTCGAGCACGTTGGCGAACGGGTCGTGATTGTCGTCCCACACGTGCGTGGTAATGGTCGAGCGATCCAGCACCCGCCCCTGGTTCAGCACGAACAGCTCCAGCAACGCGAACTCCTTCGCGCTCAGGGTGATCGGCTGGCCGCGGCGATGCACCTGGCGGGTGCCGAGGTCGACCTCGAGGTCGGCGATCCGGTACCGGGCCGGCGACAGGGCGGGCCGGCGACGCGCGAGCGCCTTGAGGCGCGCCACGAGCTCCCGGAACGCGAACGGCTTCGTGAGATAGTCGTCCGCCCCGACCTCGAGCCCCCGCACCCGGTCGTCGAGGGCATCGAGTGCCGTCAGCATCAGGACCGGTGTCGAGCTCCCCCCGCGCCTGAGCTCCCCGCAGAGCTCCAGGCCGGTCCCCCCCGGGAGCCGCACGTCCAGAATGATCACGTCGAACGAGCCTCCCTGTGCACGGTCGCGGCCTTCGGCGAACGTCGCGGCCAGGGTCGGATCGATGCGCTGCGCGCGCAGACCGTCGCGGAGCAGGCCAGCCAGGTTGGGGTCGTCTTCGACGATCAGCACGCGCATGGAGAAGGTCTGTTGTCGTTATTATGATTCAATCAGCGGCACATTTCTACTCGAGGTGACCATGGCAGGCCTGAACGTCCCCCTGTACGACCCCCGGCTCGTCCAGCCGATGCGCGAGGAGCTCACCCGCCTCGGATTCCAGGAGCTCCGTACGCCCGCAGAGGTTGAGGCGGTGCTGGGGACCGCGAAGGACACGACGCTCGTCGTCGTGAACTCGGTCTGCGGATGTGCCGCTCGGAACGCGCGCCCCGCCGCGAACCTCGCGTTGCAGCATACGCGTCGACCCGCCCGACTGCTCACGGTGTTCGCGGGCCAGGACGCCGACGCGACCGCGCGCGCCAGGCGCTACTTCACAGGCTACGCGCCATCCTCGCCGCAGATGGCGCTGTTCAAGGACGGTGCGTTGGTCTTCATGCTCGAGCGGAGGAACATCGAGGGACGGCCGGCCCAGGACATCGCGGCCGACCTGACGGCGGCGTTCGATCGGTACTGCAGGTAGGGGAGGGCGGGGAAGGGCGGTGGAAGGCGGTCGAGGGTCGCCCCAACCTCCACCGCCCTTCACCGCCCTCCACCGTCCTCCCCCGTCTTTCTTTTAGAGCACTCGCTCCCGCCGTACCCGCACATCCACCACCTTGTCCACCCAGGACCAGAGCGAATCCTGCCGCCCGATCGCCGCGCCGTCGACCACGTGGCGGCGCCACCCTTTCATTACTTCCGAATCCTGCGTCCACAGGCGCACCCGCTTTCGCGGCACCTTGTTCTCCCACAACTGGGCGATGGGCGGGTCGGCGTACAGCAGGCGCACGGTCACATTGCGCGACAGGTACTCGAGCGGGCTCAGGTCGATGCGCTTGTAGCGGTCGTCGAGCGACATCCGGCCTGCCCCCGGATAGTCCGGCTCGCCGTCGGAGAACAGCACGACGTTGAGGGGCGCCAGCACCAGATTGTTACGCTTCACGTGCAGGGCGGCGCGCTGGAAGAACGCGTTGAAGTCGGTGATCGGGTCTTCTTGCGGGAACCACGCCCGCAGGTCCGACGCGATCTGCGCAGGCGACTTCCCCGAAAGATCCTGGATCGGGTGGAACACCTTGGCCTGGCCGGTACGCTCTCCGCCCAGCTCCCCCACGAAGATCGCCGTGTTCGGCTGCAGTCCGTCGACCCCGTTCAGATGGCCGTAAATGTAGAGCGACGCGAACTCGATCGCCCCGTTGAAGCTGGGGTTGCGGCGGAACGAGCCGCTGATGTCGAGGCCGATCACGAGCGTCGACCGGGGCGTCTCGGCCCGTTGCGACGGCGAGCACGCCACGACGCTCAGCGCAAGTGCCGCGACGCCACGCCTCATGACGCACCTCCCTCGACCGTGTGGGTCTTGCCGGTCGCGAAGATCGGTGTGCTGTGGAGCACCTGGTCCAGCGACCGGAACGGCAGGTTGAAGTGCGGCTTGCCCATGATCACGACGACCAAGAAGTTGAACCCGCTCGCGACGAGCTGCAGCACCGGCAAGGTCAGCAGCTCCATCAGGTGCTGGGCCTCCTTCTTGAACCACTCGTGCTCCGCCTTGAGCGCGTTGATCGGCCCGCGCCAGAACTCCGCGTCCGCGGTCGCGGCCGCCCGCACGGCGCCCACGCCTTCCATCGCCTTCCGGCCCAGGATGGCGAGGAGCGCCGGCGTCCCGAACCGGCCGAACAGGAACCACGTCATGCCGCGCACGCCCACCCACCCCAGCAGGGCCAGCCCCAGGGTCCCGACGATCCCCAACTGGAACCCCTGCTGCGCCAGCCACGGCGTGATGGCGTCGATCAGCTCGCGGTACAAGAACAGCACCTCGAACAGGGCAACCGCCAACTCGACCAGCACCATCGAGACGATCTGCCCGATCGCGCGAGTCTTGATCGCCTCGTTCAGCACCTGGATGCAGGCGAAGCTGCCCCCGATGATGATGAACAGAAAGAACCACAGGAGCACGACGAGGGCCAGCGCGTTCACCTGGTAGCCCGTCAGGTCCGAGAGCAGCTCGCTCATCGTGGGACGCAGCGTGAACGTGAAGATCGTGGCCTCGATGGCGGACCAGAACAGCAGCAGCATGAAGGCGATCCAGGGCACCCCCGGCTCGCGCGAGCTCGAATCGAGCATCGCGAAGGGCGACGTGACCAGGTTCTTGAGAGTTCTCCACAACAACCCTACGCCCAGCCGCAGCAGACCCCAGATCCAGCCGACGAACACCAGGAGGAACCGCGCCAGGCCGAACCAGTAGAACCACGCCATGCGGACCGAGTCCCACCAGGACATGAGCAGCGCGGCCAGAAAGCGTCCGCGACCGGAACGGAACGGAATGGTGTAGAGCGAGACCATCGTTCCCCAGACGCCCGCGACCAGCACCGTCGCCGGAAAGAAGAGCAACAAAAACTTCCCGACGATCTGCCAGAAGGAATCACCGTAGAGCACCGTCCGGAACACGAGCGCCTGCCAATCGACGATCCAGGACAGGCCGCCCCAGATCCAGCCCCATACCGTCTGCAGAATCAAGCTCCACTGCTCCGTCTGAGCCGCGCCAATCGGGTTTTGCATGTCTTTGTCCCTTCCGCATGGAACGGGGAATGGCGGCCGCCAGAGGCTCTGCGGCAGGCGCGCATTAATAGTGAGGCGCCCAGCCCTGTCAAGCGGGGCACGTGATCCACATCACTAAAGGGAGGCTGGGGGAGGTTGGGGGAGGACGGGGGAGGACGGGGGAGGGCGGTGGAGGTTGGCCCCGTCTGCGGCGCAGCCTCCACAAACCTCCACCAACTTCCCCCAACCTCCACCGACCTCCCCCCCCCGTAAGGGGGGAAAATTGTATACTGGACCCCATGCCGGACGAGGCCCCCAAGCGCCTGATCGTGGTCGGTGACCGCGTGCTCATCGCTCCCGAAGAGGGGGAGGAGCGCACCAACGTCGGCCTGTACCTCCCGCCGACCGCGGTCGAAACCCGGCAGGTTCAGGGCGGCCGGGTGGTAGCGACCGGGCCGGGCACCCCGATGACCGAGCCGGCGAGCATGGATGATGAGCCCTGGAAGATCCGCGGACCCGACGTCAAGTACCTGCCGATGCAGGCGCGGGTTGGGGATTACGCGCTGTTCTTCCGCAAGGCTGCCGTGGAGATCACGTTCGAAGGAACGAAGTACCTGGTCGTCCCGCAGGCGGCAATCCTCGTGCTGGTGCGGGAATCGATACCCGAGGAACTGGAGTAGGTCATGGCCGACATCGGATGGGCCCGGAGCCGCGCTGAACGCGCCGAAAAGGAAGGCCTACGGCGAGGCGCGTGGTACCGCATCGTCGAAGAGTCCGGCAAGTCCTGGCTCGTGCTGGACGTGCACCAGGTCGAAGTGCGCGTTCCCAAGGAGAATGTAGAGATCCGGAAGGAGCGGCCGAAGGCCTGGAGCGTGGTGCATGAGCCCCATCTCGTGTGCCCCGGCTGTCACAAGCGGCAGCACGTCTCGGGACAGCCCAAAGACGTGAAATGCGTCGAGTGCGGCAACAGCTTCGGGGTGGACTGGCAGGATCGGGCGTAGGCAGTCGTCCGTCGTCAGTCGTTCAGTCGTCAGTCTGCTCGCCAAGTTCCGGTCCGTGCTGCGCGATTCGGGCGCTGGTCATCGACCAGGGCCCGCTTTCTTTGCCGCATGCCGCCGTTCACAGGAGGCCTCGGGCGGGCGCGCGGGCTGCTCGCCGAGCGGTTCGGCCATGCGGCATTTCGCGTCCACCAGCTGCGGGTGCTCGGGCCTCTCCTCGCCGGCCGGAGCATCCTGGCGGTACTGCCCACGGGGGCAGGGAAGTCGCTGTGCTACCAGCTGCCGGCGCTGATGGCCCGGGGCCTCACGCTGGTGGTCTCGCCGTTGATCTCGCTGATGCAGGACCAGGTCGCGGCGCTCCGGCGGCGGGGAATCCCCGCCGCGTACCTGAACGGCCTGCTGACGCCGGGTGAGGGCCGGGCGATCCTCGATGCCGCCCTGTCCGGGAGCCTCGCGCTCCTCTACTGCGCGCCCGAACGGCTCGGTTCGCTGGTGCGTCAGCTGTCGCGCGCCGGGCGCGAGGTGTCGCTCCTCGCCGTCGACGAAGCCCACTGCATCGTGGAATGGGGCAACGAGTTTCGCCCCGTATACCGAAAGCTCGACCGATACCGCTACCTGCTCGGCGATCCGGTCACCATCGCGCTCACCGGAAGCGCCACGCCGGGGACGCGCAACGAGATCCTGCACGTCCTCCGGATCCCGCAGGCAGAGGTCGTCGTCACGTCCTTCGATCGCCCGAACCTCGTGTTTCGCGTGGAGCGGGTGCGGGACGACCGCGAACGGTTCACCCGCGTGCGGGAGCTGATTCGCGTGGACGGGCCGGTCGTGCTGTACACGCCGACACGCCGGCTCACCGAGCTCGTCACCCGCGCCCTGCTGCGGATGGGCGTGCGGGCGGCGCCCTACCATGCGGGCCTCACCGCCGGCACCCGGCGCCGGGTGCTGCGCGCGTTTCTCGCGGACCGCGCCCCGGTCGTGGTGGCGACGAGCGCCTTCGGCATGGGGATCGATAAACCCGACGTGCGCCGCGTGCTGCATTGGGGGCCGCCACGCACCGTCGAAGCCTATTACCAGGAGGCGGGGCGTGCCGGCAGGGACGGTCGCCGCTCCGAGTGTGTCGTGGTATGGCGTCCCGCCGACTTTGCCTGGGGCGACGCCGCAACGGAAGTGCGACGCTACGTGGAGACGCGGACGTGCCGTCGTGCCGCGCTGCTCGCGTATTTCGGGGAGCGGGGGACGGCCTGTAGTGGTTGCGACGTGTGCGGGGTAGAACCGTGGCGCCCCTCAAGTTAGGCGGGCTCGCCCCTACCCAACCGTGGGGTTGCGGCGCGGGGGTCGCCGAATACCTTAGCCCGAGTAGCTTAAGCGAGAGCCGGCGGTTCTCGCTTTGTTTTTCCCCTCTCTTGAGGACGCGTGTTATGCCCGGCCGCAACTTCCTGTTCGTCCCCGGCCCGACCAACGTGCCCGAGCGAATCCTGCGCGCCATGGACCGCGCGATGGAAGACCACCGCTCCTCCGCGTTCCCCGAGCTCGCCACCGGACTGCTCCGCGATCTCCGCACGGTATTCAAGACGACGACGGGGCAGGCGTTCCTCTTCCCCGCGACCGGCACCGGCGGGTGGGAAGCGGCGCTCGTCAACACCCGGTCGCCGGGCGACCGGATCCTCGCGCCCCGCTACGGGCAGTTCAGCCACCTGTGGATCGACCTCGCCCAACGTCACGGCCTGCGCGTCGACATCATCGACGTCGAATGGGGCGAGGGCGCCCCGGCCGACCGTATCGGGGAGATCCTGTCGCAGGACAAGCAGCACGAGATCAAGGGGGTTCTCATCGTCCACAACGAGACGGCGACGGGCGTGACGAGCGACGTCGGGGCCGTCCGCAAGGCGATCGACGCGGCACAGCATCCCGCCCTGCTGTACGTGGACGGGGTCAGCTCCATCGGCTCGATCGACTTTCGGATGGACGAGTGGAACGTGGACCTGGCGATCACCGGGTCGCAAAAGGGACTGATGCTGCCCGCCGGACTAGGGCTAGTGTGCGCCAGCCCCAAGGCGCTCGCCGCCCGCGAGCACGCCAAGTGCCCGCGCGTGTTCTTCGACTTCGGGGACATGATCAGGGCGAACGCCACAGGATATTTCCCGTACACACCCTCCATCCCGATGCTGTACGGGCTGCGCGAGTCGCTCGACATTATCTCCGAGGAAGGGCTGGACAACATTTTCGCCCGCCATCAGCGACTCGCGGAGGGCGTGCGCGCCGCGGTCCGGGCGTGGGGGGGAGGCCTCAAGCTCTGCGCCAAGGCGCCGAAGTGGTACTCCAACACCGTGACCGCGATCATGGTGCCGGAGGGCACGAACGCGGCCGACGTGATCGACGTGGCGTTCCGTCGCTACAACCTGGCGCTCGGGGCCGGCCTCGCCCGGATGGCGGGGAAGCTGTTCCGGATCGGCCACCTCGGGGACCTGAACGAGCTCATGCTGCTCGGCGCCCTCGCGGGCGCGGAGATGGCGATGCGCGACGTCGGCCTCCCGGTGACGCCCGGTGCCGGCGTGGCCGCGGCCGCCGAGCACTACCGCAGCACCGCCGCCCCGGTCGCGCCGCGCGCCGCGCCGGCCCAGTCGCCTTCCTTACCCCCCTCGCCTTCCTCGCGGGCTCCCGTGAGGGCATGAGCCTCACCCGCTACGAGCCGGCGCACCCGCGGCTCCAGCGCAGCGAGCTCGCCGTCCCCGGCTCGCAGCCGGTGCTGTTCCAGAAGGCGCTCGACGGCGCGGCGGACTATGTCTTTCTCGACCTCGAAGACGCCGTCGCGCCCGCCGACAAGGAGCCAGCCCGCACGCACGTCGTCGCGGGACTGCTCGACTTCGACTGGAAGGCTCGCGGCAAGACGGTCTCGGTGCGCGTCAACGGCATCGATACGCACTACATGTATCGGGACGTGGTGGACGTGGTGGAGCAAGCGGGGCACAAGCTGGACACCGTCCTGGTGCCGAAAGTCGGCGTCCCCGCGGACGTCTATCTCGTGGACGCCCTGCTCACGCAGATCGAAACCGCCCGCCGCATCCCGCATCGCATCGGCATCGAGGTGCTGATCGAGACGGCTCTGGGGATGGCGAACGTCGAGGCGATCGCCCAGGCGAGCCGGCGCCTCGAGGCGATGCACTTCGGCGTCGCCGACTTTGCCGCGAGCCTGCACGCCCGCACCGTGAGCATCGGAGGTCTGAATCCCGACTACCCCGGCGACCAATGGCACGCCGCGCTCGTCCGCATGGTCACGGCGTGTCGCGCCTACGGGCTGCGCGCGATCGATGGCCCGTATGGCGACTTCAAGGACCCGGACGGGTTTCGCGCAGCGGCCCGCCGCGCGGCGGCGCTCGGCTACGAAGGCAAATGGGCCATTCATCCTTCCCAGCTTGCGCTCGCCAACGAGGTGTTCACACCCCCTCCGGCGGAGGTAGAGCGCGCCCGCCGCATCCTGCTCGCGCTCGACGAGGCGGCACGCGCCGGCCGCGGCGCCGCCCAGCTGGACGGCCGCATGATCGACGCCGCCTCGGCCCGTATGGCGCAGAACATCGTCGAGATCGCTGCCGCCATCGCGGCCCGGACGGCCGGCGCGCCGACGCTGGCCCCGACGCGCGGGTAACCGTGGACATCCACGAGTACCAGGCCAAGGAGCTGTTGTCGGGCTTCGGCGTCCCCGTGCCGAAGGGCGGCGTCGCCTACAGCGCCGAGCAGGCCGTCTACCGGGCGACCGAAGTGGGCGGCACGCGCTGGGTCGTGAAGGCGCAGATCCACTCGGGCGCCCGCGGCAGGGCCGGAGGCGTGAAGG
>Ga0209057_1000169_pt1 | contig 57912 bp, 54 predicted proteins | sample GraSoiAngelo_146_FD_185903 | JGI IMG/M metagenome (GOLD analysis project Ga0209057, IMG submission 185903) | Grasslands soil microbial communities from the Angelo Coastal Reserve, California, USA - 14_1009_05_30cm (SPAdes) (version 2) | ecosystem: Environmental > Terrestrial > Soil > Grasslands ...
CCTTGACCAGCTCGGTCACCCGCGTGTGGTTGAGAGCCCGCGCACCATGGGCGACCGCATCCTGGACGTTGGCGTACACGAGCCGGTGGGGGTCGACACCCCACTCCTCCATCGTCACCGCGGCGATCACGTCAGGCGACAGACCGGGCTCGGCTTGAAGCGCCTCTTTGCCGGTGAGGCGGCGGTGGGGATGCGCGTGCTTCAGCGGCTGGAAGCGGTCGTACACCTCCATGGCAGTCTCCATGCGCTCGATGTTGTTGCGGTCATGCGGCATGACCGGGATCAGAAAGACCACGCGGTAGACCAGGTTGCGGGCGATCGTCACGATGTGCCCGGCGTCGACGCACGACAACCGGGTCGTGTCCCAGTCGAACTCGAGGTAGCGCGGCCCGCCGTGGATCATCCAACTCGAGGAGCCACTGGTGCCGGCCCCCCAGTCGCCTTTTTCGAGCAGCAGGACCGAAAGCCCGCGTAAAGAGAGGTCGCGCGCGATGCCGGCACCGGTCACGCCGCCGCCGATCACGACTACGTCGTGGGCGCTCGGGGCGGTCACGCCCCGATACTAACTAGCTCGCCGCCTCGTGCTGCTTCTGGAACTCTTCGATGATTCCCTTGGCCAGATGCGCGGGCATCTCCTCGTAGTGGGAGAACTTCTTCGAGAAGCTGCCGCGACCCTGCGTGATCGAACGCAGGTCGAGCGCGAAGCGCAGCATCTCCGACTCCGGCACCATGGCCTTCACGTCCTGGTAGCCGTCGGTCGGCTCCGTGCCGAGGATCTTGCCGCGGCGCCCGTTGATGTCAGACATGATGTCGCCGAGGTACTTCTCCGGCACGTGGATGGTCGCCTCGACGAGCGGCTCCAGCAGAACCGGACCGGCGTCGAGAGCCCCCTTGCGGATCGCGAGCGAGCCGGCGATCTGGAACGCCATATCGTTGGAGTCGACCTGGTGGAATTTCCCGTCGACGAGGGTCACCTTGACGTCGACCATCGGATAGCCGGCGACCACGCCCTTGGCCATGTTGTCGACGATCCCTTTCTGGACCGATGCCCGGAAGTTCTGCGGGATGGCCCCGCCGAAGATCTTGTCCTCCCACACGAAGCCTTCGCCTCGCTTCGTCGGAGCGACCTCGATCACACAGATCCCGTACTGGCCGTGGCCTCCGGATTGCTTGACGTGCCGGCCCTCGGCCCGGCTGTGGCCCGAGACCGTCTCGCGGTACGCGACGCGAGGGACCTGCGTCGTCGCCTCAACGCCGTACTTGCGCTTGAGCTTCTCGAGGGTGACATCCAGGTGCACGTCGCCCAGGCCGGCGATGACCAGCTGCTTGGTCTCCTCCACACGTTCCACGTGCAACGTCGGATCTTCTTCGCTGAGCCGGGCCAGGCCGCTCGAGATCTTCTCCTCGTCGCCTCGCGCCTTTGGTGTGATCGCCACGCTGTAGGCCAGGCCGGGAAGATCCAGGGGCAGCAGCGGACCGCCGTCCTTCAGGCCCAGGGTGTCGCCGGTGAACGTGTGGGCTAGCTTGGTCGCGGCTGCGATATCGCCTGAGCGCACCTCGGTCGTGGCGACGTGCTCCTTGCCTCGCGGGAAGAAGATCTGAGCGAGGCGCTCTTCTCCGCCGCGGCTGAGGTTGGGCAGGTGCGCGTCGGCCTTCAAGGTGCCGGCGACCACCTTGAAATAGCTCACACGGCCGAACTGGTCTCCGCCAGTGCTGAACACGAAGGCCTTCACCGGCTTGTCAGGCTCGACCTCGGGCGGCGGCATCAGCTCGGCGATCGTCGACATCAGGGTCCGCACGCCGAGGAGTTTCGTGGCCGAGCAGCAGACGACTGGCGCGACCTTGCCCTCGAGGATGCCCTCGCGCAACCCGCGCTGGATCTCCTCTTCGTTCAACGTCCCGGCGTCCAGGTACTTCTCGAGCAGCGAGTCGTCGCTCTCCGCGGCTGCCTCGATGAGCTGGCCGCGGTACTCGTCGACTCGCTGCTTCATATCGTCGGGGATCGGCACCTCGCTCCCCTTGCCGTCGTCGGCGGTCACGAACGCCTTCAGGTGCAGCAGGTCGACAATGCCGCGGAACTCGTGCTCGGCACCGATCGGAAGGTGCAGCGGGAACGGCCGGGGTGTCAGCGTGCCGCGCATCGCGGCGACCGCGCCGTAGAAGTCGGAATTCTCTTTGTCCAGCTTGTTCACGACGACGATGCGGGGCTTGTTCGTCCGGTTGACCTGCTCCCACGCGACCTCGGTGCCGACGGCGAGCTGCGGGGTCGGCCCGACCACGACCACCGCGCCTTCGGCCGCGCGCAGGCCGCTGACGACCTGGCCCGCAAAGTCGAAGAAGCCGGGCGCGTCGAGGATGTTGATCTTGTAGCCGTTGTGCTCGGCAAAGGCGACGCCGAGGTTGATCGAGATCTTCCTCTTCTGTTCCTCGGGTTCGAAGTCTGTGGTCGCCGTCGACTGATCGGGCGAGCCCATCCGAGGAACGGCGCCGGACGCGAACAGCATCGCCTCCGCGAGCGTGGTCTTGCCGTCATGCGAGTGGCCCAGCAGGACCACGTTTCGGATCTTGTCGGGAGCGTATTCGGTCGCCATCCAGACCCCCCACCACGAACGGCCGGAGTTACGAGACAAGTCTAAAGCCCGGTTGAGACTCAGCCGGCGAGGGGAGGGTCGCCATGGCCCGGTAGAATGTGGACGCCAATGGTCAAAAAGACCGCGTCGATCGAAGAGGTGCTCGCGGCCATCGAGGCAGCCCGCGACAAGGTGATGGCCGACGAGGTGAAGTCGCTCACCAAGCTCGGCATCCCGAAGGCGATGGCCTACCAGATGATCGCCAGCAGGTTCCACCAGAAGGTGGGTAACCAGGAAGAGGCTGAACCGGACCCGTTCGAGGGAAACCCGACCACCTCCTGGGAAGAAATAAGCTAGCCGCGGACAGACGTTGAACCGAGCGGAGCGGCTGGCTCGGCTGTTGAGAGTTCTGGCGGCGATCATCTCCGAGCCTGGCCTCAATCCCCTCGAGCTCGCCGACCGCGCCGGCGTCTCCGAGCGCACACTCCGCCGCGACCTGGCCCAGCTGCGAGACCTCGGCTACGAGGTGGCTTACACGAGCGGGTACGAAGTCCAGGAAAGGCTGAACCTGGAAGGCCGCGCCAAAGGGAGGCCGCGAGGCCGCGGCGACGACGCGCTGCTGCAGGCTGTCGCGCAGGCGGTCGAAACCGCCGGCTTGTGGCGCGACACCGAACACGTCGAGCCACTCGTTCCCCGCCGGGGTAAGCCACGCCGTTCGGGGTCGGCGCCCATAGTCCTCATCCCGACCGGCGAAGATGACGCCGACTTCATCTACGCAACCGGGTTCGGCGTGGAGACCGGCCTCTACATCCGATACGCGGACAAAGAAGACGTCCTGATCGTGAGCCCGCTCGAGATTGACCGCGCCCGCGCGCAGTCCAGGGTGTCGAACGTCGTCGAGGACAGCGAGGCTTACGTCCATCGATCGTGGGCGCGCCTGGCCGCGCGACTCATACGAGAGAAGGGGATGACCGAGGCGCGTGTCTCGCCGAATCTTCGTGCGGTGCATCTCGAGGACCTGCGCACGAACGGCGTCGACGCGCAGGTCGTGCGCGATCTCTTCCTCGCAGACCGGAGGCGCAAGTCGGCCGCGGAGGCGGCCGCCATCCAGGATGCGCAGGGCGCGGCCGAATCGGCGGTGGTCGAGGTCGTGCGCGCGCTGGCCCAGGCGGAGATCAAGGATGGAATCCTCTGGTCGAACGGCGGACCCCTGACCTCAGAGCGGCTCTATGCGCGCGCTCAGCTCACGCTGGGCGAAAAGGGCTTCACCTGTCCGAGCATGATCGTCGCCGGGTCGCCGGAATGCGCACTGCCGCATTACCGCGGCGAGGGGCCGATCAAGGCCAACGAGCCGGTGATCATCGACATCTTCCCGACCAGCCGACGGACGCACTACAACGGCGACCTCACGCGCACCGTGGTGGTGGGGGAGATCAGCGACGAGGTCAGGCGGATGCATGCGGCGGTGGTGCAGGCGCTGGATGCGGGCATCGAATCGATCGCCCCCGGCGTGCCCGGCAAAGATCCCCACCTCAACGTGTGCCAGGTCTTGATCGACCGAGGCTTCGGCACCAGGACGGCGGGTTACGAAGGGCCGGACGGCGTCGCCAAGATGAATCACAGCACTGGCCATGGCGTCGGGCTTGATGCGCACGAAGAACCGTCCCTCCGGGACACGGCCGACGATCCCCTGGCGGAGGGTGACGTGGTCACCGTCGAGCCGGGTCTCTACCTGGTCGGGCTGGGTGGGGTTCGCGTCGAGGACACCGGCATGGTGACGAAGCAGGGATTCCAGAACTTCACAACCCTCACGCGCAGCCTCGACCCTCTCGACTATCTGTAAACTGGCCCTTTACATGGACGAGGACACCAGGCCGATCGAGGAGACCGAGACGCTGGGTCAGCGGATCAGGCGGATCCGCCAGGACCGCGGCATGAGCCTCGCCAAGGTCGTGCGCGACGACTTCAGCCGCGCCTTCCTGAACCAGGTGGAGATGGGCAAGACGCGTCCATCGATTCGCCTGCTCCGCGTGATCGCCGAGCGACTGGGGACGGAGGTCGAGTACCTGCTCGAAGGCCACGAGGCCGGGGTCGACCGTGAGCTGGCGGTCGAAAAAGGCCGGGTCCTGCTCCTGCAGGGGGAGTCGCGCCGGGCGCTCCTCGCGCTCAAGCCGGCGCTTGACACGTACGACTGGCCGACAGGTTGCGACGCACGGGTCTGTCAGGCGCAGGCCCTGATCGCGCTCGGGCGCAAGGACCAGGCGGACGCCATCCTCGCCCACGAGCAGCAGGAGATGGAGCTCCACAACGATCGCCACCGTCTCGAGCGGTTGAAGGCGATCGAGCAAGGCCGGCAGTTCCGCTACCAAGGGGACGCGGTCAAAGTCCACCTGCAGCTCGCCGACCGTGCCCAGCGTGCCGGACAAAGCCATGACGAGCTCGAGCACTACCGGGCGGCCAGGGTCCTCCTGGAGGCCGGGCCCTAGAGCGCCTCTAAAGCCCCGAGTTCGCCGCCGAGTTCCAGTCGAAGGCCGGAGGCGGCTTCACGTCCGGAGGCGTGATCTCGATCGTGACCACCTCATGGGACTTCAGCTGGATCGCGCGCGGATCCCCTTCGTGGAGTTGCGGTCCCTTGCCGTCGCCGAGGTCGACGTAGGTGACGACCTTCTGGTCCGGACCGATGGTGAAGGTCGACACGTGAGAGGCGTCCAGCTTTTGCGCGGGCTTCCCATTGGCCTGGCTCCATGAGTTCATCACGTCGAAGAACTGGCCAACGGTGAACGTGTCGCTGGCAGGGGACTCGATGTGGATCACGTTCTTGTTCGCCGCGTGGACGTGCAGCCAGTAGTAACAGGTGACGTTGGTCCCGGTGGAGTCGCGCTGGATGCCGGCGTCGTCCGGCAGGTTGACGACGTTGCCGTTGTAGACGATCTGCAGCGCGGCGTGGTAGTGCACCTGGGAGTGCTCGAGGCGGTCGCACGGAACGCCGGCGACTGCGGCCGGTCCGGGCTGCGGTCGTTCGTAGTAGACGATGAGCCCGATCAGCGCGATCGCCAGCACGCCCAGGATGCTCCCCACCACGATGGGCAGGAGTGGTACGCCGCTGCCGCTTTTGGGCCGGATCGGCTGCCGGCGACCTGCCTTACCTTTGCCGGAGCCCGCGGCAGCCTTCGCTCGGGATTTGCTACTCAAAGCTGTTGGTAGAATACCGGCCTGACCTTTCTGGCCTCGGCCGGCGGCGTTGCCTCCGTTTGCCGGGGCCTCCACCCATAGGAAGGAGGTTCCCCGTTGCGGGATTACGAAGTTCTTTACATCGTCCGTGCCGACCTTGACGACGACAAGGTCCAGGACGCCGTCAAGCGGGTCAACACGCTGATCGAGCGGTCGGGCGGCACCATCGAGCGCACCAATCTCTGGGGCAAGCGCAAGCTTGCCTATGAGGTCAAGCACCAGAAAGAGGGCGCGTACGTCCTCCAGGACTTCCAGCTCGACCCGACCCGCGTGCCCGAGCTCGAAGCCGGGCTCAAGATCACTGAGGAGGTCTTGCGCCACCTGGTCGTGCGCAAGCCCGAGAAAGTCGTCGCGACCGCCGTCACTCCACCCCCGGCGGAGGTCGTGCAGGAGCCGGTTGCTTCGGAGCCGGAGGCGGTGGTGGGGCGGGTGCGCGAGGCGGTTCGGGAGGAGGAAACATAAATGTCGAACTTGAACAAGGCGCTGCTCATCGGACGGCTCACCAAGGATCCGGAGATGCGCTACACGCCAAGCGGCACCGCGGTCACCAACTTCAGCATCGCCACCAATCGGTGGTCGAGCGGGCCCGAGGGCGAACGCAAGGAGTTCACCGACTACCACAACATCGTCGCCTACAACGCCGGCAAGCGAAACCTGGCCGAGGTCGTCGCCCAATACACGCGCAAGGGCGCACTGGTTTTCGTCGAAGGTCGCATCCAGACTCGCTCTTGGGAAGGCCAGGACGGGCAGAAGCGCCGCACGACCGAGATCATCGCGAACGACGTGCAGTTCCTCGACAGCCGCGGCGGCGGAACGCCACCCGCGGACGGCACGGCCCGCCGCCCCGCGCAGACAGATGAAATTCCAGCCCCGGACGACGCGCCTCGCGACGTCGACCCGGACGAAATTCCCTTCTAGGAGATACCAATGGCAGTCAGCCGTCCACCCGCACGCGAACACACCTCATCCGGTCCCGGCGGCGGCCCGAGGGGGCCGAAGCGCCAGCACCGCAAGGTCTGCGCGTTCTGCGTCGAGAAGATCGACTACATCGACTACAAGGAGATCTCGAGGCTTCGGCGGTTCGTCAGCGACCGCGGCAAGATCCTGCCCCGGCGCGTCACCGGCACGTGCGCGCGCCACCAGCGCCCGCTGACCACCGCGCTCGAGCGCGCCCGCGCCATCGCCCTCCTCCCGTACACGACGGAACAGCACTAGGGCATGACCTTCCACACGCAGTTGCGAATCCCCGGGCCGACGCCGCTCCCTGAGCGCGTCGTCCGGAGCATGAACCGGCCCATGATCGACCACCGCGGTCCGGAGTTCGCGGCGATCCTGGCCGAGATCACGGCCGGCGCCAAGCGTGTCTTCAAGACCAAGAACGATCTCCTGCTGCTCACCAGCTCAGGCACCGGAGGCCTGGAGTCGGCCGTCGCCAACCTCGTCTCACCCGGCGACCAGGTGGTCGCCGCCCTGTGCGGGAACTTCGGCGAGCGCTTCGCTGCGCTGGCCGCCGCATACGGGGCCGACGTCGTGCGGCTCGAGTTCGAGTGGGGACAGCCGGTGGACCCGGACGACCTGGCCCAGGTCCTGCAGCGACATCCCAAGGCGAACGTGGTGCTTCTGACACATAACGAGACCTCGACGGGGCTCACCAACCCGCTGCGGGAGCTCGCGCGGACGGCCCGCAGCGCGGAACGACTGGTCGTGGTGGACGGGGTCAGCTCGATCAGCTCGATCGACATCGAGACCGACGCATGGGGCGTCGACGTGGCGGTGAGCGGATCGCAGAAAGGTTGGATGGCGCCTCCGGGCTTTGCCCTGGTGAGCGTCAGCGAGCGTGCCTGGGCCCAGCAGGCCAAGGCGCGGTCGCCTCGGTTCTATTTCGATTGGAAAGAGGCGAAGACTTGGGCTGACAAGGGCATGACCCCGTTCACGCCCGCGGTGCCGGTCGCGTTCGCGATGCAGGAAGGCCTGCGCATGCTTGAAGAGGAAGGGCTGAACAACGTGTACGAGCGCCATGAGCGTCTCGCCCGCGCGGCGCAGGTGGGCCTGCAGGCGCTGGGTTTCCAGCTCTTCGCGCAGGAGGGGTACCGCTCCAACACCGTCACGTCCGCCGTACCGCCGCCAGGCCTCGACGTGGCCGCCTTGCGCGATCTCCTGAACACGAAGTATGGGGTGGTCATCGCCGGGGGCCAGGGCAAGATGACGGGCAAGATGGTCCGCGTCGGGCACCTGGGCGCGGTCGCGGAAGGCGACGTGGTGCAGGTGATCTGGGCGATCGAGCACGCTCTGGAGGAGCTCGACATCGCGCCGGCGGATGGACGCGGGGTCGCCGCGGTCACCGCTTCGGTGCAGGGCGTTCCCGCCGCCGCACACTGACCGTACGCATGGCGAAGATCCTGGTCGCCGACCCGCTGGCCGAGGACGGCCTCGAGCGGCTGCGCCAGGCGGGCGAGGTCACGGTGGTCAGCAAGCTGGCCGAGGCGGAGCTCATCCGCCGGATCCCGGAGTTCGACGCGCTCGTCGTGCGCAGCGAGACGCGCGTGACCGCGCCGGTGATCGAAGCGGGCACCAAGCTTCGAGTCGTGGGTCGCGCGGGCGTGGGGGTGGACAACATCGACGTCTCCGCCGCCACACGCAAAGGCATCCTGGTCGTCAATGCGCCGCGCGGCAACATCATCGCCGCTGCGGAGCACACCATCGCGCTGCTCTTTTCGCTGGCCCGCTGGGTGCCCCAGGCCGACGCTTCGGTCAAGCGCGGCGAGTGGTCGCGCGCGAAATTCATCGGCACCGAGATCCGCGGTAAGACACTGGGCGTCATCGGACTCGGCAACGTCGGCTCGGAGGTCGCCAAACGCGCGCACGGCCTCGAGATGGATGTCATCGCTTACGACCCGGTGGTCGCGGTCGAACGCGCGGAGCTGTTCAATGTCGCCCTGGTCAGCCTCCACGAGTTGCTCGAGCGAGCGGACTTCGTCACCTTGCATGTGCCGCTCGTCGACTCGAACCGCAACCTGCTCGGAGCCGCCGAGCTGGCGCTCATGAAGCCGACCGCGCGGCTCGTCAACACGGCGCGAGGTGGCATCGTGGACGAGACGGCGCTCTGCGCCGCGCTGCAGTCGGGCCGGCTGGCCGCGGCGGCAGCTGACGTGTTCGAGCATGAGCCGCCCGGCGAAAATCCGTTGCTGGCCTTGCCCAATTTCGTGGCCACGCCGCACATCGGCGCCTCGACGGCGGAGGCGCAGGTGTCGGTCGCGTTTGACGTTGCAGAGGAAGTGGCTGCGGTCCTCGCGGGAGACCTCCCGCGGTTTGCCGTCAACGCGCCCGCGCTCCCGCCGGAGGAGCTTGCTTACCTGCGGCCGTTCGCCGAGCTGACCGAGCGCCTGGCGGCGCTTCACGCTCAGCTGTTCGAGGGGCGGGTGAGCGTGATCGAGCTGGACTGCGAAGGCGAGCTGGCCGAGCACGACGTCAACCTCCTGGTGGCGGCGGCGATCACAGGCTTGCTCCAGCCCTTCACCGAGGAACGGATCAATGCCGTCAACGCGCGGCTCATCGCGAACAACCGCGGCATCAAGCTGGTCGAGCGTCGCAGCCGGTCTCACAGCAGCTACGCCAGCCTGGTGACAGTGCGGATGCAGGGTCACGAGATCGCTGGGACGCTGCTGATGGGCGAGCCGCGCGCCGTGCGCATCGACTCGTTCCGCGTCGACCTGGTCCCCGAGGGCCGCTTCCTGGTCAGCCGGCATGAAGACCGCCCTGGAGTGGTCGGAAGGGTGGGCAGCATCCTCGGCGAGCACGACGTGAACATCGCGAGCATGCAGGTTGGGCGCGACGCCCCGCGCGGCAATGCGATGATGATCCTCGCCGTCGACGATCGCGTTGCGCCCGAAGTTTTGTCGCGTTTGAGAGAGGTTGGGGGGATGTCCGACTTGCGTTACGTAGAGCTCGGCACGGGTTCCGACGGCTGACGTCCGGGCGCTGCCCGGAATCAGGTACTACCTGGCCCGCGCAGGCGACCCGAGCCACCTCGTCGCGCCGCCGTATGACGTCATCCCGGAATCGGACGTCGCGCATTACCGCTCGCTCTCGCCGTACAACGTCGTCCATCTGACGCGTCCCGGGACGGACTACGAAGGGGCGGCACGGACTTTCGAGCGATGGCTCGACGATCGGATCCTCGAGCCCGAGTCACGCTCGATGTACGTCCACGAAGTCGAGTTCGAAGGGCGCGTACGGCGTGATTTGATCGCGTCGCTCCGGGTCCAGCCCTACTCCGACAGGATCGTCCTGCCGCACGAGCGGACGCACCAAGGGCCCAAGGAGGACCGCCTGGCCCTGCTGCGCGCGACAAGGGTCAGCCTCGAGCCCCTGTGGTTCCTGTACGAGGGAGCGGGAACCGGCGTGCCGGCGGTGGTCGAGCGCGTGGCGGCTCGGGCGCCCGCCGTGACCTTCACGGGCCCCGAGGGGACCGGTCACCGGCTGTGGGTTATCTCCGACCCGGCCATCCACGCCTCGGTCCACGCCGCCCTGGAAGATGTGCCGGTGCTGATCGCTGACGGCCACCACCGCTACGAGACCGCCCTGGCGTACGCCGAAGGGCTGAACGGTGACCCCGACGCGCCCTCTCGCTTCACGCTGGCGCTGCTCACCGACCTCTCGGACCCGGGCCTGGTCGTGCTGCCCACCCACCGGGTGATGAAGACGGGTATCCCTGTCACCGGCGGCGAGCGCAAGGCCACGCTGGAGGAGATGCTCGGCTCGCTGCGGGGCCAGGTGGCGGCCGGCGCCTACCGCAACCACCAGTTTCAGGTCCTGCCGCTGGACGGGGAGGTGGCCCTGGTCGAGTTACACGAGCAGGTGATCGACAACATCCTCGGCAAGCGAAACCCGGAGGAGTTTCTGCTCTACACCCGGGACCCCGCCGAGGCCGTGCGGTGGGTCGACGAGGGCGTCGGCACGGCCGCCTTCTTCCTCGACGCCCCAGACCTGCGGCAGGTTTTGAAGCTGGCCCAGGAAGGGAAAACTCTTCCTCAGAAGGCGACCTATTTTCACCCCAAGCCGCCCTCAGGGATGGTTTTTGACCGGCTGGAAAGAGATCGCCGTCTATAGTTAGGAACCCCAAAAGAGTGCCCATCTACGGTTACCGATGCACCAACTGCGGACACCAGTTCGAGATCCAGCAAAGGATGTCGGACGAGCCGCTCCAGGTGTGTCCGATGTGCCAGGGCAAGCTGACCAAGGTGCTTTACCCGACAGGCGTCATCTTCAAGGGCAGCGGGTTCTACACCACCGACTACAAGGCCGCCGGCAAGACGTCGGACAACGGCTCGACCTCGGACGCGAAGCCGGACGCGAAGCCGGACGCCAAGCCCGAGTCGAAACCGGAATCAAAGTCCGAGTCGAAGCCGGAATCAAAGGCCGAATCCAGGGATTAGAGCGTTCTAGAACCGTAAGAGGGAGTGCACGTGGCGAACATCCAGGAAGTAACCGACAGCGAGTTTGAAAGCGCCGTTCTGAAGGCGGACAAGCCGGTGCTCGTCGACTTCTGGGCGACCTGGTGCGGACCTTGCCGCATGATCGCGCCGATCGTGGAGCAGATCCATGGCGAGCTCGGGGACAAGATCAAGGTCATGAAGATGGACATCGACGAAAACCCGGCGGTGCCGATGCAGCTCGGGATCATGTCGATTCCGACGGTCATCATCTTCAAGGACGGCAAGGCGGCGGAGCGGACCGTCGGCTATCGCCCGAACATGAAGGGCGACCTGAAGGCGAAGCTCGAAGCGCTGATCTAAGCGATCGCAGTTCGATCCGGCATCAGCGTCGGGCCCGATGGCGTTGCCCGGTGCTGGTGGGGGGATTCGGATGACCTTCGGCGCTATCACGACACCGAGTGGGGCCGGCCGGTGGTTGACGACCGGCGTCTGTTCGAGAAGCTGGTCCTCGAAGGTTTTATGTCGGGGCTGAGCTGGCTCACGATCCTCCGCAAGCGCGAGCATTTCCGCGCAGCGTTTCGCGATTTCGACCCGGCCGTCGTGGCCCGATTCGGTGCGCGGGACGCCGCCCGCCTGATGGCTGACGCCGGCATCGTCCGCAACCGCGCCAAGATCGACGCCACGATCAACAACGCCCGCCGCCACGCAGAGCTGGTCAAGGAGTTCTGCAGCTTGGCCGCCTATGTCTGGGGCTACGAACCCAAACCGCGCAAGGCTTTGCTCGCCCATGCTGCCTTGATCGAGCGCGGCGTTCCCGACGAGGCGGTCGCGATGAGCAAGGACCTTCGGCGCCGGGGCTGGGCATTCGTCGGTCCGACGACGGTCCACTCGTTCATGCAGGCGATGGGTCTGGTCAACGACCACGTCCGGGGCTGCGCGGCGGGGTTAGAGGTCGAACGCCTGCGCAGGAACTTCGTACGACCGCGCTAATCTAGCCGCGGGCTGGGGATGTATGGGGGCTGGTGCCCCCCGCAGTCTTCAAAAACGTGGGGAGTGGTCTCCGAGAGCGCTGTCGAATCTCGTCACGCGACGCATCACCGTTTGTCCGACTGACAGCCAAAATAGAGGCTCGCGAGGCTGGGGATGAACGGGGACTGGTGTCTTCCGCGGTCTTCAAAACCGTCTGCGGGGCGCTGTTGAGGCGTCCCGGGTGGGTTCGATTCCCATCCATCCCCGCCAGTTTTCCGGCTGATGACAGCCAAGATGACAGCCACAGCAGCGGTCGTCCTCGTACGGCAATGGACGCTAGTGGTCGCGCACGACTGTTTGCTACATGAGCAATGGCAGGGTCGCGCTCTTACAGCACCCGGTACCAGGTGCCCCTGCTCGGATCGGCTGGCCTCGTGTTGACAGTCTCGGGAGGGTCGCTCACCAGACCCGCTTGCAGGACATGCTTGAGTTGGGCGCCACCAGGACTCGCCGCATCAAGGCACCTGTAGTGCACTTCGCCGCCCGCGTCCTTCGTTAGCAGAAGGATCGGCTCGTTAAAGCCCTTGCTCTCCGGAATCTCGACTTTGCGGGTGTTAATGCCGCCTCTGGCATGCGCCTCCGAAATTATCCGACGAGCCCCGCCAGGCGATATCAGCTCAGACACTCCATCAAAGAACGGATCCTCAAGTAGAGAGAAGGGCAACTGAGTTTGAGCGACCCCAACATCTACGCATAGAGCCATGCTCCGACCCCAGATATTGGAACCAATCACGGGCGCAGTAGAACAAGGCGACGGGATTTGAACTCCTGCTCCGGCGCCGGGCTGCGGAATGATCGCAAACGATCCCGCTAAAAAACAATCATTCGCCTAGTTGGCTCGAGGCCCGAATCGTTTGGTGGCGGCCGAACGGGTATACGCTCGCGGCACCAATCGCCGGCCGGCTCGGCTTTGGATCCATCCGCGACGCCGTCCGGTTGAAGTCTCCGCCTGGCCCGAGCGTCGGCATCGACAGCGGAGGGTCATCGCCTGGGCGGTTCTCGTGTTCGCCCGACTCTTTCTTGGCCTCGCCCCGCAGTACATCCTCCACCTCGACCTGGCTAAGCTGAACGCCAGCACGGCGGGCGCAGCGCCGATCGCACTCGTCGGGATCCTATTCACCGCCTACACGTCAGATTCCTGTCGGAATCGAGCCTGGCGGAGCGTATAGAGGCTAGGAATGGCTGTGCTGACTGTGCCGATCACGCTCGTCCAGGCCGCCAAGCAAGGCGACAAGGTGGCATTCATGAGCCTCCTTGAACCCTCGCTAGAGCCAGGCTACCGGCTGGCCTGCGGAATGCTGCACGACAGTCAGGCAGCAGAGGACGCGGTGCAGGAAGCCGCTTTCAAGGCCTGGCGCAAGCTGGGCCAGCTGCGTGAGGGCCACGAACTCAGACCCTGGTTTCTTGGCATCGTGGCGAACGAGTGCAGGACCGTCCGGCGATCGCGCTGGTGGTCGGTCTTGAAATGGCCGAAATCTGAGCACCCGGTCGAAACCTCCCCGGACTCGGGCCTGAGCGGAATCGAGCTTCGACGGGCATTGCGACGGCTGGATTTGAACAAACGCATGGTGCTCGTTCTTCACTGGTACCTCGATCTTCCGTTGGACGAGATTTCAGCCATCACCGGCATCAGCGTGCATGCCGTTGAGGGCCGGCTGCAGCGAGGTATGAGCGAGCTCAGGCGCCTGATGGAGACACGCGATGAAAACTGACAACCAGCTTAGATCTGAGTTTCGATCGGCCCTCGAGTCCGTGACCCCGGCAGCTCCGTGGCTTGCCCACGCGGTGAGCAAGAGTCTTGACACAAGGCTGTCGACCAAGCAGAACGATCAGGCTCGGCCGCAGCTCCGCCTCGGACTCAACGTCGTTGCCATGCTGGTGTTGATCGGCCTCGTGGTCGCGGTGGTTGGTGTTTATCTGACCGTCCACCCGGCTGTCGTTCCGGCACATCCTGGTGTGGGACGTGTGTTCTATCCGACCAAGATGGTCACCGCGTCTACCGGCTGGTCGTGGGTCGAGCCTTCCATCGAGCGCCGGTCAGCGGGCGTGTCGCCGGTGGAGCTCTGGCGAACAACTGATGGCGGAGCGCACTGGACAAATGTGAGCCCGCCGTCGCTGCCCGACCGCCCGAGTTCGTACACCGACAATGCCTTTCTCCTGGATGCCACGCATGCCTGGGTCGCCGAGGCAAGCTCAGGGCCCGCGCGCCCACACGTCACAACTTTTCGCACCACCGACGGCGGGAAGACCTGGCACGAAGGCGCGTCGATCGAGGGCGAGTCTCCCGATCTGTTCTTTATCGACCCGAATCACGGGTGGCTGGTGCTGCCCGTGCAGGGCACCACCTCGGCAGGCCTTTACAGCACTGATGACGCAGGGCTGCACTGGAACTTCACGTCGTTCGCGCCTTGGGCTGGGTGGCCAACCGGCAACGGGCTGACGAGGATTACCTTCTCTTCAATTACCACCGGCTGGATATCAGGCTGGAATCTGATGGTGACGCACGATGGTGGTGTCACGTGGCACGTCCAGCCACTGCCCATAACCCTACCTGCCGGAGGTTACGTCAGCTCGCCCACATTCTTCGATCGCCAGCACGGCATCGCATATTGCTGTACCTCAAACGGTCCGGGACCTGAGATGTTTCTGGTGACCTCGGACGGCGGTATCACTTGGGTCGTTCGCAACACGCCCGCGGAGGCGCCCCCGCTCGAGGTCTTCGATTTTGTTGACGCCAACCACGGATGGTTGATAGCCGGGTCGAATGCCGAATTCTCCGCGGTGCATGGCGCACCCCTCCCCTTATACAGGACCGACGACGGCGGACTCACGTGGGTGCGTGTTCCGACGAACGTTCTTTGGCGGTCCCCGGATGAAAGCGGATACATCGACAGTCTCGACTTCGTCGATGAGAAGAACGGTTTCGCCATGCGGCGAAAACTGGGGGACGTGGCCAATCCCTATACCCAGTGGCTCAGCACAACCGACGGTGGGCGCACCTGGACGGTCGTCGTCGAGGCTCCCCGAACGCCTTAGGGGCGACCGGCTCGCAGGTCGCAATCACACAGGCCGCTGTTCGATGTTTTCGCGTCAACAATCCGCAACCCCTTCAGTCCAGTTTTTAAGGAGTGCAATGCTCAAGTTCTTCGCCTCGCTGTTGGCGCTGACCACCTTGGCCGCGGTGACCGCCGTCGCCGCTCAGGCCGACTCGGGCGCGCCCTCCTGGGGTCCCGCGACGCCCAACTTCAACCTGCAAGTGGTTCTGCGACCCGTCGATGGCGCAACCGACACGGGCTTCGGGCTGGTCAAGTTCCGTCAGCCAAAGGACGCACAAAAGATCGTCTACCTCGACGTGTGGGTGCGGGACCTTGGTCCGAACCACAGCTACCTCCTCCAGCGAGCGGTGGATACGAACGTCAACGACGACTGCACCGGAACGAGCTGGCTCACGCTCGGTAAGGGACTCGTCCCCGACGCAATCGCCACAGACGAAACGGGAACCGGTCGCGCAAACCTTTTCCGGAACCTGGCGTCCATCCCGCTTGGCACGGAGTTCGACATCCACTTCCGCGTAATCGATGCAACGACGTCGGCTGATGTACTCGAGAGCGCGTGCTACCAGTACAGGGTTAGTCAGTAGCCGAGAGGGCAGCCACCTCGTGGCTGCCCTCCTGTGCGCCAGTGTTTCTTCAGCAAATCCAGCACGCCGCCCGAGAGTTCGGTCCGGGAGTTCAAATAGTGTCCCGTCCCCCCGACCAATTTCCCTTATTTGAATTGGCCGCAAGAAAGGGCCGACGAATGGCTCCTTTAGAGCTAAGCCGGCCAGCTGGCCACCCTTGATCTCGATTTTGATTGAGTTCTAGGGCGGGCCGTCTACTGTTGGGGTTGCTCTCGCGGCTGCGTACGCCACGACCGGTGCCGCGACTCCGATGACCGCAAGGAAGACGTCGGTGGACCAGGCGACGAGTTCGCCGGCCTGTTGCGTGGTGAGCACCGCATAGATGATCAGCCAGGCGATCCCGACCGCAATCGACCAAGGCACGATGGCCGTGTTCGGCCGAACGCTGAGCCAGAGACCGAGTACTACCGCAACTACCCCACTGGCGATCGTCAGAACCCACTGCAGGGCCTCCGTGCGAAACACGATGGTCAGGACGACACTCATTACGCCGGCGACAAGCCACAGGATTCCAGCCAGGCGCAGTCCCTTCATCGCGTCAGCCTCCCTACTGCCGTAAACCGCCCAGCCCCCAGCCGGCCCTCGACCGTGGCGGGACCGACAGCGTGAGCCTCGAGGTCCACATCCGAAGCAGCATCGGCGAGGAGTATACAGCGTATAGCTACGAGCCTGCGGCGTACAGTTCGCCTCGATGACGATTCGTGCGGGCCCGAAGCCACGGGGTCGGGTAAGCCGACGCGCGATTGTCGAAAGGGCACTGGAGATAGCGGATCGGGAGGGCGTGGAAGGGGTGACGTTTCGGCGTCTGGCGTCGGACCTCGACGTCACTGCAATGGCGCTCTACGGCCACGTGCAGGACAAGTCCGACCTGTTGAGCGCAATGGGCGACTCGGTACTCGGCGAGATTACGGTCTCGCCGGGGCTGGAGCGCGACTGGGCCGAGCGACTGCGCGCCTATCTCCGGGCCATCTATGCCGCGTTCGACAACCACCGCGCAGCGGGCGCGCTAATCGCCCGGCCCCTCGTGTCACCGGCCGCGATGCGCATCACTGAAACCCTCCTTGCGCTACTTCAAGACGGTGGGTTCACACCGGCTCAATCGGTGCGACTGATCCAGGTCCTCACCGGGATGATCCTCGGGCCAGTGGTTCTAGCATCCGGCTACGGCGCGTTGCTGGGTGAAAGCAGCAAAACGGCCGCTAAGGAGCGGGCGAGCTATGACGACTTCATCGGGCGACTCGCCGCCGGCGAATACCCCGTTCTGATGAGCGTGCTGCCGGAAATGCTCGAGTGGCCTTCATCGACCGAATTGCGTGATGCGGCGGTCGACGTACTGGTCGAGGGACTCAAGGCATTGGCGGCTGCCCGCCGACCCCTTGCCCCATAAACCAGTCGGTCAGACCCAGCCACCCCGGCGTTCGTGTGACGACTTGGTCGGGCGGCTGAAGGTGGCACCTGCTTCGATGACGATGGCCGACAGCGCAGAGGCCGCGTCCTCAATGCTGCTTTCCGAAAGCCGACCGTAACCCAGCAGCAGACCAAGTTGCCGATTCGGTGTCAGCCCTTGGCTCCGAGGTTCACGATGCGGCCAATGAGTCCAAGGATCTCGGGCCGACAACCTGAAGGCAGTGCGCCGCCCAGGTACGCCGTAAAGGCGCCTACCAGCAAGGGGCCCAAGGACGAAGACGATCAGACCGCCTAACTGATCCATGCCGGCCAGTCCACAAGGCCAGCGCACTGAACCGGGTCACCGGTTGCCCCTGTAAATGCGACTTCCTAATCGATGTGGTCGCCGGTCCCCCATCGTTTGAGGCACACGTCGGGCACAGACGGGGCACAGATTCCCGGCACTAGGCGGATCTAGGAGGACACGGAAGGACACCAAGGCACCGGAATTTGAGTTCAGACGGACACCTGCGGATCCGACGGGATACTCGAGGACACGCCACCGACACGGTTCGGGACCGTGCGTCGGACGAAAGCAGAGGTTCTGACAGCCAAGCTGACAGCCATTCTGTCGGACATTAGCAACCGTCAGCGAACGTCGACGGAATCCGGGCGCTCGATTTCGATCTGGGGTGGACGTCGGCGTACGGCAGCGGATGTCAGAAACGCGGTCTTCAAAACTGTTTGCGGGGCGCTGTTGAGGCGTCCTGGGTGACTTCGATTCTCATCCATCCCCGCCAGATTCACTTTTGGCTCCAGCCAATTTGCGCTGTTTTTGCGCTAAACGAGCTCAGATTCACCAAGGTCGGCATATGCTCGGACATCAGACGGGGGAGCGGTTGAGGGGGGACATCAGTACGCCAGGCGAAGGGTCGGACTGCCGAAGTAAGGCGCCCTCCAAAGATGTCGTGTCGGTCAACCGGGGGCTTGGACCAATTTGATGCAGCCAACCTGGGCGTCGCCGGGCGATTTCACCCGGAAAGTGGCGGCTCTGGCTCGGCCAACGGATATCGAGCCCAAGGCCCTGCGGGCCCACTACGTACGGCTGGTGGTTGGCGCGCTGATAGCGATCGGTTTGGCGCTCCTTCTCTATCGCAGCAGCCAGCGGGACGCCGGATTCGCCATTCTGGTCGCTCTTGGTGGAGCCGCCGGCTGGCTGTTGCCAGGCAGAGTCGCAGCGCTGATCTGTCTGGCCGAAGTCATCGCCTTGGCAGGATGCCTCTGGTTGGGCAGCCTGCCCTGGACGACTGGCCTTGTCCAGATCGCGATCGTGACTTCATTGACCGGTTTTGCCCATCTCGCGGCAGATAGAGAACTAAGCGCGCGCCGCGACGCTGCCAATGCACGGCGCCTGGACGGATTGACCCTGTTGCTCGAGACCGCGGAATCGCTTGCCAGAACGCCGGATCGCGATGTGATCCTGAAAACCGCGGTGTCGGCGGCGGCGCGAGTGGTTTCTACATCGGGCAACAATCGGTCGGCCCACGCCGCCTTCCATGAAGTTATCGGTGAGCGGATCAAGATTACGGTGGTTGCAGATGAGCCGCCTGAAAGGGAGATAGCGAGCGGATTCGAGTATCCGCTAGCCAGAAATCAGGCAGCACGTGCCGCCATTCGCACCGGCAGACCGGCGTTCGTTCGTCCAGGCCACCTAAGCAGCCCTCTGCGCGAGCTCGCCGATCGCCTCGAGTGGCCGGTGCTCATCATGGCGCCCGTCTACTGTGCGGGCTCATTGCATGGGTTGCTCGCCGCGTCCGCCCGCGACGGCCCAGCGGTCGACCAGCTTCAGCAATACCTGCTGGGCGCGCTGGCCCGTTTGACGAGCTCAAGTCTCAACTCGGGGGCCGATAAAGAAGAACTGCTTTCGGCAGTGTCAAGGAATCGCGCGGGCGAGATCACTGCGCTGGGTTTGCTTCCCAGCTTCGTCGACGAATTGCGCGAAGCAGTGAAAGCGATCAAGCAGCGAATACTTGAAGCAGGAGACTCCAAGAATGGGTCGAACCGCGCCAGCGAGAATGTCGCTCATGGATTCGGCAAGCTCGATGGTCTGATCACCACCCTGGCTTCGCGAACGGCAATCGATGTGACCACCGGCCTGCTCAGTCGACACTTTGGCCTTGCTGCTCTCGAGCGGGATGTGCTGCGTGCGCGCCGAACTCTGCTTGGTCGCCATTGCGTTGCCGTACTGCGCCTGGCCCCTCCTGGGTCAGCCAACAGCACCGAGCTCATCCGTCTGGTTGCGGATCGGCTTCGGTCTGGTTTGAGGCGAGAAGATTTGATATTCAGGAATGCAGAAGACGAACTTGTTTGCTCGTTCGCCGATATGGACAGGACTGATGCATGGCCAATCCTGGATCGCATCAAGACCGAACTGGCTACCGAACTCGGATATACGCCGTTCGGGATCGGGCTCACGTCACTAAGCCCGGACCAGCCGGCCGACTCCCTCAGTCGCGTCGAAGCTCCGCCCTCCGCACAGCTGGGCCAGCTCTAAACGCCCCGACGCTGCTGCGTTATTCGCCTCGCTGTACGCAGCGGCTCATTTGGCGCCAGAGGCTCGTAATTTCGGTGGCAGTGACAGCCAAGATGAGTGGGCGGGATAGATGGTCACGATCCACGACGTCCGGAAGGTCGCCGAGAAATTGCCGCGCAGCTATGAGGTGCTCGTCGGCGGACGGGTGAAGTTTCGCGTCGGGCGGATCGTTTACCTCTCCTTCTCACGCGACGAGACGATCATGGGCTTCGCGTTTCCCAAGGAAGAACGGGATTGGCTGATCGGCGGCTCTCCGGACAAATTCATGCATCCGACCAAGGCCGACCTTCGCTACAACTGGGTGCTGGCGCGCCTGGCCGCGCTCGACAAGAAGGAGATGCGCGAGCTGGTTCTCGACGCGTGGCGGATGGTAGTCCCAAAAGGAGTGGCAAACCGTACCACTACCTCCTGCTGATTTGGCACCCTATGCGGGTCCAATGGATTCGCCTGTCGACCCCGCTGTTCAGATCCGCGGTCTGAATTGGGCTTACGTCCTGATGGGAGCGGCGGACGGAACGCTGCTGCCATTCATCCCCCTCTACCTTTTTGAACGCGGCCTCAGCGCCGCCTGGATCGGCCTGGTGATCGCGGTCGCCGCCTCGGCCTCCCTCGCCATGGGTCTGACGTGGGCGTACCTGGCAGACCGCAGATTCAGCCCCGAACGCATGGTGGTCATCGCGAGCATCGCCGCCGCCCTCGTCGCCTTGCTTCTGCCGGTGGCGGGCGGCGCCGCCAGCGTCGCGGTCGTGATCGTCGCGCTGTCCCTGGCGCGATCGCCGTTCATGCTGCTGGACCCCATCACCCTGCGCAGGCTTCGGGTCGCGCCCCGCACCGACTACGCCCGGATCAGGCTCCGGATGAGCGCCGGTTGGGCGGCATCCGCTGTGGCGTCGGGCGCGCTCTTCCAGCTCACAGGCTTGCGTCTGATCCCTTTTGTCTACGCCCCGCTTTCCGCGCTGGTCGGGTTGTGGGTGTGGCACGCGCTCAAACCCATCGGGACCCAGCCCGCGGAACCGGCTCCGGTTGCGGTGAAGGTGCGGAGGGTTCCTGTCGCGCTGATGACGTTCCTCGTGAGCTGCTTTCTGCTCGGCGCTTCGCTCGCGGCGACGCAGAACTTTCTGGTCCTGCGCATCAGTTTCCTGGGTGGCGGCGCGCTCCTGATCGGCGCGGCGGCGGCGGCCCAGGCAGTGACCGAGATTCCAACCATGGGCTACACCCACGTCCTCACCAAGCGCATCAGCCACGGAGCGCTGTTCGCGATCGGGTGCGGCATCTATCTGGCTACCTTCGTGGCCTGGGCTTTCACGTCCGACGCGCTCGTCGCGGCGTCGTTGAAGTTCGTCGTGGGCGTCGCCTTCGCGCTGACCTTCGTGGCCGCGGTCATGATGGCCAACGACCTGGCTCCCTCACACCTGCGTGCGACCGGGCAGGCGTTGATGAAGTCGGTCCTCTTCGGCCTGGCGCCGATTGCGGGCTCGGTCGGCGGCGGCCTGGTCTACGGCGAGCTAGGACCCCGGGTCATGTTCCTCATCGCGACAGGCGTCGTGGGCGTGGCCGGGTTGATCGCGCTGGTCGCGGTCCCGGTGCGAATGCGGGTCAGGCAGCCAAGCGAGGTGCCCGTCCTTGCACCCGAGGCTCTCACCCCGCGGGTATGACGAGTCGGAACTCAGATCCCTCCCGGGGTGTGGTGGTGACGTCGATGCGCCCGCTGTGCATCTCGATGATCGCTCGCGCGATCGCCAGGTCCAGGCCCGCGCCAACGATGGCGCTGGGTCGCTGTTCGTAACGGTCGTACCGACCATAGAGCCAGTCGTCGAACTGGGCGATCTTCAGGGTGTTGGAGCCGATGCTGACCACCACGTGTTGGTCCTCCGGCCTGGCCGCCACCGCGATGTGTCCGCCCGTCGTTGCCGTCCCTGTGATGAACCCGAAAACGTTCTGGATTGCTTGGCGGAGCCGATCCGGGTCGCCACTCACGAACAGGGGAACTGAAGACTGTTCCAGCCCGATCGAAAGTTGACGTGTGCCCGCGCGCGTGCGCAAAACGACCTCGCTGACGAGGCTGTTGACGTCGATGCGAGTCCGGCGAAACGATGTCTGGCCGGTTTCGAGACGGTTGAGATCGAACATCTGGCCGATCAGCGCATCGATCTTCTGAGCCGCGCCGAAAATTTCGTCGGCGCAGGTCTTGATCTCGTCCGCGGAAAGGCCTCCGTCGCGTATCAACTCGCTGAGACCCTGGATGCCGACAAGGGCGGTGCGGGTTTCGTGTCGCATCATCGAAGCAAACGCCGTGACCATCTTGTTGAGGCGTTCCAGCGCGGAGAGGTGAGCCAACTCGACTTCGGTGTTCAGTGAGTCAGTTATCGCCGTTTGGCTTGCCCCTGACGGTACCCGATCGGGCGGAAGTCGGTACCCGATCGGGTAGTAATTGAGTGACTTAAATCCACCGCCTCTGAACCGCCCTCGTCGCCAGCTCGGTTCGATTTGCCACCCCCGCCTTCTCCAGGAGCTGGCGGACGTGAAACTTGATCGTGTTCTGGCTGAGGTGCAGCTTCTCGGCGATGTCACGATTGCCGGCGCCGTCCACGAGCAGCGTCAAGATCTCGCGCTCGCGGTCGCTCAAATTTGGTGGTGGGACTCTTGACCCGACGTGCGCTCGGTCGACCCGGCGGAGCTCGTCGTGCATCGTGGCGTTGTCGACCGCGATCGCGGCGTGGCTCGCCATCGCGTCGAGGAAGCGCAGCCATTCCTGGTCCGCCTCGCTTGCGGCGCGGCTGAACAGCTCGAGCGCGCCGACGGTCTTGTCGCCGACCGTGAGGGGGATCGCCATATAGGTTTTCAAGCCCTCGCGAGCCACCAAGGAGCGACGGTATTGCCCCATCCAGTCAACGGCCGCGGGGGTGTCATCGCCTCGTTCGAACAAGGAGCGTGGGGCCGTGCCCGGGGGAATAGGAAACCGATAGTCGGGCGTCAAACCCAGATGGAATCCGGCGCTGGCCGCGACAAACACGGTGTTGTCGGCATGGTCGAGGAGGAGCACGTCGGCCGCGTCGACCCCGCGCATGCCGGTCAGGCGCTCGAGGATCAGCTTCAGCGTGAGCCGCAGGTCTTGACCCGAGCTGATGGCAAGCGCCGCGTCCCCCAGCGCACCTATGCGTTCCACGCGATCGATCGCCTTGTTGCGCAGCTGAGCGTTGTCGATGGTAATGCCAATCCGGTCGGCGGCTCGCTGCATCCAGTCGATGTCGGCGCTGCTCAGGGCGCCGCCGCCCTTCCAATCAAACAAGCCGAGGGCTCCCACGACGGCAGGCCCTGAGCGCATCGGGACGACCAGCACCGAGATAGTCTCCACAGAGATTGGAAGCGGGTGATCATGGACGTAGTTCTGACCGAATTCGGAAGCCATCAACCGCAGCTGGTCCGCCGAGATTTTTGGCATGAAAATCGGGGCACTCGACTCAATCACGCGCTCGGACAAGCTGCCGGTGGTCGGAGCTTCGCCCGGACGCAGCAATGCTGTTACGTATTCATCGAGGTAACGAACCATCGCGGGGTAGGTGTGATCCCCGAAAACAACCCGCGAGGTGTCGGGATCGCTCTTCATCTGGACGGCGACGCACGTGGCCGGCACGTGTCTGCTGATGGTGGATGTGACCGTCGTGAGGATGGCGTCGATGTCCACCCTCGCTTGCACGGCGAGCACCTCGCTGTAAAGGTTCACCGTTGCGTCGGCAACTGCAGCGAGGACTTGAGCCCCTCGTGGGCTGTCGAGCGCGTTGGGGGTGGTGCTCACGCTGTACTCATATATACAGACACTCCGACCACGAGCGGTTGAAGCCTCGCTTAACGAGCTCACTGGAGCAACCAAAGAGCTGCGGCTGGTGCTGACCGTCTAGGACTTCGACCGAGCGACTGCGTTTTTTCGAGATGCCCTGGGCTTACCCCAGGTCGCTGCCTGGGAGAACGATTGCGGTCGTGTGGTGCTCCTCGATGCCGGGAGGGCGACGCTCGAGATATTCGACCAGGCAGAAGCCCGCGCGATCGACCGGGTCGAGGCGGGGCGGCGAGTCGCCGGCCCGGTCTGGGTGGCTTTCAAGTGGCGCACTGCGAAAGGTCGCCGGGGATCTGGCCGCCGCGGTGCCAGGATTTTCGGCGGTCCGGTCCTCACTCCGGGGCGATCGCAACGTCCGCGTCACAGGTCTCGACGGCATCCAGCTGACCCTCTTTGCGTCCGTTCAGTGAGGGCAATGGGACGCCCTGCGCCAAGCGAACGGATGGGTTTCCGCACCGGACGGCCAAAAAGACCGAGTTCTTAATCTGACGTTGCCAAAGTCATTAAGCGCACCTAACCTTTTGCGGCTACACTTGGAATCTCGCGGGTAAAAACCGGCCCGCTTCCGGTGTTCTCGAGAGAGCCAGGTTGGAGGGAGGCGCGTGGGGCTTGGGTTTTCGCAGGCGGTCGGCGATCTATCGAGCCACGCCGGCGCCCCCGCCGACCTCTCCACCGTCGAGGAGCTCCAACGACATTTCGCGCGCGAGCTCCACGACCAGGTAGCTCAGCCACTGATTGGCCTGATGCTCGAAATCCGAAGCCTCAGAGCCGAGGCAGGCGGCGATCGTGACATCTCGGCGGACCTCACCGCGCTCGAAGAATCGGCGCGTCAGGTGCTGCGCCAGACACGCGAGATGATGGTTGACTTTCGGGAACGGAACGATCTCAGGATCAACCTGATCCAGGTGCTCAAGAACGAAATTCCGGTGCCGCCGGGCCATGACCTGAAGCTCCAGGTTTCGTCGCGCTGGCCGCGCCGCATCAATGGGTGGGCGGCATACAACCTCTTGCGGATAGCCCAGCAAGCTGCGGCCAACGGTTGGCGGCACGGGCGGGCTCACAGGATCGACGTGATCCTTGATATTGACGCCAGCAATCAGGCGGTCGTTGTCGTGCTCGACGACGGCGCGGGTATCGACGATTCCCCGTATGGATTTGGGATGATCGGAATGCGGGAACGCGCGGTCATCCTCGGCGGATCATTTGGCGTGCAATCCAGGGAGTCGGGTGGAACCAGGGTCGAGATCCACGTGCCTCTGGACCGGATCCGATGAGAGCGCCGGCCGATTTGGTCAAAGTCCTGGTTGCCGATGACCAGACGCTTTTCCGGACAGGACTCGCTCGCATGCTCTCGTCTGATCGTCGAGTTGAGGTGGTGGGTCAGGCTCGCGACGGTGAGGAGGCGATCGAGCAGGCGCTTGCGGCCAAGCCAAACGTTGTGCTGATGGACCTGCAGATGCCAAGGGTCACGGGCGTCGAAGCCACCCGGAGGTTGGTCCAGGAAATTCCAGGACTCCGTGTCCTGGCTCTCAGCGCCTACGCCGACAAGGCGATGGTGGGAGAGGCCCTCGCGAGCGGAGCGGTGGGTTTCGTCGACAAAGACGTGAGTTTCGAGGACATCCTGGACCGCATTCTCAGCATCGCGCCGGCGAGCGCCACGGGGCTCAAGCGAGTGCGGGCCAAACTCTCGCACCGCGAACTGCACGTCCTCAGGCAAGTTGCGGACGGGCTGTCCAACAAACAGATCGCGAGGCGGCTTGGGATCAGCGAGAAGACGGTCCGCAACCATCTGAGTCGGGTCTTCAACAAGCTCGGAGCGACCAACCGCACCGAAGCGGTGATGCACGCGATGCGGGCGGGTCTGGTCACCGCCTGAGGCGCACTCTCTAACCGTTTAGGGAAGGGGGCCGCCTCCGGCAAGGCGGACCCCCCCTTCCCCGGCCGAACGGGATCGCCGTCGTCCAAGCCGGGCTTGCCGGAACCCTGCGCCCCGACCGTAGCGGCCAGCGGTGACGCGCTCAATGGGTCATTCGTCCTACCCCGGCCGAATAAGCCCGCAATAGGGACAAATGTCCCCTTGTTGTCGCACCGGTTCCTTACTAACGTGGGCACAAACCTGCACGGGAGAGGTGGGAGGTGATCGCACGCCGGCAAGTGCTGTCGCGTCCGTTTCGACTTTGGCGTGTGACGCGCGCCGTTCGTTTCCGCGCGCTTCGCGCGCCAAAGGGCGCGACAGAACAGAGGTGAAACCATGATCCAAAGCGCTTCGGCAGTCCTTCCTCGAGTGGCAAAGAGCGACATCGCGTATGCGGGATTCTGGCGGCGCCTGCTCGCCTACCTCATCGATGGGACCCTGCTTGCAGGCGTCGAGCTCGCCCTCTACTCGACGGTGCATGTGCTCGCGCCGGACAACCTCGACGCGGTGGCGAATATCGTGCCCGTCGCGGTCGCGATCGGCTGGGCGTACTTCGCCGTCCTGGAGAGCTCGCCGGCGCGCGGCACGCTCGGCAAAGTTGCGCTGGGCCTCTATGTGGCCGACCTGCACGGCGATCCGATCACGTTTGGACGGGCCGTCTTCCGCAACGCGCTGAAGTCGGTGTCGTGGCTCGTCTGTGGGATCGGCTGGGTGCTGGCAGCCGTTACACCGCGCAAGCAAGCGCTCCATGACCTGCTGGCGGGAACCCTGGTGCTCAGGAAAGTCAACTACTTCGTGATCGGGCCGGAGGCTCCCACCGAGCCCGGCGATCACTGGGACGGCAAGCGTTGGGTGGCCTCCGTGCCACCACTGGAGAAGTCATAGAGATGGCAGCGATCGGGCAGACCAGACCGGCTCCGACCACCAACATACGGACCCCGCTTTTCATGCTCGGCGTCGGGCTTGCCCTGATCGCGTTCCTGGTCATGTTCGCGTTCGGCGTCATCTTCGCCAATCGTTCCCAGACAGGCAGCCAGGTCCGAGTCGTGGTTGCCGCACAAGATATAGACGCGCGCGAACTGATCACCCCGGACATGCTCACGACCGCCGCCATCCCCTCCACAGCCGTGCCGCCGCATTCTTTTCTTCGCGCAGCCGACCTCACGGGTTTTTCGGCGCTGGTCGCGATCTACAAAGGCCAGACCGTCACCGGGAACGTCGTCGCCTCCAATCCGGACCAGATCACGCCTTCCTCGTTTCTTCCAATACCTCAGGGCTACATCGCCCTGACCCTTCCCACCAGCGAGCAGCAGGGCGTGGCCGGCTTCATCGCCCAGGGCGACTACATCGATGTGATCGCGACGGTCAACACGCAGCTGTTCTCGCCAGTCAGTCCGCGCCAGGTGACCCGGACGGTCTTCACAAGCGTCTACATCCTTCGAGTCGGCCCGCAATCCGTCGTGCCAAGGCAGGGCCAGGCTCAGGGACTGTCAAGCAGCATCACGGTGCTGATGAGCCTTTGCGACGCGCAGTACATGGACTGGCTGCTGAGCAACGCCACACTCAAATACGCGCTCCTGTCCTATCGCGACTACACGAAGCAGCAGGCGCCGCCCGACCCCGCATGCCCGTCGACGGCAGCCCCCGGAATCATCGGCCCGGCGCAGGTCCAGGGCCGGTGGGGCTTCTAGGGCGATGATTGGGTTGGGGAGACATTCACGCCGATGAGGCCGCGCGCGCGCCCCGGCGGATGGGATGGGCCTGCGCCCGGCCGGCCTGTGCTGACCGCCGGCGAGCATCGCGAGGCGCCGAGGCGGCCCGACCGGCCGTGGCCGTCGTTTCACGATATGGTCTCCAGACTCTCCACGCTGGAGAGCGCAGCCGTCTTCTTCAGCCTGCCGGAAGCAATGCTCAGGGCACTGGCCAGGCGGCTGCGGAGAATAAAGGTCTCCGCCGGCGACATGATCGTGTTCCAAGGCGAGCCGGGAGACACGATCTTCATCATCGAACGCGGCCGCTGCCGGATGGTGGTCGAAAAGCCACCGAGCATCGTAACGGTGGCCCTGCTGTCTGAAGGCGACTTCTTCGGCGAAGGGGCCACCCTGCTGAACAGGCCCCAGCAGGCATCTGTATACGCCCAGACGGATTGCTATCTCCTGGCGCTCGACAGGCAGGCGTTGCACACCACGATGGCCGGTCGGGAGCACCCGGCGCTGGACGAGCTTCGTCAGGTCGCCGACCAGCGCTTCAGGGCTTTTGCTGATACGAGCGTTCAGGCCACCTGGGGCCTGCTGCTTCAGGAGGCGACCGTGGTCGGTGTCTACTCGCCCAAAGGCGGTTCTGGCGGCACGTGCATTTCACTCAACCTGGTCGGCGCACTGGCGCGCCGTTACCCCGGCGAGGTCCTGCTGCTCGACCTCGATTTTCCCTACTCGCATTCAGCCCTGCTCGCGGGACTGGTGCCCACGAGCTGTCTCGCCCGCATGTCGTCAGTGCCACAAGGATCGTTTGAAGAGGTTCTGCTGAGCGCCGTTCTTTACCACCCCAAGGGGCCGATGATCCTGCCCGGCGCCTTGCGTCCGGAAGAGGCGGACGAGATAACGCCCGAGCTGATCACAAAAGCAATCAGCGTTCTGCGCAAGAGCTTCAGCTACATCGTCGTCGACCTGGGCGTCACCATCACCGACTCCACCCTCGCGCTTTTCGATCTGACACAGCATGTGGTTGTCGTCACCGCCCCCGAGCTTTCCGCTGTCAAGAGCGCGGCCGACGCGATTGACATCCTGGTCCAGCTGGGCACGCCTCACGACCGTCTGTCGGTGGTGCTCAACAACCGCTCGTTCAAGCCGGCGGTGACCAAATCAGCCGTCGAACGAAGCCTGAAGCGCGATATCGACGTCCAGATTCAGTTCGACGGCTCGCGGCCCGAGCAGGCAGCAGTGGACGGCGTGATCTTGAGCATCACCAATCCGCGCAGCGAGATCGCCAAAGGCTGCGAGGCGCTCGCCGCGTTGCTCGATTCGAAACACGGAAGGCAGCGCGGCCCCAAGCCGGCGGCAGCGCCTGCCGGGGGTGAAAGCGTGCTTGCCGGCGTTGGAGAGGCAGACTGATGCCGTCGAGGTCGCCGGTGGGGGTGATCCACCAGGCCACCGCCGGGATCAGGCGCTCTGCGCTTCGTCGCCAGCTCCAATCGGTGGCCGCCGGCAAAAGCACCGCCTTGTCGATTGACCTCGACCAGGCCGGCGTGGATGTAGGCGAGGCAATCGAGGAGATCACCAACCGCCTTCCTATGGAGAGCATGCCGGTGCAGCGGCTGGTCTTCGCATTCAAGCGGTCCGGCACGGCCGACCGCGTTGTCGAACGGCTGGCCGCGAAGAGTCCGCAACAGCGCGCTCGGAGCGCCCGGGTGGTCGGTGCCCTCCAGCTGACTGAGGCGGTGTCGTGGCTGGCCGCCCTTCTCGGGTCGCGCGACCGGGCCGTTTCGGACGCGGCCGCACGGGCGCTGGGCAAGATCGGCGGGGCACGAAGCGCGACCGCTCTCGTGCTGGCGATCCAGCGAAGGGGACTGAACCGCAGGCTTGTCGCGGAGCTCGCCCGAGCCGCCCCCGATCTCTTTGTCGAAGTGGCGCTGACCGAGCCCCAGCGCCCTGCGGTTCGGCCCGCTCTGGCGATCGCGGCAGGCCTGCGTCGCCGGCAGACCGCCGTCGGCCCCTTGATCGGCCTGCTCGAGCGCGGCAGCCGCCGCGAGCGAGTGATTGGCTGCCGTGCGCTGGGCTGGATCGGCTCGAGGACAGCCGTCCCCATCATCACCAGGGCTCTCGGCGACCGCGACTGGAAGATCAGGATGTCGGCCGCGAAGGCGCTGGGCGCGCTTCGCGCGCAATCCGCGAAGGACGATCTGAAGTATCTCCAGATCGATCGCAACGCTCGCGTCCGCAAAGCAGCTGCGCAGGCGCTCTACCGCCTGAGACCAAGATGACGGTGGAGGCTTCGCCCAATGGCGCTTAAAGACAGGCTCGAAGCGCGCCGGCGCCCTGAGGCAGGGCATCCCGTCCTCGTCGACACTACGCTGAGCGTGCTCGCCGGCGCGCGTGAAGAGCCGAAAGCCCCGACGCCGGCGCTGCGCGAGGAGGCGGTTCCGAAATCGGCGGGGCTGACGACCACGCTGGCCGCGGCAAAGGCCGCCATACACGCTCAGCTCGTCGAGAGGCACGCCGATGAGATCGACATCACCGACCGCGAAGGGGTGCGGTCTCGCATCACGACCCTGGCCGAGGAGCACGTCAAGACGACGGGCATCGCGCTCAACCGGCTCGACTACGGACACCTGGTCGACGCTCTCCTGGACGAGGTCCTGGGGCTTGGACCGCTCCAGGCCTTGCTGGAGGATCCAGCGACCACCGAGATCATGATCAACCACCCTCAGCAGATCTATGTCGAGCGTGCAGGCCGCGTGAGCTTGAGCCCGATCGTCTTCGAGAGCGCGGCCCAGCTGCGGCAGGTGATCGACCGCATTGTCAGCACGGTCGGCCGGCGCGTCGACGAGAGCTCTCCGATGGTCGACGCGAGGCTCCGTGACGGCTCTCGTGTCAACGTCGTGCTGCCTCCGTTGGCCCTGGATGGCCCCTGCATGACCATCCGCAAGTTCTCCCGCGACAAGCTTCGCCCGGCCGACCTGCTCACGATCGGCAGCGCCAGCCCCGAGATGATCGAGTTCCTTCGGATCGCGGTCCGGAGCCGGCTCAGCATCCTGGTCTCTGGCGGCACGTCGTCGGGCAAGACGACCCTGCTCAACATCCTGTCGAGCTTCATTCCCGCGGACGAGAGAATCGTGACCGTCGAGGACTCGGCTGAGCTGCAGCTGCGACAGAAACATGTGATCCGCCTCGAGTCGCGGCCGCCCAATGTGGAAGGCAAAGGCGCGATCGAGATCCGCGACCTCGTCCGCAACGCTCTGCGCATGCGGCCGGACCGCATCATCGTCGGCGAGTGTCGCGGTGGTGAGGCGCTCGACATGCTCCAGGCCATGAACACCGGGCACGAGGGCTCGATGAGCACCGTCCATGCCAACAGTCCAATCGATGCCTTCGGTCGCCTGGAGACGATGGTGCTCATGGGCGGCGCCGATCTGCCGGCGCGAGCGATCCAGAAGCAAATCGCATCTGCGATCGACGTCGTGGTCCAGGCGGAACGGGTGCGTGGGGGTGCGCGCAAGATCGTCAGCATCGCCGAGATCACCGGGCTCGTGAACGGGGAGACGCAGCTCCACGAGCTGTTTCAATTCCGGCAGTCTGGCGTTGACACCGAGGGCAATGCCGTCGGCCTGCACACCGCCACGGGGAATCAGTCAATTCATCTCGGCCACTTCGCCGAACGAGGCGAAACGCTTTCCCAGACCGTGTTTGAGCCGTCCGCGCTCAGCGGGGCGGCTCGAGGTTGAGATGACCGGAATCGTCGTCCTGTCGCTGATCGCCGCGGCCGGCGTGTTGCTCGCCGGGATTGCTGTCGCCATCCCCGCCGCCCAATCGGCACCTCGCGACAAGCCGCGTTGGGAAGCTCCCTCTCCGCGCGGGAATTCGCTGCGCGATCGCATCAACCTCCCGTTCCAGGCTCTCGCCGAGCGTTCGAACCGGCAGCATCGCCTGAACGGCGGTCTGACGATAGCCGAGCATCTCGCTCGCGCCGACCTCAAGCTGCGCACGTCGGAGTTCGTGATGATCCAGGTCGGGTTCCTGGCGGCCGGCGCGCTGCTGGCGCTGTGGCGATTCGGGCTCGCTCCGCAGTTCGTGCTTGCCGGGGTGCTCGCGTACCTGGTCCCGATGCGGTATGTCAGATGGCGGCAGCGGCGAAGGCTCAAGGCGTTCAACTCTCGGCTTCCCGACACCGTGAGCCTGCTCTCCAACGCGATGAAGGCGGGGTTGTCGCTGCCCCAGGCGATCGAAGCGGTCGCCAACAACGCTTCGCCGCCGATCTCGGACGAGCTGTCGCGCGTAATCCGCGAGATGAAGCTTGGGAGCGCTACCCCTGTCGCACTCGCCAACATGGTGCGTCGGGTTGGGAGCGAAGACCTCGACCTGATCGTGACCGCGATCGGGATCCAATCGTCAGTCGGCGGCAATCTCGCGCGCATCCTCGACGGCATCTCGCACACGATCCGGCAGCGGATTCAAATCAAATCTCAGATCGGCGCCATGACAGCGCAGATGCGGGCATCGGGATGGATCATCACGCTCCTGCCTTTCATCGTCGCCGCGGTGCTGAACATCATCACGCCGAGCTATTTCCGAGTCATGTTCACCGAGCCGGCCGGCCGGGTCCTTCTTGTGCTTGCCGGGGTGTCGATCTTCATCGGCAACGTTTTCGTCCGCCGGATCACCAACTTCAAGGTGTAAGAGTGGCCTTCCTTTACGTCGCGACCCTTCTCGGAGTGCTGGCCGCGGTGGGCGTGTTCACCAGCGTGTGGAGCGTGATGCCGCAGCCGCCGACCAATGCCGACCTCGTCGAAGGCCGCATTCGCATCTACGAGAAAGGACTCCCGTTGACGCTGGCGGAAATTGAGCTGAGACAACCGTTCCGGGACCGTGTCGTCCGCCCGGCGCTCAAGCGGCTCGGCCACTTCGTCGAGCAATCGACGCCCGTCAAAGCGCGGCAGGCGATCAGCGTCAGGCTCCATATCGCGGGCCGGCCTGGGGGCATGTCAGCGGGTGACTTCATCGCCATGCGCTACATCTTGACCGCCGTCCTGTGCCTGTTCGGAATATTTGTCGGAACGCTCCTCCACAATCCGCTGGCGCTGGCCATCTTCGCCGCGATGGGAGCGCTCGTCGGCCTGTACGGTCCGATCTTCTGGCTTCGAAGCCAGGTGAGGAAACGCCGCTCAGACATCCAGGCAGACCTGCCCGACGTGATCGACGTGCTTGTCGTGTGCGTCGAGGCGGGTCTCACCTTCGAGGCCGCCGTCGAGAAGGTCGTCGAAAAGTACGACCACGCCCTGGCCGGTGAATTCGGCCGGGTGATGCAGGAGGTCCGATTGGGCCGGCCGCGCCTGGACGCCCTGAATGACATGGGCCAGCGCACGGGGGTCGAGGAGCTCAACCACTTCGTGCAGGCCATCATCCAGTCGGAACAGCTGGGATCGGGCGTGAGTCGCATCCTGCGCATCCAATCTGACGAGATGCGCGTGAAGCGCCTGGTGACGGCGCAAGAGCGCGGCGCGCGGGCTTCGCTGAAGATGCTGTTCCCCATGCTCGGATGCATCTTTCCAACCCTGTGGGTCATCCTGCTCGGGCCTGCCGCCATTCTCGCCATGCGACTGCTGCGAGCCGGTTAGATGTGGAATTCGCAGCGAGGGCAGTCCGCGGTCGAGTTCGGAGCCTCCGCGATCGTTCTCGTCCTCCTGCTGTTTGGCTTGATCGACCTGGGCCGAGTGTTCTATTTCGACGTGGGCCTGACAGGTGCGACACGTGAGGCGGCGCGGCACGCCAGCTGGTTCGTCCCCCCGCCGTCGGGCAGTGCATCGCCGGGTACGAATCCGAGCCTCTATGACACCGACGGCTGGTCGCAAGATCCCTGCCCTTATGAACCTGGCGGAAATCCAACCGGGGACACAAACCCAAATCCCGGGATCAAGCAATCCGTCGACTGCAATCTCAACAAATATCACCTGCCGTCGTCGATCCTGCAGAACCCGACCACGACGTGCCCGGCACCTACTGACGGGAACACGACTTACAACCCGCCCTATCTGGACTCGACATATCCCGGCGCCGCGAACCAGCCGCTGCTTTACATCTGCTACGCGAACACACCGGGACTGGACCTGGCGACCGCACCGACCGACAACTCATACAAGGGCCTGGACGTGAACGTAATCCTGGTCATGAACTACGGATTTGCCGGCGGATTCCTGCCCGACGTGGTTGGCACCTCTCTCCACATCGTCGCCAACACGCACATGGTCATCGGCGGTTACTGACGTGCGAAGAGCGTTACAGAGCGATCAGAGGTCCCAGGCGATCGTCGAGTTTGCGATCGTGGCGCCGGTTCTCTTGCTCCTGATTTTTGGCGTGGTGGACTTCGGCAGGGTCATTTACGTCTACGCCACCATCAACCAGGGGGTCAACGAGGGGGCTCGGTCTGCGATCCGCGCCTCCGCGCTGCTGCCGACCAACAACGACGTCGAGACCGCGGTCAAGCAGCATGCGGTCGACGTCTCGCTGGCGAACCCATGCCCCAACGGGCCCATCACCACCGCCACGCCGCCCGCCAACCAGGGATGGATCTACATCACCGAGCCCGACGCGCCATCCGCCATCGAGGTGTTGTCACCAACGCTCGAAAACGCGCCGGGTGGGCAGATGTGGGGCAACTCAAATGGAACTTGCAGCGCGACCAATCCAGCCCACGACCACGCTCCGCTGCAGGTGACCATTCGCTACAACTTCGTGCCCTTCACACCCCTGATCCAGCAGGTGACCGCCAACCACATCGTCATCAGCGCGTCCGCAACCTACAAGACCGAGTACTGAGTTGGTAAACGATCAGTCTCGAGCGCAGCGCGGCCAGGCGATCGTCTTGGTCGCCCTGCTGCTTGTGGTTCTGTTCGGCTTCGTGGGTCTTGCGATCGACGGTGGCCGCGGGTATCTCGACCGCCGGCAGATGCAGGCTGCGGTTGACGCGGCTTCGCTCGCGGCTGCGTACGACTACATGACGAGCACGAACATCGGCCACGCCGAGCTGGCGGGTCGAGACGTGTTCGCCAACAACGAACGGCTGTACATCGCTCCCGCGTGCACAGCGACGGCACTCACGCTCTCATGCTCGTACGGCGACGAGACGAACCAGGTCCTCACACTGTCGGCCGTCGACCATTCGATCGCCGGCGTCACGTTCAACGCTACGGCCACCCATCACGTGGGCGTCACGATGATGCAGGTGCTGGGCTCGGGGCCGACGATGGCCATCGGCGCAACTGCGACCGCACTGGCGCGCGGGACGGGGACCAATGGAGCTGCGATCCAGACCCTTAGCCCCGGCAACTGCAACGGAACAGCCGCGTCATTGACCTTCCAGGGCAACTCGACCACCCAGGTGACTGGCGACGTGTGGTCGAACGGCAGCATCCTGGATATGAGCGCCGCCGCCGGCGGGGCCGTCAACGGGAACGTCGTCGACGTTTGCGGGGCGCCTCCGGCCCTCAACACGCCGACTCCCTGGACAGTGAGCGGGGCACAGGTCAACGGTTGGAACATGCCGGATCCTGGCTATCCGAGTCCGCCCATCAACTCCAGTAACCGGACCTGGAACGCCGCCAGCGGCAGCGTGGAGCAGCCGGGGTCGTACACGGTCGATCCAGCTCTTGTCGGCGGCTCCGGCTGCTATTTCCTGGCCGGTGGTGTGTACGACTTCAAAGCCGGTTTCACCCAGAATGGCGGCTTCATAAGCAACGAGCTCAGGCCGCCCGACGAGCCCAACATGGCCGCGGCGGGGCAGCCGAACATGACGACGCTGCGTGCCGACCTGACGGGGGCAAGGCAAACGTCGATCGCCGTCAACGCCTTGCCCGGTGCCGTGCCACAAGGCTCACTCGTGTTCCTATGGGGCGGCGGTCAGGCGCAGCCGTTCACGGTCAGCGCAAATGCGAGCGCGGGGGCGACCACGCTCAGCATCACCAGGCAGGACGTGGTTGGAACCATCCCCAGTGGATCGCTTCTCACCGTCCGGGCGTTGAAGCAGTTCTGGGACCTGAGTGGAACGTGCAGCAGCTCGTTCACGTTGAGCTCGACCGGCACCAGCGGCCTTGGGACGGGTACGTACTCGGTGGAGGTAACCGCCGTGCGCTGGGAGGCCAACGGGGTCTCGTCCTGCAACGGGCCGATCTCGCCGACGTGCTACCTCCGTGAGAGCGCGCCGTCAATGTGCAAGACCGTGACGCTGAACGCGAGCGGCAATGTCAGAGTGCAGGTGAGCGCAGATCCCGGAGCCACCGACTTTAACGTGTACCTGGCTACAAACGGATCGTGCACCGGCCTCACCTACTGCGACCACACCAACGGCAGCTCGAGCGTGACGATCCCGAGCTGCCCGGCTGGACAGCCCTCTCCACCGGACTGGGAGGCGCTGCCGCTCGCGAACGGACTTCCCAACGCGGATCCTCCCGCCGGCACGCCACCTCGCGGGGACCGCGCCAATGAGAGCCACTGCGTTGACCCGACGACGGGCAACAACGTCACCTGCCCGAGCGCCTGGGTGCCAGGTGCCGTCACCTTCTACATCCCCAGCGGGGGATGTCTGGACCTGCACGCGACGGGGGACGTCTACATCTACAGCGGCTATCAGTTCCAGCGCGTGGTGCTGTTTTTCCCGGGGCCGGAGCAGTCATCGCAGCCGAACACGTGCACAACCAACAAAGTCAACGGAGGGGCCTTCACCAGCATGATCGGAATCTTCTACATGCCGGCAGCGACCGTAACGATCAACGGCGGCAGCCAATATCAGGCAACCATCGCCGGCGGCGTGATCGCGTGGACCGCGACCATTACGGGTAACGGTAATCTTGCAATCATCGCCGACGCGAGTCTGCGGGCCTGGCCGTCAGCGGTGCGGTTGATCCAATGAACCAGGCCACTCCCCAACCGACCGTTCGGGCCGACTACTCGCGCCTGGGTCCCATCGCACCGCTCATGTCCAACCCGCGAGTGACCGAGATCATGGTCATGGGAGTGCACGACATCTACGCCGAGGTCGACGGCAAGATCCTCCTGACCCCGATCAGCTTCGCGACCGATGACGAGCTGATGGCCGTCATCCGCTACATCGTCGAGTCGGTCGGCCGGCGCATCAGCGCCGAGAGCCCGCTTGCCGATGCCCGGCTTTCTGACGGATCACGCGTCCACGTCGCCATTCCTCCGGTGGCCGTTGACGGGCCGCTCCTCAACATCCGGAAGTTCGTGCGCGGCCCGCTGACCATGGAAGACCTGATCCGGCTCGGAAGCTGCAGCGAGAGCGCTTTCGGTTTCCTGAAAGCCTGCGTCCTGGCGCGAGCCAACGTGGTGGTCAGCGGCGGGACGGGCAGCGGCAAGACGACCCTGCTCAACGTGCTGTCCGGCTACCTGCCGGATGACGAACGCATCGTGACGATCGAAGACGCGGCAGAGCTCCAGCTGCGCCAGCGGCACGTGGCAAGACTCGAGGCTCGCCCCGCGGGCCCCGACGGCAACGAGATCTCGATCCGCGACCTGGTCATTTCCTCACTCCGCATGAGGCCTGACCGCATCGTGGTGGGCGAGGTTCGTGGACCGGAGGCGTTGGACATGCTGCAGGCGATGAACACCGGCCACGACGGCTCGATGACCTCCATTCACGCCAACAAGCCGCGCGACGTGTTGGCCCGGATCGAGACCCTCGTGCTGATGGCGGGGTACGACCTGCCGGTGCGGGCAATTCGTGCCCAGATCACCAGCGCCATCAACGTGATCGTGCACCTGGAAAGGTTGCGCGACGGCACCCGCAAGGTGGTCCAGATCAGCGAGGTCACAGGCATGGAAGAGGACGTGATCACGATGCAGGATGTCTTCCGGTTCATCAGGAGCGGCCTCGACGAGCAAGGCCGCGTGATCGGGCGTTTCACGTCCACCGGCATTCGCCCGCGGGTTCTTGACCGGCTCGACGACCTCGGACTCGAGATGCCGGCCGAGATCGTGTCCTTGTTTCACGAGGCAGCGCATTCGCTTCAGTAGTTCGACAAAGGCGAGAGGAGCAGGGACATGTCGACAACGATTGAGAACAAGAGGTCGCAAAGCAGACGCGGCGACTCGGATCGGCGGCAGGCTGATCGAAGGCTGACCACCGACCGGCGCCGCGTCGTCATCGAGGTCGCCGTGGAACGCAGGACCGAGGGCCGAAGGTTTGTCGAGCGCCGGGCCGAGGTGCGTCGCAAGCTGAACGACCGCCGCCACCTGCTGATGTAGGACGGTTGTCCTATTGCCCCGGGCTAGGGCACAGCCGAGCATTTATCCGACTCAAACGAACATCGGATAGCGAAGAGGTAACGCGCGCCCGTTAGTAGCCCGGGCAGCTGATAAAGGGAGGGCCGGTCTGCGCCGGTTGATACAAGTGCGCCTTCGTTAGCAAGGCATGCGCAGGCAAACGGGTTCACAAGCCGTCAGCTTGCCCGCGCGCCCTGTATTTGAGGGTGTTGAAACAAGGAGAATCAATTGCATTTTCGATTTGGGCTACTGAAGGCTCGGGAACTGGGCCAGGTGGCTACAGGCAGCAAGCGGAAGGCGGTTTCCTGGCTCGGAGTGGTCTTTTCCGCCGCGCTCCTAACCGTAGTCTTTTCGGTGCCGACCTACGCAGTCCACGACACGGGCGTCTTCCAACTCGATGGGGACGCCTCGTCGAGCACGCAGCCGCTTAGCCCGCCGGCGCTCGACGACTGGGACAAGGTCTGTCACCAATACGCGGTGCCGGCGAACTGCCCCGCGAGCACTGACACGACCGGTTCGACATCGGGCGCTTGGACAAGCGAACCCAATCCGAGCGCGAGCATCTTCACTGGTGGCGGCTCCAAGGACCCCCAGGACATCACCAACTGGGCCTGGAAGGACGCTGGCGGCCTGCCCGACAAGGACAACCTCCTGCACGCCTTCGCAGTGCGCTACTCCCTGGACCCAGCTGCGACTTGCCCCTCAGGCGGTGCAGCAAAATGCGAAGTGATCTTCTTCGGCTCTGACCGCCTAGACAACAGCGGCGACGCCCAGCAGGGCTTCTGGTTCCTGAAGAGCAAGGTTGGCCTGGGCACCAACAGCGTCGGTGGCGGCACCGGCTTCACCGGCTCCCACCAGGCTGGTGACATCCTGGTGATCAGCGACTTCAGCAACGGTGGCACGACCTCGACGATCACCGTCTACAAGTGGGACCCCAGCTGTACCGCTACCAACAAGCCTGACGGCGCCTGCGGTGACGCCAACCTGCGCAGATTGGAGACCTCTGACGCTGCCAAGTGTTCGGCTGCGGCTGGCGTGGGCGACCCCTTCTGCGGAATCGTTAATGCAGGCACGATTACCATGCCCTGGACATTCGTGGACAAGAGTGGCACGCCCGGCAACGGCGCGCTGAACGGCGAGTTCTACGAGGCCGGCATCAACCTGTCCACCCTGGGCCTCGCGGGCGAGTGCTTCTCGAGCATGGTCGCCGAGACCCGCTCTTCCACCTCGACCACCGCAACACTCAAGGACTTTGTGGTCAGCTCCTTCGGCAAATGCGAGTCGGGCATCGCGACCATTGCTAAGGATGGGAACGGAAACCCGATCCCGGGCGGCGGTCTGTCGATCGGCACCGGCTCGGTTTCGGTCAAGGACTCCGCCACACTCACCGTCAACGGCATCTCGACCTGGAGCGGGTCCGTGTCCTTCTTCCTCTGCGGCCCAATCCCGACTGGGACCTGTGACGGCACCATTAACACTGGCACCCAGATCGGATCCGGCCAGAGCGTGAATCAGAGCACCGTCCAGCCAATCTTGTCTGATGCGGCCGGTGTCACATCCGCAGGTCGGTACTGCTGGCGGGCAAAGTTCACGTCGGGCACAACCGGTCTAGGTGACGCCACTGATGACGGTTCGGGCACTATACCTAATCCCGAGTGCTTCACCGTCAATCCAGTGACGCCTACCCTCACCACCGCAGCCACGTGTTCAGCAACCCCGTGCGTGCTCGGGAGCACCTTGAGCGACACGGCAGCACTGTCCGGCACTGCCAACAAGCCCGGTACGCCGGCCATCAACCCAACAACTGCTGGCGGCCCAGCGGGCGGCACGATCACCTTCAAGGCCTACGGCCCGAACAGCTGCACGACCGTCGCCTTCACATCTAGTCCGGTAACCGTGAGCGGCGACAACTCCGCCTATGGTCCGGTCAGCTTTGGTCCAACCGCAGTCGGCACATATGTCTTTGTCGCCTCCTACACCGGCGACTCGCCGAACACCAACGGCGCGGGACCGACGGCCTGCCCAGAGGGCACGATCAAGACTGAGACAATCACGGTCACCGACACATCGGCGGTCGTGAGCGGCCAAACCTGGGTACCCAACGACTCGGCGACCGCCTCCTCCGGGAGTGGATTGACGCCACTGAACGGTACGCTGACGATCGAGCTGCACGAGAGCAATGACTGCTCTGGGGCAGCGGTCAGCGGGCAGACGTATTCGAAGACTTTGTCGAACGCCACATTGCTAGCGGACAGGACACTCACCACGACCAACTCCACCTATTCGGTCAGCGTGACCAAGAGTGTCTCCTGGAAGGTAACCTTCACTTCAAGCGATCCCAACGTTTCGAGCCCCACGACATTTAGTTGCGAGGTCACCTCACTCACCATCACGAACTAGCAATGTCCTGACGAATCAGAGAGGCCCCGGCTTGGAGCCGGGGCCTCTTCTTTACTCAGCCGGTAGAACCGCTAGGCGGCGACCTGGAAGTTCAGAGTAAAGGCGTTGACTGTTTTCGAGCCGCTGAAGTAGTACAGAACAGCCGCGCAGCTCGCGCCTCCGCCTGTCCAAGCGTACGAAGATAAGGTCATCGTCTGCGTCCAAGGCCATGGGTAGCTCGCGTAGTAGCCCGTTTGATTCGTGTAGACGACAACCCCGTTCTGCGAGCAGGTCAGGCTCACGTGAGGCTCGGTGGTCGCCGTCGTCGAGACCGTGAAGGTTATCTTTTGGCCCCAATGAGGCGACCCGTCCGTCGAACTGAGAAGTACGAGCGTGATGCTCGATGTGCCAGTGCTGCCCCCGTGGCTCGATTGGTGCGAGGCGACGGGCACGGCATTTGTAGTTAGCGTGCTCAAGCCCAGCACGCTGGTGACAGCGATTACGACTGCCGCACCCACTACGAGACGACCGAAGCGGGACAGGAATATGAACATGTACCGAAACCCCCTAACCGGAGATGGCCACGTTTAACGCGGCCCATCTTGATTTCCTGCAGCCGTCCCCCGTCGGGCTGCCGGGTTGAGCCCTCACGGGCTCTCAGTAACCGGCGCAGGTTACTTATTCGGGCACCCGGGAGTCAACCCGCGAACTCCCGTTCGATGCCTGGCTACTTTTCGCGGACCTTGAGGCTTGGGACGCGAACACCCATTGGCCAGATCACGCCGGGTAGGGACAAAGTTCCTATGGATGCGGCCCTCAAAGCGGGCTAATCTGGCTCCGGGCTTCGGGCGTTGGAATGGGTAGCCAAGCTCGAGCCAGGGGAGGAAGGGTCGTTTGGACGACTATTACGCAGGCGCCGAGGGCGCCCGGCGTGTGATGAAAGAGCTCGACCACCTACTGCAGCACTTGCTCGACCATGTCGAGCCCGCCGAGACGCTCACCTGTGCGATCCAGCTCCGGGTTAAAGGTGGTGAGCGGGTCTCATTGAAGAAGATCTACCGGCCCACGCTTGCGGTCCTTGGCGAGGACGGCGCCACCTAGCCAGACGTCCGCAAGGACTTGACGGCCCCGGCGTTAACCGTCCAGACGCCGGCGCCCGTGCCGGTTACTGCCAAGACCGGCACGCCTCGTGTGCGAGTCGGTCCGCAAGGGGGACGGCCCGATGTTTCGGAGGCCGATGCAACTACTCGTTGGGACCCTGGTGGCTGGTGGGCTCGGCGCGCTGCTTGTTCACCCGTCCGTATCGTCATCGACCGTTAGCTTGACATCCGGCCATCAGGCCCAAGCGACTTCGACCACGATTCCGATTGCAGCGCTGCCCGCCGATCATCGGGCGGCCGCTGGGCTGGCAAGCCAGGCGGCGTTGCGCGTGATCGTCAGCTACAAACATGGGATCGGGGCCGCCGCTGCATTGAAGATCGAGGCGGATTTGGGACTGCACTTTGTGAAGGGCTTGCCTGACCTGCGCGTCAGGGTGGTGGAGGCTGGTTCGATCGATCAGGCGAAGCAAGCGCGGGCCGGCCTTCAGGGAAGGCCTGAGGTTGCTTACGCGGAGCCCGACGTAATCCTTGCTTTGCAGGACAACGTGCCCAATGACCCTTCGTTTCCGACACCCAATAGTGCAATCGGAGGCGGGGCATGGGGTTGGACGATGACTCACACGACGCAGGCCTGGGACATCACCACAGGCAGTTCGTCCGTTGTGATCGCCATCCTCGATACGGGGCTCAAACCCAGTGGTCTCGCCGACTTCGACGGCCAGGTCGCATCGACCTGGAACGTCCTCAACAACACGACCGACGTGACCACCAATGCCGGAACTCATGGCACTTACGTAGCTGGAATTGCCGGCTTGGCAATCGGCAACAACCTTGGCAACGCGGGCTTCTGTCCGGGATGCAGGTTGATGATCGTCAGGGTCGGCACCGACGGAGGGATATATCTGAGCGACGCCGCCGCGGGACTAACCTGGGCGGCCGATCACGGAGCACGAATAGCCAACATGAGTTTCGGCTCAACGTCGGATTCCACCACCCTTCAGACCGCGATCAGCTACGCACACGGGAAGGGAATGGTGATCGCCGCCGCGGCCGGCAATGCGAACTGCGACTGTCCAACCTACCCTGCCGCCGATCCCGGCGTGATCGGTGTTGCAGGCGTAAGTAACTCCGGCAGCAAGGCGGGCGATTCCAACTTTGGCAGCTGGGTGGCCCTCGCGGCGCCCGAAGGCAACATGACGGCCTGGCCCTCGATCAATGGGGCCCCGGGGTATGCGCCGATCGGCGGCACCTCATCGGCATCCCCAGTTGTGGCCGGGATCGCCGGCCTTCTGCTGTCCAAGAACGCGAGTCTCACAAACACCCAGGTCGAGCAGGCGCTCGAGTCGAGCGCCCAGCCCGTGAACTTCAGCGTCCAGCATGGTCGCGTGGATGCGCTGGCCGCATTCAGCTCGTTGGGCTTCTCAGATCCTCAGCCGGCCAGCGCGCCGGTCAACACAGTGCGTCCGCAAATGCTGGTCGAAACCAACGGCGACTGGAACTACCAGCCGCTCACCGCGGTGCCGCAGGTGGGCCAGGTGCTGCTCCGTGACCAGGGCGCCTGGACGGGCTCAGCACCTCTGATCGTCGCCGGCGTGAGCTGGGAGCGCTGCGACGCGAGCGGCGCAAACTGCGCACTCGCCTCGACTGCCCCGAGGTACGCGATCCAGGCGACCGACGCCGGCTCCACCTTCTATTTCGTCGTAACCGTGACCAACGCCGTGGGCTCCACGACGATCGCGTCCGGCCTCTCTTCTTCGGTGGGCGCTACCTCCTCCTCGAGCCCATCGCCATCGCCGAGTCCATCGCCATCTCCGAGCCCGTCCGCCTCGCCAAGTCCGTCCCCGACTCCAGCGCCCTCGCCGTCCCCGTTCCCGGGACCGGCTACAAGCACCCAGACGCTCGCTTTCTCCAGCTCTCTCAACGCCGGGAATCCGATCCGCAGCTTCACCGTCACAGTCGGATCAGGATCGGCACACGCTCAGCTCTCGTTCACAAAATGCAGCTCGCTGAGCCTCACGCTCGCGAACTCGAGCGGGACCACCCTTGCCACCGCGACGGCGCCGAGCGCTGTAGTGCTCGACGCGACCCTTGCCTCGGGCAATTATGTCTACACCGTGACCGGCGGCAAGTGCTCCTTCACGCTAGACGTCACCGCGCAAAAATGATGTAAAAAGAGGAGGGGCCTCGATCGAGGCCCCTCTAGGAGTTGCCGAAGCGAAATCAGAGGCAGCTGAACGCGATCTGGTTGTTGATTGCGTCGAACGTGTTCTTGGCCAGGACTTGGGTCGCCTTCGCCTGTAGGTACCAGTTCGTCCCGGCATCTATCGCTGGATCAGCCGTGTTCTGGTAGGCGAGCAGCGCGCTGACCGTCTGGCACGTGCCGCCGCCAAACGCTGAGCTCGTGTCCTGGTAGCTGCTCACGCAGGAGCCTCCAGTAGAGGCGTCGCAGAAGATCTGTGTCAGATCCACCTTGACTCCGCCCAGCGAAACAGGGTTGCCGCCGTTGAAGTTGCGGATCGTGTCACCGTTGGCCGGATCGCTGAAGAAGACGTCCAGGGCTGTCGCGAGCATCTGCGCCTTCAACATCGCGTTGCATGTAATGCCACCGCAGGTGGCCGCCTTGACGACGTTGTACACGTACGTGGCGACTACCGAGCAGCTAGCCGTGGGGCTGAGGTTTGAGAACGGGTGGAACGTGCGGAGGTAGGTGCCCGAATCGCATATGCCGCCAGTGCTGCGCCCAGTTGTGATGAGGCCCTGGCCGTTCTTGTTCTGCCAGAAGCCCATCGTCAAGCCACCGGTCACTCCACCGCACACGGTAACGGTCACCACCGAGGAAGTTGTGGTCGTGGTGTTGCCGGAAACTCCGGCCTGGTTGCTGTACGCGACGCAGATGTCGTTCTGGATAGCGATTGTCCGCGAGTAGATGAACGTGAACGTGGGAGCGCTGAATGACTCGCTGAAACCGCCGAGACCGCTGAGGTTCACGTTCGTTGCGGCGGGCGAGTCACCGACGCATACGGTGCCGAGTGTGTCTGCGACGCCGCCATTGAAGGTGTCTTTGACCGTCGCGCAGCTGTCGATGTTGGTTGCTGCGAAGGAGACCCCATTGAAAGTGAAATCGGCCGTCCCGGCGAACAAGGTATCTCCGCTGACCAACGTCTGCTGCGACCAGGCCACCGTCGCCGTGTTATCCAGAGTGCCCTGAGGAAGTGCGCTCAGGTTGCACACGTAAGCGAAATCAGTGTTCGAGCCGCCTGCGAGCGTTTTCGCTCCGCCGCCGGTGACAGTACAGGCCGTGCCATCAGAGAGCTGGTCTGTCACGCTGTCGATATTCACGGCTTCGAGCGTCACGCCATCAGCGGCGGTCGTGCCGTTGAACACAGAGATCGTCCCGGTCACTTTGATGTTGCTGATGGTCCCGCCGTCATAGCTCGCAGTCACCGTGTAGGTGAATATGGTGCTGCCACCTATTTGTTTGACGAGGGTCTTATCGACAGCCTTGGTGGCTGTCCACTTGTACGTGTTGCTGTAGGCGCCGTTGGCATCCTTGGTGACCACGAAGCTCCCGAACACCTGCCCAGGTCCGCAGTTTTCGGTACAGGGTGGGGTCGGCGCCTGGACCTTGAAGGCGTCGTACTTGCACAGATGAGGATCGACGGTCCCCGGAGTGATGGCGCTTGTGCTCTGGCTGCTGCTGATCTGACAAACCGCCAAGATGTACACGCCCCCGGGGTTTGGAGTGTCCGCGTACCACGCCACGCCTGCGCCCTCTGGCGGGCTCGACGGCGGATTGAGCCCAACCCGGATCAGGCTGCCGTACGACTCGTGGCTGCCGAGATTTGTAATCGTGGTGCCATCGGTTGAGAACTCTCGATTGATCGACGGATCCGTCTCGTCCGAGAGGTTGGGATCGTTTCCGTTGGTCCTCAATGGGGCGAAATCATTCGCGTTCGGCTGGCCCCCGGGCGAGAGCACGGCCCAGATGTAAGTGCCAGCTCCCAACGAGGCGCCAGCAGGAAGACCACTGAACCACACGTACTGCTTGCCGTCATACAGGTTGCAGTTCGGCACGCCGTCGCCGTTGAAGCAGTGCGGGCTGCCGTCCACGGACACATTGACCGTCGTGGACTGCGCCCCGGTCGTTGCCGATGCCGGCAGGACTGTCAACCCGAGTGCCGAACTTGCCGCCAGCGCGGCGGTGCTGGCTCCAACCAATGTGGCTCTGAGCCGTAACCACCTACTCATTCGCACTGCCCTCCCTTCAAAAGCCGCCGGCATGGCCCATACCGATGGTTGTCGAGCGGCAGCGCACTGTGGCCGCAGGACAGAGCCGTGCCGGTATGGCTCCCGTTCCTCCCTCCGCCAGCGTGGGCAGAATCGCCCGTGCCAACGGCTTAGGCCAGAGTGTAGGAATCGTCCGTCAGGGCTTAAATAGGACTTTCGTACCTAGTGGTGGCGGCTGGCCGCTGAGGGAGGTCTTGGCGCTCCGTTAAGCGCAGCCTCCGGCGGTCGGGTGCGTTACCGGAGCTCCGGTCGGATGACCCGCCGGCGATCCCACCGGCACTGGAGGTGGGGCGCTGGTCGGGTTGCCGTGGCATCCATGCCAGCCTTGGTTGCCGGAGCCCTGCGGTTCGCCGCCGGCGTCGTCCCCGACCTGCTTACCGGCTCCGCCTGTTGGTTCAGCTCGACCAGGCGGTGGAGCCGGCACTGTCAGCCCGATGGAGCTGACCTCAGAAACGGGCGGTAGGAGTCCTGGCAAGCCCAAGCCCAACGTCGCCGTACCTTCGTGGGTCGGCGCGTAGGACGAAGGGGCGATAGGTCGAGAGTCGGGACTGGCGGCGATCAGCACGATGGCGACAGTGGCGACGGCTCCTATCGCGGTCGCCCAGGTGCCGCTACCTTGCCAGCTGCCGGAGCCGACGGCACTGCCCGAACGCACCGCCGTCGAACTTCGGCCGTATGTGTATGCGACGCCGAGCAGGACGATCGTCGAAACCCAGGTCCCAGCGCGGTGGACATATCGATCCAGTCTCTCGAGGGCCGCTGAAAGGCGACGAGCAACTGTGCTGAGCGAGATACCCAGGATCATTGCGATCTCGCGGTTGGTACGACCCTCCTGGTACGCGAGGGTGATCAGGCGCCTGTCATCAGAACTCAGCTTGGACAGGCCACCTTCGATCGTGTGTCGGTTCAGAGCCGAAGCCAACCCTTGCCACCGCCCCGACGTTCTCGGCGCCGAGCCGGTCGCACCGACGAGCAGGCGCCTGATCAGGCTGTGGCCTCCCAGACGCCGGCGTGAGTCCGCGGCAACTTTGTGTTCGCCGTTCGTCGGTCCAAAACCTGCGGACTGCACGTGGTCGGCATCATGGGTTTGATGACCCTGACCGGTCGCTCGATCGCCCCGAGGCACACCCCTCATTTGCCTGTTGATCCCGCAGGAGAGCCTACATCATGAAGTCGATAGCGGCAGTGTGAGACGAAGGCGGAGGTTCAGTGGGGACCCCGCGACTCCGCGTCCTTGGACCGCTGCAGCAGCTCTTCGGCAGCCACCTTGTCGCCTCGGAGCTCCGCAACCTTGGCCAGGTTGCGCCATGTCCAGGCGGGGAGCTGCCGGTCGCCGAGGTCTTCGGCGATCCGGATCGCGAACCTCAGGTCCTCTTCCGCCTCGTCGAGCCTTCCGACGTTGCGCTTGGCGATACCACGCGCGGCTCTCGCGTCGGCCATCTCCCACCGCGCACCCAGCTCGGAGAAGACCTCCACCCCTCGGTCGAACCACGGTAGGGCCTCCTCGGCGCGCCCGAGGTCGTCCAGAACGCGGCCCTTTTGCACCGACGTGTTGGCGACGCTGAACCGGTCGCCGGTCTCCTCGGCAAGCGAGCTCGCCTCATCGATCAGCTGGAGCGCGCCGGCGAAATCGTCCATCTCGCTGCGGTTGATCGACAGCGCGGTCAGGGCGCGGACGCGCGCCCAGTGGTCCTTCGGATCGACGACGTCGAGCGCCCGCCGCCAGATGGCCTCGGCCTCCTCGAAACGTTCGCGCGTCCACGGCACCCACCCGGCGAAGAGGAGTGACCGCACGATCGCCCACGAATCGCCCAATTGTTCGGCGGCGAGCAACGACCGGCTTAAGAGCCTTTCCGCCTTGTCGACGTCGGCCTCGAAGTTGATGGCTATGTCGCCGAGGAAGCGCAGCGCGAGCGCGAGGGCGAAAGCGTCCTGGTGCGCTTCGCCCAGCTCGACGGCCCGATTCAGGGCCAAGGTGGCCGGGGGATACTCGGCGAGCCAGTAGTGCGCCTCCCCCATGCCGGCCAGGACCCTGGCCTCGCGTACGCCCCACCGCGCCTCGGGTCCCGCCAGGGCCAGGGCCCTCTGATACCGGTCGATCGCGGACCTGCTTTCCATGCGGCGCCGGGCGCGGTCGCCCGCGACGAGCAGCGCGTCGGCGGCGCGTTCCGCGAGCGTTCGATCGTTCGGGTCGAGATCCAGGGCGGCGAACGCCCCCAGCTCGAGGTGGTCGGCGGCCACCGACGGGTGACCGCTTTTGAGCAGGAAAACGGCCACGAGCTCATGCAGACGCATGCGTTCTCGCTTGGGCAGGCTCGCGTATACGACCTCTTTCAAAGTCGCGTGGCGGAGCCGCCACTGCTGGGCTTCACCAGGTCGCGGGTCGCGGACGATGACCTCCGCCTCCTCCAGCTGCTGGAGCTCGTCAGCGGTCGCTTCCGGGTCCACCACCGCCAGCTCGATCATGTCGAACCCGTACCTGAACACCGACGCGCGCCGGGCCAGCTCGCGGAGCCGCACCGGCATCGCGTCGAGCCTGGCGCTGACCACCGCCTGCACGGTGGGCGGCACGGTCCGGCTGCCCTGGCCATCGGCACCGATGCCCGACGGCATCAGCATTCCCGTGGTCTCGATGATGAAGTAGGGATTCCCGCCGGCGCGTTCCGCGATCTCCAACGCCTCCAATTCACCGATGCGGCCGCCGCCCGCGTGGCGGGCAAGCTGGACCGACTCGTCGCGCGAGAGCGCGTCCAGGCGGATCAGCACCGAGTTGCTGGTGCTCGAACCCCACGCCGGCCGCTGCTCGAGCAGCTCGTTGCGGGCGAGCGCGACGACGAGCGCCCGGCGCGGACTTTGACCGCGCGTCGCGACGCGTTCGATGAGATCCAGCATCGGGGCCTTGAGGCTCTGCGCGTCCTCAAACATGACGAGCACCGCATGGTCGCGGGCCAGACCCTCGACCACGGAGATGAACCCGGCCTGCACCTCGTGGACGAACGCGGTCTCGTCCCGGCTCTCGCCGAGCCCGAAGAGCAGGGCTAGACGCTGCTCGGTGCGCGCGGCCGCGCCGGCGTCGGCCGTCCGGCCGACCAGCTCGTGCAGCCGAGCGCGGATGGCGTCCGGGCCGTCGCGCGGCCCGATCCCCGCGAGGTCGGCGATGATGGCGGCCGCGGGGGAGAACGTCGCCGTGTCGGTCTGCGAGCGCGACTGCCCGCGCAGGATCAGGACCGCCGCGCTGACGCCCGCCGCAAGCTCGTCCGCCAGGCGCGACTTGCCGATGCCAGCCTCGCCCATGATCGTCACCAGGACGGGCCGTCCGGTCGTGCTCGCAAGCCCAAGGCTCTGACCGAGGATCGCCTGCTCGCTGGCCCGGCCGACGAACGGAATCGTCCGCCGGGCCGAACGGGCGGTGATCTCTTCCACGGGGAACGCTTCGAGATTGACGTCGAAACCCTTGGCCCGGACCCGCCGGCGCCGGCCGTACGCCACGTTCGTGGCGGTGAGAAGCTGAGTCGTCGCGCCCACGAGGACCTGATCCACCTGCGCCGCCGCCTGCAGCCGTGCCGCTGCGTTGACGACCGGCCCGGTCACCAGGAGCTGCCCGGTCGGTGAGCGGCCGACGGCGGCTTCGCCGGTTTCGATCCCGATGCGAACCTGGAGCGGGCGATCCAGCCTAAGCTCGTCGCTGAGGCGCCCCACACGCTCTCGGATCGCGAGTCCGGCGCGCACGGCACGCAGCGCGTCGTCCTCGTGCACGTGCGGCAGCCCGAACACCGCCATCACCGCGTCACCGATGAACTTCTCGGGCCTCCCGCGCAGGGCGGTCAGCTCATCGGACGCTGCGTCGAAAAACCGGCCGAGCAACTCGCGCGAGCGCTCCGCGTCGAGGCGCTGGGCAAGCCCGGTCGAGTCGACGAGGTCCGCGAACAGGACCGTGACCATCTTCCGCTCTTCGGTCTCCACCAGCGGTCCGGCGGCCGCACCACAGTTGGGGCAGAACCGGGCCCCCTCAGGGATGGGGAGACCGCAGACAGCGCAAGCCCGCACCATGGAAGCAGAATATGCTGCTCGCAATGGCTGACCCCAAGCTCAACGCGATAAGCCGGGTTCCTCTCTTCGCGCACCTTTCGAAGCGAGAGCGAGAGTTCATCGCCAAAGAGGGTGACGAGGTCAGGGTACCGGCCGGCAAAACGCTGACGCGCCAGGATCGCGCGGGCGACACGTTTTACGTACTTCTCGACGGCGAAGCCGAGGTCAAGGTCGACGGCAAGCGGAGGCGGGTCTTGAAGCCGGGCGATTTCTTCGGCGAGATCAGCATGCTCGACCGCGGCCTTGCGACAGCCACCGTCACCACGCTGACGGATGCCCGCCTTTTCGTCATGAGCCACGCCCAGTTCCGCGATGCGATCAAAGGCAGCGACCAGCTGATGCTCAAGGTGCTGAAGGCGATGGGCGAACGCCTGCGGGAGGACCTCGCGGCCAAGCGCTGACAGCTACTCCGGCGCGTTCTTCAGCCGGAGCCGATTAGTTTTACTGTAAGGCGCAGTCCTAATTGAAAAGAGGCCGCGGTTTCTGAGCAGGGAGTGATGCCATGAGCAGCGTTCGAGTCCTGGTCGGCACGCGAAAGGGAGCGTTCATCCTGACCGCCGACGCCGCCCGCAAACGCTGGGAGGTCGAGGGACCCCACTTCGCGGGTTGGGAGATCTACCACGTGAAGGGCGCACCTGCAGACCCCGACCGGCTCTACGCATCGCAGTCCAGCGGCTGGTTCGGCCAGGTGCTGCAGCGTTCCAACGACGGCGGCAAGACGTGGGAGACGGGCGGCAACCAGTTCCTCTACGAAGGCACGCCCGGACCGCACACGTGGTACGACGGCTCGCCCCACCCGTGGGAGTTCAAACGCGTTTGGCACCTGGAGCCGTCGCCGAAGGACCCGGACATGCTTTACGCGGGTGCTGAAGACGCAGCGCTCTTTACCTCCACCGACGCCGGCCAGACGTGGAGCGAGCTGCCGGCGCTGCGCACCCACCAGACGGCATCCGGGTGGGCTCCCGGTGCCGGGGGTCTGTGCCTGCACACCATCCTGCTCGACCCGAACGACGGCGGCCGCATCGTCATCGCGATCTCCTCGGCCGGCGTCTTCAAGTCGGACGACTCGGGCCAATCGTGGCGGCCTGCCAACCGCGGCCTTCGCTCCAACACCATCCCCGACCAGGACGCCGAGGTCGGCCACTGCGTGCACCACGTCGCGATGCATCCTTCGCGTCCCGACGTCCTTTTCATGCAGAAACACTGGGACGTGATGCGCAGCGATGACGGCGGGGAGAGCTGGCGCGAGATCAGCGGCAACCTGCCGACCGACTTCGGCTTCGTGATCGATGTCAACGCCAACGATCCCGAGACAATCTACGTGGTCCCGATCACCAGCGACTCCCACCACTTCGTGCCCGACGGCAAGCTTCGCGTTTACCGCAGCCGAACCGGCGGTGACGAATGGGAGCCGCTGACCGAGGGCCTTCCCCAGAAAGACTGCTACGTCAATGTCCTGCGCGACGCGATGGCGGTCGACTCGCTCGACCCTTGCGGTGTGTATTTCGGGACCAGCGGTGGGCAGGTGTACGCGTCACCCGACGGGGGGGACAGCTGGACACCCATCGTGCGCGACCTGCCCCCGGTGCTGTCGGTGGAAGTCCAGACGCTGTCGTGATCCAGGTCGTCCTGCCGAAAAATCTCCAGATACTGGCCGGCGTCGGCCGCGTGGTCGAACTCGAGGTCGGGGGCACCGCGACACAGCGTTCGGTGCTCGATGCGTTGGAGGCCAGCCACCCGTCGCTCCTCGGCACGGTGCGCGATCAGGTTTCGAAAAAGCGGCGGCCCATGGTGAGGTTCTTCGCCTGCGAGGAAGACATCTCCGAGGAATCGCCGGACGCGCCGCTACCCGAGGAGGTCGCGTCGGGCAAAGAGCCTTTACTGATCATCGGAGCAATCGCGGGGGGCTGAGCCGGCCTATCCCGCGAGGTGCCGGCGGTGGATCACAATCGCGTGGGGATGGGCGACGAAAGACGGATCGTGCGGCGCTGGCGCGGTGGAGGCGGATGCGGATGTGGATGCGCCAGCGTGCTCGTAGTCCTGACGCTCGGCCTGGTGCTAACCGTCTTCAACGCCGGCATCGGAATTGGCGTGTCCGTCCGCATCCCGCTCACCGATAGCAACCTGACCATCGCCGGGTCCGTGGGCAAGAAGGAGAAGGCGGCTGATGCGCTGCCGAATTACGTGCGAGGAAAGTTAGGCGGCAATCAGAACTTCATCAACCAGTCGAACACGCTGACGATCTGGGTCGCCGAAGGAACGGCGATCGCCGTCCTCGGCCACCAGGAGGGCGCGCCGCTGATCGACCTTCATCTCGAAGCCCGCTGACAAGCAGCTCGGTTAGGTATACGCCGGGCGCAGCGGCACGGGCCAAGCCTGGTCGGCATGGATCACGTAGCGCTGCGTCGCGAAGGCTCCGGCCCACAGCGGCCAGCACGTCGTGAGCGTGAGGTGGTATCCGTTGACGTCGGTCACCAGCGCGGTGCGGTTGTCGGGGTTGACGATCTCCGCGCCGACCACCGTATAGCGATACACGCCGTAGCGGGTCTCGAGGTCGATCTCATCCCCCTTCGCCAGCTGCGGGAAATTGATCCAATAGACGTTGTGGGCGGCCACGCCCACCGTGCCCGGGTCGCCTGGCCACCTCGTCGCCGGGTAGTGGCCGGGGCTTGCGTAGAGAACTCCACTGTCCACCCCCTCTTTCACCGCAGCGAAGTACTCCAGCCTGGGCACGCGAATCGCGAAGTCAACACCGTCGACAGGGCGCTTCAAGGCCGGATCGACTGCCTTCGGCGCCGCCCGCATCGCGCCGGCCTGTGACTTCCAGACCTCGTTCAGGTGGTGCTGCTCCGAAACCCCGTTCCACATGCCGTAGGCGAAGTCGGCCAGCAGGACGAGTCCGACCACCAGGCATGTCAGCCATAGCGCGGAGAAGAAGCGCCCGCCGGTCGTCTTTGAAGGCGCGGCGGCGCGTCGAAAATACGCACGGCGGGCGTGCATCTCGCTTGTAGAACGCCGAGCCGCCTTAAAGGACGAAGTAGAAAGTCGCGCCCTCTCCCACCGCCCCTTCGGCCCAGATCCGGCCGCCGTGGCGGTTGACGATCCTCCGGGCCGTGGCCAGGCCGATGCCGGCTCCCGGAAATTCGCTCTGGCTGTGCAGGCGCTGGAACGCCCCGAAGAGCCGGTGCGAGTCGATCATGTCGAAGCCGACGCCGTTGTCTTTGACAAAGATCCGGGATTCGCCGTCCACCGCCTCCTGGCCGATGGTGATCCTCGCCGGCTTTTTGCCTCCGGTGAACTTCCAGGCGTTGTTGATGAGGTTCGTCATCAGGATGCGCACCAACCGCTGGTCGCCGGACGCGGTGACGCCTGGCGCGATGTCGACGTCGACCTGGCGGTCCGGATAGGCCGTGCGAAGCTCGTCCGTGATCTGTGCCGCCATCGCGCTGACGTCGACCTCCTCGCGCCGGATCTCACCACTGGTCAGGCGGAAAAGCATCTGGAGGCCGTCGAACACCGACGTCATTCGCTCGCTCGCCTCGCGCATTCGCTGCAGATAGTCGGTTGCGGTTGCGTCGAGCTCCTTGCCGTACTTCTCGAGCAGCGTCTGGCTCAGCCCGTCAAAGGACACGAGGGGCGCGCGAAGGTCGTGCGAAACGGAATAGCTGAATGCCTCGAGCTCCCGGTTGATCGCGGTGAGCGCGATCGTGCGCTCCTCGACCAGAGTCTCGAGCTGCGTGCGGTAACGGCGAAGCTCCTGCTGCGCGCGGTAGAGCTCCACGAACACGGTCACCTTGGCGCGCAGAATGGCTGGGACGACGGGCGCGAACACGAAATCGACGGCACCCAGGTTGTAGCCGCGTCCCATATCGGTCTCGGCCTGGTCGAGCGCAGTTACGAAGATGAGAGGCGTGAGCTCAGAACGGGGGCGCTGTCGGATCAGTTGTGCCGTCTCGAAACCGTCCATGATCGGCATCCGGACGTCCAGCAGGACCACCGCGAATTCATTTCGGAGGAGCTGCCGCAAGGCATCGGCCCCCGACGAGGCTTCGACGACGTTTTCGTCGAGTGGGGCGAGGATGGTACGTAATGCGAAGCGTTTGGTGGCATCGTCGTCGACCACCAGGATGTTGACCTTCGTTTTCAACAAGGTGGGAGCTGGGTTGTCCTCGCGCGTCTCCTGGCGCGCTTTGGTCACCATCTCATCTTGCGGAACAGGTTCACACCGTCCCGCACCTGCTCGTAATGGTCCCGATCAGGACAGTGGAGAAGGGACTCGCGCTTGCCGAGGGCCAGAAACCCGCCACGGATGAGGCTGTCGTACATGAGGCGGTGAGCGCGCTCCTGGAGCGACGCTCGGAAATAAATGAGTACGTTGGCGCAAACGATCAGATGGAAATCGTTGAACGATCCATCGGTGACCAGGCTGTGGCGGGCCCATGTGATGCTGCCCTGGAGTTTTCGATTGAAGCGTGCGGCCCGGCCCGCGATGGAGTAATGGTCGGCCAGGTTTGCCTGGCCGCCAGATGCCGCGTACGCATCCTCGTACCGTCGCACGCGGTCGAGGGGATAGGAGCCCACCCTGGCCACCGTGAGCGTGTCCTCGTTCATGTCGGTTGCGTAAATGCTGGTCTTGCTGAGGACGCCGGCTTCGTCGAGCAATACGGCCAGCGCGTAGACCTCCTCGCCCGTCGCGCAGCCGGCGACCCAGACCCGCGACGATGGGTATGTGCGGAGCAGGGGGACGATCTCTTCGCGTACGCACCGCATCAGCTCCGGGTCGCGGAACATGCCCGTCACGTTGAAGCCGACCGTGCCCAGGAAGCGCTGCATGCAGGCGGCGTCGTGGAGGATCCGGTCCTGGTAGGCGGACACGGTCTGCACGCCTTCGCGCGCCATCGCCGCCGTCAAGCCACGTCGCAGCGGGCTTAGGGCGTACTCCCGGAAGTCATAGCCGTAGCACAGGCGTATGCCTTCGAGAAGGAGCTGGATCTCGATTTCCTCGAGATCCGTTCCTGCCCTCTCGATCCGGAGTGCTGCGCCTTCACTCCGCCTCACCGCACCAGCCAGGACTTGAGCATGGACAGCAAGTGCGCGTTGTTGACGGGTTTGGCGATGTAGTCGGATGCTCCCGCTTCGATGCATTTCTCGCGGTCTCCTTTCATTGCCTTGGCGGTCAACGCGATGATCGGCCGATCGCCAAAGGATTTCAGCTCTCGCATCTTGGTCATCGTCACGTAGCCGTCCATCTCGGGCATCATCACGTCGACCAGGGCGACGTCGATGTCCTCGTTCAGATGCAAGAGCTCCAATGCTTCCTGGCCGGAGTCGACCGAGACGACCTCCATCTGCTGCCGCTCGAGCATGGCGGTCAGCGCGAAGATGTTGCGGATGTCGTCGTCGACGACAAGGGCTTTCTTGCCGGCCAGCGCACTACTCGCAGGGTCGGCGCCATTGGCACCTGGTTCACTACCAGCCTCGTCCTCCGTGCCCGGGCCCTGCAGGATGGCCGAGATTTCCTGCTTGAGGCGTTCCGGCGACCGGGCGTCCTTGATCACGATGCTCTTCGCGGCCTTGCCGAGCTTGATCTCCTCCTTCCGGGTCAGGTCCTTCGCCGTGTAGACGAGCAGAGGCGTAGAGCCGAGGGCATGGCTGGTCTGAAGCTCCTCGATCACACGCCATCCGCTCATTCCGGGTAGGCCCAGGTCGAGGACGACGCAGTCGAACTTCTGCTCCCGCAGCATGGCGAGAGCCTCGTCGCCGTTGGCGACCCCGATCGTCCTCGTGTTCGTCGGCGCCATCAGGTCGCTGATGTACTGCCGCTGCACCGGGTCGTCTTCGACGACCAGCAGCGACCAGGTCGCCTCGACGCCTTTGGTCCCGTGCGTCGAGCTCGCCGGCTCGGCCTGCCACGACCGATCGCCTCCGGCCGTCACCAAAACGGGCTCAGGCGAAATCTCGGCCAGGTCGCCGGCACGGCTCTCGAGGGTGTCGAGCGGCGCGGGCCGGCGCGGCTGGATGGGCGCGATGAGCGGGAGGTAGACCGTGAAGATGCTGCCGACGCCAGGCTCGCTCTGCAGCCTGATCTCACCGCCGAGGAGCCGGGTCAGCTCGCGGCAGATCGACAGGCCTAGGCCAGTGCCGCCGTACTTGCGGCTGGTCGAGCCGTCCGCCTGCGCGAACGACTCGAAGATCGATTGCTGCTTCTCGAAGGGGATGCCGATGCCGGTGTCGACGACCCGGAACGCGACTACCTTCGAGGCGCGGTTGAGGTTCTCGTTCGAGGGGCTCCAGCCGCCGATGGCCATCTCGGCGATGAATTCGACCTTGCCCTTCTCGGTGAACTTGAAGGCATTGCTCAGCAGGTTGTTCAGGATCTGCTGCAGGCGCTGAGGGTCGGTCGGGATGGTCTCGGGCAAGCCTGGCCGGAGGTCGATCTGGAAAGCGAGCTTGGTCGCCTCGGCCACATGACGGAACGTCCGCTCGAGCATCGGCCTGAGTTCGGTCAATGGCCAGTTCCCGATGTCGAGCGCCACCGTGCCGGACTCGATCTTGGAGAGGTCGAGGATGTCGTTGATCAACTTCAGCAGGTCGGTGCCGGACGAGCGGATGATCGTTGCGTACTCGATCTGCTTGGGCAAGAGGTTGCCGTCAGGGTTTGCCGCCAGCTCCTGCGCGAGGATCAGAAGGCTGTTCAGCGGCGTGCGCAGCTCGTGGGACATGTTGGCGAGGAACTCCGACTTGTAGCGCGACGTCAGTGCCAGCTGCTCGGCTTTCTCCTCGACCAGCGCCTTGGAAGATTCGACCTCGAGCCGTCTCTGCTCGATCTCGGCGTTCTGCTCCGCCAGCTGCCGCGCCTTTCCGGCGAGCTCGTCGTTCGTGCGCTGCAGCTGGTCCTGCTGGCTTTGCAGCTCGGTGGCCAGGGACTGCGATTGGGTGAGCAGGTCTTCGGTCCGGCTGTTCGCGTCGATCGTGTTGAGCACGATGCCGATGCTCTCGGCGAGCTGATCCAGGAAATCGATATGGGTGGCGCTGAACGGCTCGAATGACGCCAGTTCGATGACGGCGCGCACCTCGCCCTCGAAGAGGACCGGCAACACGACGATGTTGGCGGGTACCGACTCACCCAGCGCCGAGTTGATCTTGATGTAGTCCTTCGGAACGTTCTTGAGGACGATTCGCTTCTTCTCGAGCGCGCACTGACCGACCAGGCCCTCGCCGAGGACGAACTCCATCGGGACGTTCTTGCGCTGCTTGTACGCGTAGCCGGCCTGCAGGGCGAGATGAGCCGCCCTTCCGTTGGTGTCGACCATGCCGTAAAACACGCCGTGCTCCGCGTGGACAAGCGGCGCGAGCTCGGAGAGGATCATCTTGGAGACTGTCATCGGGTCGCGCTGCCCCTGGAGCATCCGGGTGAACCGCGTCAGGTTGGTCTTCAGCCAGTCCTGCTCATTGTTCTTCTCGGTCGTGACGCGGAGGTTGCCGATCATCTCGTTGATGTTGTCCTTCAGGTTGGCCACCTCGCCTTTCGCGTCGACGCGGATGGATTGCGTGAGGTCGCCCTTCGTCACCGCGGTGGCCACCTCCGCGATGGCTCGCACCTGGGTGGTCAGGGTGGCGGACAGCTGGTTCACGTTGTCGGTCAGGTCACGCCAGGTGCCGGCGGCGCCGGGCACGTTGGCCTGGCCGCCCAGCCTTCCTTCGGCGCCCACCTCGCGAGCGACGGTGGTGACCTGCTGGGCGAAGACCGCCAGGGTGTCGGTCATGCTGTTGATGGTGTCGGCGAGCTCGGCGATCTCGCCTTTCGCCTCCAGGGTCAGCTTGCCTTTCAGGTTGCCGTTGGCGACGGCGGTGACCACGCGGGCGATGCCTCGCACCTGATCGGTGAGGTTGCTCGCCATGATGTTCACGTTGTCGGTCAGGTCCTTCCACGTGCCGGCGACGCCCTCCACGTTGGCCTGGCCACCGAGCTTGCCATCGGTACCCACCTCACGCGCCACACGAGTGACTTCTTTGGCGAACGCATTGAGCTGGTCGACCATCGTGTTGATGGTCTGCTTGAGCTCGAGGATCTCGCCGCGGACGTCGACCGTGATCTTCTTCGAGAGGTCGCCCTGCTGCACGGCGGTGGTGACCTCGGCGATGTTGCGGACCTGGCTGGTCAGGTTGCCCGCCATGATGTTGACGTTGTCGGTCAAGTCTTTCCAGACCCCGCCGACCCCGTAGACCTCGGCCTGGCCGCCCAGCCTGCCCTCGGTGCCCACCTCGCGCGCCACGCGCGTGACTTCGTTGGCGAAGGCGTTCAGCTGGTCGACCATCGTGTTGATGGTCTGCTTGAGCTCGAGGATCTCGCCGCGGACGTCGACGGTGATCTTCTTGGAGAGGTCGCCCTGCTGC